>Ga0102591_1002380_pt1 | contig 20724 bp, 20 predicted proteins | sample AraplaCol_mCL_r2_2_FD_76860 | JGI IMG/M metagenome (GOLD analysis project Ga0102591, IMG submission 76860) | Arabidopsis root microbial communities from North Carolina, USA - plate scrape MF_Col_mCL_r2 (SPADES assembly) (version 2) | ecosystem: Host-associated > Plants > Roots > Endosphere... | reverse complement strand
AACTACATCGACCGCATCTACGACACCTATATCGACGAGGAAGAGCTCCAGAACTGCGATCACACGATCCTGGAGATCTGCAACCGCCTGGAGCCGCGCGCCTATTCGTCGCGTGAGTTCATCTGGGAAATGGGCAAGTGGCTGTCGGAAGGCAACGCCAAGAAGCAAGGCTCGCTGATCCAGACCGCCTACGAGCAGGGCGTGCCGATCTTCTGCCCGGCCTTCGTCGACAGCTCGGCCGGCTTTGGCCTGGTCAAGCACCAGAAGGAGCGCATCGCGGCCAAGCAGCCCTACCTGATGATCGACGCGGTCGCGGACTTCCGTGAACTGACCGACATCAAGATCGCCGCCGGCACCACCGGCCTGTTCATGGTCGGCGGCGGCGTTCCCAAGAACTTCGCCCAGGACACCGTGGTCTGCGCCGAGATCCTCGGCGTCGAGGCCGACATGCACAAGTACGCGGTCCAGATCACCGTGGCCGACGTGCGCGACGGCGCCTGCTCGTCCTCGACGCTCAAGGAAGCCGCCTCGTGGGGCAAGGTCTCGACCACCTACGAACAGATGGTCTTCGCCGAAGCCACCACCGTGGTGCCGCTGATCGCCTCGGACGCCTTCCACCGCGAACACTGGAAGGGCCGCGAGAAGCCTCGCTGGAACAAGCTGTTCGGCAAGTAGTCTTGATACGAACCGAATGAGAATGCAGGGTCCCCGGAGCAATTCGGGGACCCTTTTTCATGCGCGGACGGTGGCTGGTCGGAATGGCGGCGGTGGTTCTGGCGGGATGCGCCACGACCGGCCCGCCCTATCTGGCCAAGGGCGCCTACGACGCCCGCCAGGCCGTGCCGCCGCCCCCCGCCCCCGGCTCGCCCCAGGACGACCAGGACCGCCGCACCTTCCTCGACACTCGCGCCCTGAAGGACAGCCCGCGCTGGTCGCTGGCCAGGCAGGACACCCACGAGGCCCGGGTCACCGACGGCTTTGCCTGCGCCCTGGGCTTCACCCCCAGCCCCGCCGCCACTCCGAAGCTGGCGGCGCTGCTCAGGCGGGTGGCCGACGACGTGCGGCCGGCCGTGTCGTCGCCCAAGCGACACTACAAGCGCAAGCGGCCCTACCAGGTGGATCATGGCCCGCTGTGCGTGCGCAGCGGCCTGGTGACCGCCCTCACCTCCGACTATCCGTCCGGCCACGCCACCTGGGGCTGGACCGTGGGCCTCATCCTGGCCAAGGCCCAGCCGGACCGCGCCGACGCCATCCTCGCCCGGGCCCGCGCCTACGGTGAAAGCCGCGTGGTCTGCGGCGTCCACAACGCCTCGTCGGCGGACGCCGGTCGGATCAACGCCGAGGGACTGGTCAAGGCGCTGGAGGCCTCGCCCGCCTTCGAAGCCGACCTGGCCGCCGTCCGCGCCGAGCTGGACGCCGCGCGGGCGGCGGGCCCGGCGCCGGACAAGGCCCGGTGCGAAGCCGAGGCGACGGTGCTGGCCACGCCGCTGCCGTAGCTTGCGCCGGACCCGCGCGACCTCTACCTGTTGGGCATGGCCCATCACGCCGCTTGCGATCACGATCACCACCATCACGGCGTCGCCGGCGCGGCCCTCGCGGCCGAGCTGGACGCCGCCGAGGCGCGCTGCGGCGCCGCCGACCAGCGCCTGACCGCGCCGCGCCGCCGGGTGCTGGAGCTGCTGCTGGAAGCCGGCCAGCCGGTGAAGGCCTACGATCTGATCGCCGGCTTCGCGGTCGACGGCCCGCCGGCCAAGCCCCCGACCGTCTATCGCGCGCTCGACTTCCTGGAGAAGCAAGGCTTCGCCCACCGGATCGAGAGCCTCAACGCCTATGTCGCCTGCCGCAAGGAGGCCGACGGCCACGCCGCCGCCTTCCTGATCTGCGACTGCTGCGGTGCGACCCGCGAGATCGAACCCAAGGCCAGCGCCGAGATCATCGCCGCCGGGGCCGCGGCCGGTTATGCTTTGACGGGCGTGACGATCGAGGCGCACGGCCTGTGCGCGGATTGCAAAGGCGACTGATCGGAACCGGCTCGACCGCCCCGGCTTCCCCTTCCGGAAAAGGGAGACCGCCATGGCTCAGCCATCCGACAACGACCACCGCGACAAGACGCCCGCCCCATCCGTCGACGACGCCGACAAGGCTGGCGGTCCGCCGCGCGAAAACGCGCCTGACGACAACGCCTTCACCGGACCGGCCGGTGATCCGGCGGAAGGCAAGCGCTAGGCAAGCCCGCCGAAACCCCGCTAGTCTCGAACGACCGTTCAACTTCGTCGAGACGCCGCCATGACGCCCGCAGACACCCTCCCCGGCGTCGAGATCTGGCGCGGGGGCGTCAACACCTGGGACTGCGACGAGATGGGGCACATGAACGTGCGCCACTATGTCGTGCGGGCCATGGAGAGCCTGGCGGGGCTGGCGGCCGAACTTGGCCTGCCGCACGCCTTCTCGCCCTACGCCAACGCCACCGTGGTGGTGCGCGAGCAGCACATCCGCTTCCTGCGCGAGGCCCATGCCGGCGCCACCCTGCACATGCTGGGCGGCGTGATCGACATCTCCGAGACCGAGGCGCGTGTCCTGCAACTGCTGGTCCACTCGGCCACTGGCCAGCTGGCGGCGACCTTCCAGACCACCATCGCCCACGTCACGCCGCGAGAGGGCGAGGCCTTCCCCTGGCCGCGCGTCGTCCACGAGCGGGCGGCGGCGCTAAAGGTCGAGGTTCCCGAAAAGGCCCGGGCCCGGAGCCTGGACCTTTCGCCGTTCCAGACCACCGCCGACCTGGAACGGGCCCAGGCCCTGGGCCTGCCTCGGATCGGCCTCGGCGCCCTGTCGCCGACCGATTGCGACGTGTTCGGACGAATGCGCGCCGAGCAGTTCATCGGCCGGGTCTCCGACGGCATCGGCGCGTTCATCACCCCGTTCCGCGACGTGGTGGTGGCCCATGCCGACAACAAGCCGGCGCGGATGGGCGGGGCGGTGCTGGAATACCGGCTGGTCCAGCTGGCCTGGCCGCGCACCGGCGACCGGGTCGAGCTGCGCTCCGGCCTGGTAGGGACCGAAGGCCACGCGATGCGCGTGGTCCACTGGATGCTGGACCCCACCACCGGCAAGCCCTGGGGCACGTCGGAAGCCGTGGCCATCACCTTCGACCTCGACGCCCGCAAGGTGGTGCCGATCTCGGACGCGGCGCGGGCCGAGCTGGCAAAGGCGGCGGTGGCGGGGCTGGCCCTCTAACAGTCGGGGACATGCCCTTGCGGCGTGCCCAAACGGCGGGCGCTGAGCTTGAAGGATGGGACACGCCGCAAGGGCATGTCCCCGACCTCAGCCCGTCGCCATCTCGAAGATCGCCTCGCGCACCAGGTCCGGCCGTTCCATCGGCAGGAAGTGGCTAGTCCCCTCGATCGTCTCGACACGGATCAGCGGATGGCGGCGCATGATCCCCGCGCCGTCGCCGACGTGGCTGGTCGAGCCCTTCTCGGCCTTCAGCAGTCGCGCGGCGCAGCGGATGCGGCCCATGGCCCGCCAGAGATCGTGGGCCTGGGCGCTGTAGTTGGAGGCCTCCCAGGCCGGGGCGCAGGCCAGCTCCACCTTGCCGTCGTCGCGATCCTTGAAGCCGCCGCCCACATAGTCGGCCAGCATGGTCTCGGGCCAGGTCTTGAACGCCCCGCGCCCCCGATAGGCGGTGAAGGCGGCCTCGCGGCTATCGAACACCGCGCGGCGGCGCAGGGCGCCCTGCACCAGAGGCAGGTGCTTCCACAGCGCCCCCGAGGTCCAGGGCATGTGGGCGTAGAAGGCCATGATCCGGGGCATGATCACCGCGTCCAGCAACACCAGGCCGCGCACCTTGTCGGGCGCGGCGGCGGCGGCCAGCAGGCTGACCGTGCCGCCCATCGAATGGCCGGCCAGCACCACCGGACCCTGGTCCAGGGCGGCCAGCAGGGCCAGCAGGTCGTCACGCAGGTCCAGCCAGTTGCGGCGATGGCTGGGCTCGGCCGCCAGGCGGCTGGAGCCGTGGCCGCGCTGGTCCACGGCCAGGACACGCAGGCCCGCCGACAACGGGGCTAGGAGCGCGCGGTAGGTCTGGCCGTTGAAGCCGTTGGCGTGAACGAAGATCACGTCGACCGGACGGTCGGCGGGGCCGAATTCCAGCACCGCCATCTCGCCCGCGCCCGCCCGGCTGGCGATCGGGATGAAGCGTCGGCGGGGCTCACGGAAGACGGCCGCGTCCATGGCGATAGGCTCCTCAAGCGGCCACTGGCCCCTAAGGTAGGCCTACGGCGTTACCTCGTCCATGGAGAGACCCATGAAACCGCCCGTCAGCACCATCGGCTATGAACTGGACACCCTGGACGGCATGATCGGCCGGCTGAAGGCCGCGGGGGTCGAGACCGTGGTCGACGTCCGCGCCGTGGCGTCGTCGCGCCGGCCGGGGTTTTCCAAGACCATGCTGGGAAACAGCCTCAAGGCCGAGGGGATCGACTATGTGCACCTGCGGCCGCTGGGCACGCCCAAGGCCGGGCGCGAGGCGGCGCGGGCCGGGCGGATCGACGAGATGCGGGCGATCTTCCACGCCCATCTGGCGGAGCCGGCCGCCCAGGTCGCGTTGAGCGAGGCCGCCACCCTGGCCGGCGACAAGCACATCGCCCTGCTTTGCTACGAGCAAGAGGCCCGGTGCTGCCACCGGGCCATCGTGGCCGACGAGATCCGGTCCCGGCTCAAGTGCGAGGTGGTGGATCTGTAGGGGAAGCCCCAAGAGGTTGTCATCCCGGAAGCCTCGCAGAGGCTGTCCGAGACCCAGGGGACTGGGCGAAGGCTTTGCGGTTCACCTGGGTCCCGGACAGCGCCGCGCGCTTCCGGGGTGACAACGATTGGAGATGGGTGGCTCGACTAGACCGCCGTCAGCTGCCACTCGCCCTTGGCGTCCTTGCAGGCGCTGTAGCGTTCGGCGGTCGGCGCGGCGCCCTTGGTGCTGATCGAGGCGTCGATGATCCGGCAGCTGGCGGCCTGGGCGTAGCCGCCCTGGCTGAGCAGCGCGGCCGAGACATAGCCCACGCCGTAGCCGCTCCGGCCCACCAGGACCCAGTTGCTGTTGGGCGCGCCGGCCAGGACCTCGACCCGCTCGCCGGCCGCCAGCTTGCCGACGATCTTGCCGGTGGTGGAGGGGCTGGAGCGAAGGTTGGCGGTGGACCGGGCCGTATAGTCGCCGCCGCCAACGGCGTCATAGCTGCGCAGCTGCATCACGCCGCGCTCGAAGCGCAGGGACTGGCCGTCGATCGGCGGGCCGTAGGACGACGACACCACGTCGATGCGGCCCGAGGCGCCCGTGCGCGAATTGCTCCAGGCTTCCGAGCGGCCGCTGTCGAGCGCGCGCTTGGTGGCCTGCTGGGCCAGGGCCTGGTCGGTCGACTGCATGCGGCAGCCGATATAGGCCCCCGCCGCCGCGCCGGCCGCCGCGCCCAGCACGGTGCCCAGGGTCTTGTTGTCCTTGCTGATGGCCCGACCCGCCAGGGCGCCGACCGCGCCGCCGATGAGCGCTCCGCCCTCCTGCTTCTTGCCCGAACCCTCGCAGGCGAACAGACCGCCGATGCCCTTCGACTGAGCGGCCATGGCCGGCAGCGGCGCGGCGATCGCCGAACCGAGGACGGCGGCGACCGAGAGGGTCGTGGCGGCGAGATGTTTGGCCATGGCTTTCATTTCCTTAGCAGGCTTCCGTAGGGGCTGGTTGGCGTCCCCCGCGCGCGTGATGCAGACTGTCCGACGAGAAGAAGAGCCGACGAAAAGGGAGAGACGCGCGTGGAGAACAAGCCAGACTATAGCTGCTTCGATGTCGAGATCGAGACAGGCGTCGCCCATATCAAGCTCAAGCGTCCGGACGCCCTGAACACCATGACCCGGGCGTTCTGGAACGAGCTGCCGGCGATCATCCGCGACATCGACGATAACGCGCGCGCCCGCTGCATCGTCATCTCCTCGACCGGCAAGCATTTCTGCGCCGGCATGGACCTGTCGGTGTTCACCGACGGCGAGGGCGTGACCGGCGGCGAACCGGCCGACCGCTGGGTGGCCGGCGAGAGCTTCCGCCGCCACGTGCATCACCTGCAGGACACCTTCACGTGCCTGGACGAGGCGCGCATGCCGGTGATCGCGGCGATCCAGGGCGGCTGCATCGGCGGAGCTGTGGACTTCACCAGCGCCTGCGACATCCGCTACGCCAGCGCCGACGCCTTCTTCACGATCCACGAGATCAACATCGGCATGACCGCCGATGTCGGCACCTTCCCGCGGCTGTGCAAGCTGATCCCCGAGGGCTGGGTGCGCGAGCTGGCCTACACCGGCCGCCGCCTACCCGCCGCACGGGCCCGCGAGATCGGCCTGGTCAACGAGGTGTTCGACACCCACGAGGCCGTGGTCGCCCACGCCCTGGCCACCGCCCGCGAGATCGCGTCGAAGTCGCCGCTGGCCGTGGCCGGCAGCAAGGTGATGATCAACTACGCCCGCGACCACAGCATCAGGGACGGCCTCGACTACATCGCCACCTGGCAGACGGGCATGTTCTCGCCGCCGCACATGCTGGAGGCCTTCCAGGCCAAGGCCCAGGGCCGCGAGCCCGTCTATCCGGACCTCGTGCCGCTGAAGAAGCGGATGTAGGCGATCTAGGCTCCGGCCAGCGCCCGCGTCAGCTCGGCGGACGACATCGGCTGGGACACGCGGAAAGCCTGGCCGGCCCAGAGCGGGGTGAAATCGCCGCGCCCCGCCGCTTCGGCCGCCTTGCGCAGCGGCGCCAGCGCGGCCGTGGCCGTCGGAAATGGGGGCGCGAGATCCGACAGCGGACCCAGCTCGGTCATCAGCCGGTTGACGATCCCGCGCGCCGGGCGGCCGGTGAACAGGTTGGTGACGGCCGTATACTCGGCCGTGGTCAGCAGATCGCGATGGACCTTCGAGATCGCCGCCTCTGGCGTCAGTAGGTAGCCCGTGCCCACCTGGGCCGCTTGAGCGCCCAGGGCGAAGGCGGCCAGCACGCCGCGACGGTCGGCGATCCCGCCCGCCGCGATCACCGGGACCGAGACAGCGTCGACGATGCGCGGGACCAGGGCGAAGGTCCCGACCTGGACGCTCATGTCGTGCGTCAGGAAGTTGCCGCGATGGCCGCCGGCCTCGTAGCCCATGGCGATCACCGCATCGACGCCGCGCGCCTCCAGCCAGACGGCCTCGGCCACGGTGGTGGCGGACGAGAGCACCTTGGCGCCCGTGCGCTTGACCCGCGTCAGCAGATCGGGCGCCGGGAGGCCGAAGTGGAAGCTGACGACCTCGGGTCGATAGTCTTCGACCACCTTGCAGAAGGCGTCGTCGAACGGCGCGCGGCCGCCGGCCGGCAGGGGCATGTCGGGGTCGAGGCCCTCTTCGACATAGTAGGGCCGGAGCCGGTCGCGCCAGGCCGCCTGGCGGGCGGGGTCGTCGGCCGGCGGCGTGTGGGTGAAGAAGTTGACGTTGATCGGCTTGGCCGTGCCGGCCCTGACGGTGTCCAGAGCCTCGCGCAGGCCGCTCTCCGAATAGACGGCGCTGGGCAGCGAGCCCAGGCCGCCGGCGTTGGCGACCGCGATCACCATCTCCGGCGTGGTGAAATTGGCCATCGGGGCCTGGATGACCGGGAGCTCGACGCCGATCAGGTCGAGCAGGCGGTTCGGGGTTTCGGAGGCCATTTGGGATGTCCTGTATGTGGAAGCCGAGCCGGCGGCCCCTGATATTTCGCCGAAATCAAAATCAAGATCCGTTGTCATCCCGGAAGCCTCGAAGAGGCTGCCCGGGACCCAGGGGGACTGGGCGAATGTGGTGCGGTTCACCTGGGTCCCGGCCCTACGCTTCGCTTCGGCCGGGATGACAACTTGAATTCAGAGCTCCAATCAACAGTGCGGAGATGGGATTCAGGTCTCGCGGCCCGCCCGTCGCTTTCGATACTCCGACACGGGCAGGCCGCCCCAGCCCCAGTTCTCGAGCGGGACCTCGTCGATGACGACGAAGGTCGAGTCCAGCGGTTTCCCCAGCACGTCCAGCAGCAGTTGGCTGACGCCGGCGATCAGCTTGGCCTTCTCCTCGCTGGTGACGGCGTCGCGGCCGGGACCGGAGCCTTCGCGGGTGACCTGGATGGTGACGATGGGCATGGCGACCTCCCTTAGTGACCGGCGCTCTGGCCGCCGTCGACGTGCAGGATCTCGCCGGTCACGAAGCCGGCGGTTTCCAGGTAGAGCACGGCTTCGACGACGTCGCGAATCTCGCCCAGGCGGCCCACCGGGTGCAGACCGGCCAGGAAGGCGTGAGTCTCGGGCGCATGCATCGGGGTCTTGATCACGCCCGGCGAGACGGCGTTGACCCGCACGCCCTTGTCGGCGAACTCGATGGCCAGCGACTTGGTCGCCGAGTTGATCCCGCCCTTGGTCAGGCTGGCCAGCACCGAGGGCACATCGGCGTTGGCGTGGTCGGTCAGGCTGGTGGTGATGCTGACGACGTGCCCCGAGCCTTGGCGGGCCATCTCGGCCACGGCCCGTTGGGTGACGTGGAAGAAGCCGATCAGATTAGTGGAAAGGTTGGCGTCAAAATCCTCGGCCGTGAAGGCGGTAAACGGCTTGGCGGTGAAGATCCCGGCGTTGTTGACCAGCGTGTCGATCCGACCGAAGCGAGCGATGGCCTGGGCCACCACGCGTTCAGCGGTCTCGGGATCGCCGATGTCGCCGGCGACGGCCAGGATGTCCGGGTCGGCGCCCTGCTGGATCGAGCGGGACGTGGCCACCACCCGATAGTCGCGGTCGCGATAGGCCTTTACCAGGGCCGCGCCGATGCCCTGCGACGCGCCAGTGACGATGGCGACCTTACGTTCGTTGCTCATGACTTGCCTCTTCGACTTAGCCGGCGGCGGGGGTCGCGGCCGGTGTTGAGGGCAATGTCGTCTCGATCACAAAATGACTGAATGCGCGACGCAGGGCAGACACTCTTCCGCCTGCCGGCACAATGCTAGCTCGTCGCCAACTCTCCCGCCTCGGCCGACAGCCGCGCGAACGCCGCTCGCAGCCTCGGTGCGGCGAAGTCGAGGAAAGCGCGAACCTTGGGCGCGGCGGTGCGTCCCTGGGGCGTCAGCAGATGGACGGGCAGCGGCGGCGGCTCGGCGTCGCGCAGGACGATCCGCAGGCCGCCGTCCAGCACCCGCTCGGCCACGTGATAGGTGTAGAGCCGCGTCACGCCTTGGCCCTCGACCGCCGAGGCCAGGGCGGCCCGCACGCTGTTGACCACCAATCGCGGCTTGAAGTGCACCGAGCGAGCCACGGCGCCGCCGGGCGCGGGCGGGAACACCCAGGTGTCGTGGCCGAAATGGGTGGTGGTGACGATGCGGTGCTGGACCAGATCGCCCGGCTCGACGATGCGCGGATGGCTGTCCAGGTAGCGCGGCGCGGCGACGACCACCCGCCGGACGTCGCCGCCCACGCGCAGGGCCACCATCGAGGAGTCCGGCAGTTGTCCCACCCGCAGGGCGACATCGACGCCTTCCTCCACCAGGTTGGCGTGACGGTCCAGCAGCAGCAGGTTCACGGTCACGGCCGGATAGGCGTCCAGGAAGGCGTCGACAACCGGATGCAGGATCTCCTCGCCGCTGATCGGCGGGGCGGTGATGGTCAGGACGCCGCGCGGGGCTGAACGTTCGCCCAGCGCGATCAGGTCGGCTTCCTCCAGGTCGACCAGCACGCGCCGACAGGCGGCCGCGTAGCGTTCTCCGGCCTCGCTGAGCCGCAGCGACCGCGTCGTGCGGTGAAGAAGCTCGGCCCCGACATGGTTTTCGAGGAAGGCGATGGCCCGGCTGACCGCGGCGGGCGACCGGCCCAGCCGCCGTCCCGCGCCGGCCAGACTGCCCTCGTCCAGGGCCGCCACGAACACTCGCATCGCCTCGATACGATCCATGCGACCTTCCGGATTTTGGGAGGTTGGAGCCTGGATGTGAGGGATACCGCCGGATGGTGGAATGATCCACCCTCTCCTAACCCGCTCATCCCGGCATTCGCCTGGACGAGCGGGCTAGGGGACCCCGAACCCCTCCGGCAGCTCGGCGCTGGTCAGGTCACAGCCGTCCAGCTTGGCGCGGGTGAGGTCGGCCTCGATCAGACGCACACGCTGGGCGCTCGCGCCGGACAGGTCGGCGCCGCGCAGTACGGCGCGGCTGAGGTCGGCGCGCAGGACGCGGCCCTGGGCGATCTCCAGCGGCCCCAGCTTGGCGCCGGTCAGGTCGGCCCGCGACAGCTGGGCCCCGACCAGGCGGGCGCCCCGCAGGTCGGCCCCGCGAAGATTGACCCCGCGCAGGTCGGCGTCGGCCAGGTTGGCGCCCTGCAGTTGGACGTTCTCCAGGTTCATCCCGAAGAAGATCGCGCCCGGCGCCCACAGGCCGGCCAGCCTGCGGCCCCTCAGCCGCCGGAGCGGCCGGAAATCGACCGCCGGGATCCGGGCCGGCTCGCCCTCGCGACCATCGGTGGTGACGAACTGTTCGTGGCCCTCGAGGATCTCGTGCAGCGGCGCGTCATCGACATAGATGATCGGCGGCGGGGCGCGCAGCACCTCGGTCAGGTCCGCCCCATCGAAGGTGGTCCCGGCCAGGTCGGCGCCGGTCAGCACGGCCTTGCGCAGCGACGCGCCGCTGAGGTCGGCGTTGTAGAGGTTGGCCTGGGACAGGTTGGCGCCGTTCAGCGTGGCCCGGTTCAGCCGCGCGCCCGACAGGCTGACACCGGCGAGGTCGGCGTCGGTGAGGTCGGCCGCCCGGGTGAAGGCGTCGCCCAGCTGGGCGCCGTCCAGCCGCGCGCCGCGCGTGAAGACGCGGTCCAGCTCGCCGTGGCGGGCGCGATGTTGCAGGACCTTGAAGCCTTCGACGCTGTTCTGCGTGGCGGTGACCCCTTCGCGCAGGTCGCAGCCGGAGAGATCGGCGCCGGCCAGATTGGCTCCGCGAAGGCAGGCGCCGCGCATGTCGCAGCGCGAGAGGTTGGCTTCACGCAGGTCGGCGTCGCGCAGGTCGGCCCCATAGAGCGTGGCCCGAGTCAGCACGGCCCTGGCCAGCAGGGCGCCGGACAGGCGCGCGCCGGTCAGGTCGGCCTCGGAAAGATCGACGTCCTCAAGGCTGACATTGTCGAGATCGACATAGGCGAGATTGGCGCGGGCGCCCGCCGGCAGGCCCTTCAGGTACCGGGCATGAGCGTCGATCGCGGCCTTCAACGCCTGCGGCGACAGCGACCGGATCAGGGTTTGCTGGGGGGGTGAGGCGGACAGGGCGGCGGACATCAGAGGGGCTCGATTTCGGAGAACCCTGTCACGTCAGATTTAAGGAAAGGTTCAATCCTCGCCGAGGGTTAGAGCCACCCGCGCCGCTTGAACCACAGCAGCGGACCCGCCGCGGCGATGACCATCAGGAGCAGGGCGAACGGGTAACCATGCAGCCAGGCCAGCTCGGGCATGTGCACGAAGTTCATGCCGTAGATGCCGGCCACCAGGGTGGGCGGCAGGAACATCACCGAGAACACCGAGAAGATCTTGAAGATGGCGTTCTGCTCGATGTTGATCAGGCCCAGCGCCGCGTCGAGCAGGAAGGTGATGTTGCCCGACAGGTAGCCCGAGTGGTCGGTGATCGACTGGACGTCGCGCTGCAGCGACTTGAGGTGGTCGCGCAGCTCCTTGTCGCCCTCGAACTGGTCGGCCAGCGAGGCGAAGCTGAGCAGCCGGGCCAGGCTGACCAGGCTGTCACGGGCCTTGGAGTTGACGATCTGAGCGCGGCCCAGACGATTGAGGATGGCCTCGAAGGCGCCGCCGCGCGGCCGGCTGAAGATGATCCGCGACTGGGCCTCGACCTCGGCCGAGGTCCGCTCGAGGATGTCGGCGGTGCGGTCGATCACCGCGTCCAGCAGGCCGAGGAACGTCTGGGCGCCGCCAGGGCACAGGCTGGGCTGGCGCTCGGCCTGGGCGGCGAACACCGCGAACGACTTGGGCTCGACGTAGCGGATGGTGACCAGCCGCTGGCCGGTCAGGACGAAGGTGATCGGGGCGGCGGTCGGCAGGTCGCCGTCGGCGTTGACCAGCACCGTGGCGGTCATGAACGTGCCGCCGTCCTCCTGGTAGAGGCGCGAGGAGGCCTCGATCTCGGACATCTCCTCGCGGGTGGGCAGCAGCAGGCCGATCGATTTCTCGACGGCCACTTCCTCGGCGCGGGTGGGATCCACCAGCTCGATCCACACCGCGTCGGCGGGCAACGCCCAGTCAGGCGTCAGGCCGCCGGGCTCGAAACCCGGCGCGCCGTGGCGCAGCACCCTCAGCATGTGGAGATCGCCTTGTTCACCTCCTGGGGATGGCCCAGGACGCGCATGGCGTCAACGCGCGGCTTGCGGCTTGTCGGCGTCTTGCGACTGGGCCGAGGACTGGCCCGAACCCTGCGACTGCGCGATCAGGGCGGCGATGCGGTCGGTCGAGTCGGCGGCCTGGTTGATCATGTCCAGCGGCGAGCTGGCGCGGACCGAGGCGGCGACCTGGTTGGCGGCGGACTTGGCCAGCGAGACGGCGGCGTTCTGGGCCAGGGCCAGCTTGCTGGTCGCGGCGGCGATCGTGACCGCCTGGTTGTTCTGATAGATGAAGCCGTGGGTCGGATAGACCGTGGTGCCGAGGTCGCGGATCGGGTCGTACCAGACCTTGACCTGGCTCCAGTCGCCGGCCGGCGAGACGTCGACGACGGTGACGTCCTTTTCGACCTGGCCGCGGCCGCCGTCGATCACCGACCAGTTGGCGTGGGTCACCTGGATCACGCGATCGGTCAGCACCTGGCTGACGAAGGCCACGTGGCCGAGGTTCATGCGGGCGGTGGGCTTGAAACAGAGCACCGCGCCCGAGCGGGGCACGAAGCCGGTGTCGTACTTGCCGACGGCCTGGCTCCACCACGTGCGGGCGTCGCCGAAGATCTGGATGCCCGACATCAGACGCGCGAACGGAACGCACTGCCAATACCCGTCAGCCACCGCGCCCGACATCGGCACAAGGCTGATCATGGCGGCAGCGGCCAGGGAACCCAGTAGGGTTCTCGTCCGTTTCGTCATGCTGTGGGTACTCCCCGCGTCACTAGGGTTAAGGGATAACCCTCGCAGGGAAATATGAAAAGACCGTTTATCCGGCTTTTGCCGTGGCAGGTCGTCGCTCCCGCCAGCCGTTCGCCCAAGCTTTCATTCGTTCTCGCGCCGGCTTTTCGACCAGATGGTACGAGATCGCCGAGAGCGGAATGAGTGCAAGCACGACCGCCAGCCAAGCATAGAGCGGCAGCTGATCACCGTCGATCTTGAGAACCTTGAGCGCTGCATTCGCCGCCAGGATCTTCCAGGGGATGCAGATCATATAGGTCGAGTAGCTGATCTCACCCAAGTACACGAGGGGGGCTTGGGTGGCGAAGGACGAGCCCGTGGCCGCCAGCCCCGCCAGGGCGACGATCAAGGCGCCCAAGGCGATAACAATCAGATGATCGGGCGCGCCGAAATGCACGGCCATCAGGACCGCGGCGCCCGCCAGACAGGCGCCCACGCCGGTGAAGCGTCCGGTGACCGCGCCCGAGCGCCACAGGGCATGCAGGGCGCAGCCATAGGCGAAGCACGGCACGATGCGCAGGAAGCCCCAGCGGATGGTCGCCTCGGTCAGCGGGAAGCCCGCCAGCTTGTGGAACAGCGGATAGAGGCCGGCGATCAGGGCCAGGGCGAGGCCGACCGCCAGGCGCGGCCGCTCGCGCAGCCGCCAGGCGACCACGGCGAAGGCCGGGAAGCAGAGATAGGCGAACCACTCGGCCGAGATCGACCACGAGGGATGGTTCCAGCCCGACACCGGCGCGAAGCCCCAGGCCTGGACCAGCAGAAGATTGGCCGGCAGGGCGCTCCAGGCCAGCATGTTGTGGTCCACGGCGATCCCGGCCACGCCGGCGACCGCCGCCATCAGGCCCACGCCCGCCAGCGTCACCAGGTGCAACGGATAGACGCGCGCCAACCGGTTCCACAGGAAGTCGCCATAGTGGAACGTCCCCTTCCCCACGCCCTGCAGATAGACATGACAGAGGATGAAGCCCGACAGGGTGAAGAACGCCTCGACGCCCAGATAGCCCTTGGCGACCATGGCCGGCGGGACCGTCGCCGACAGGTTGGGCCAGTAGTGGAACATCACCACCCAGAACGCCGCGAAGAAGCGCAGGGCCGTTAGGGGCTTGATATTGGCGGCGTCTGGCATCATTTCGACTCACGGTTCGGCGAAGCCTGGGGGCTTCCGTCGCGTTCCTTGCATGGACGGCGCCTCTTGAGGGGGAGGCGGTGGCGCGTTTTCCGAACCCGAACTTAGATCGGTACGATGAACGAACTCCTTCACCTCGCCGCGGACCCAGCCGTCTGGGCCGCCCTGGTCACGCTGATCGTCATGGAAGTCGTGCTTGGCATCGACAACCTGGTGTTCATTTCCATCCTCTCCAACAAGCTGCCGCCCGAACATCGACAGAGGGTGCGTCGGATCGGCATTTCGTTGGCCCTGATCATGCGACTGGTCCTTCTTTCGACCATCGCCTTCATCGTGGGCCTCACAGCACCGGTGTTCGACCTGGGCTTGGCCGGCCCGATCCAGCACGGCGCGCCAACCTTCGAAACCGCCTTCTCGTGGCGTGACCTGATCCTCCTGGCCGGCGGTCTCTTCCTGATCTGGAAGGCCACCAAGGAGATCCACCATAACGTCGATCCCAACGCGGGAGAGGCGGCGCCGGACGTCAAGACGGCCGCGGTCTCCAACGTCGGCGGGGCGATCTTCCAGATCATCCTGCTGGACCTGGTGTTCTCGATCGACTCGATCCTGACCGCCGTGGGCATGACCGACCACCTGCCGGTGATGGTGGTGGCGGTGATCGTCGCGGTCACCGTGATGCTGCTGGCGGCCGACCCGCTGGGCAACTTCATCAACGACAACCCCACCGTCGTGATGCTGGCCCTGGGCTTCCTCCTGATGATCGGCGCCGTGCTGATCGCCGAAGCCTTCGGCGTGCATGTGCCCAAGGGCTACATCTACGCCGCCATGGCCTTCTCGGCGGGGGTCGAGGGGCTGAACATGCTGTCGCGCAAGCGGGCGGCGAAGAAGAAGATCGACTAGGACCGGATGGGGACATGCGCCGGCGCATGTCCCCAGACGCCCTACAGGAAGCTGTAGGGGTCCACGTCGAACACCACCCGCACCGAGTTCGGGACCTTGGCCCGCGCCCGCCACGCCGCCAGGAAGCCCTGCAGGTCCACCGACCGCTCGGCCCGCACCAGGAAGCGCTTCCTGCGCCGTCCGCGCACCAGGGCCAGCGGCGCGTCGGCCGGGCCGAACACCTCCACGCCCTCGGCGTTGGGCGTGGCGGCGGCCAGAGCCTGGCAGTAGTCCTCCAGCGCCACCGGATCGGGCCCCGTGGCGATCACCGCCGCCAGCCGGCCGAACGGCGGCAGGCCCGCCTCCTGGCGCATCATCATCTCGGCCTCGACGAAGGCGTCGCGGTCCTGGGCCTTGAGGGCCTGGAGCACGCCGTGGTCGGGCGAGTAGGTCTGGAGCAAGGCTCGGCCCGGCTTCTCGTGACGCCCCGCCCGTCCGGCCGCCTGGGCCAGCAGCTGGAAGGTCCGCTCGCCGGCCCGCAGGTCGCCGCCGCGTAGACTCAGATCCGCATCGACCACGCCCACCAGGGTCAGGTTGGGGAAGTTGTGGCCCTTGGCCGCCGCCTGGGTCGCCACCAGGATGTCGATCTCGCCGGCCGCCATGCTGTCGACCAAAGCCCGCGCCCCGGCCGCGTCGAACACCGTGTCGGACGAGAACACCGCGATCCGCGCGTCGGGGAACAGGTGGCGCGCCTCCTCCTCCACCCGCTCCACGCCGGGACCGATCGAGGTCAGGCTGTCCTTGGCCCCGCAGTGCGGGCAGGCCTCGGGCTTCTTCATCGAGAAGCCGGTCAGATGGCAGACGAGTCGCCCGGTATAGCGGTGCTCGACCAGCCAGCTGTCGGTGTCGGGGGACTTCAGCTTCTCGCCGCAGGCCCGGCAGAGGACCAGCGGCGCATAGCCCCGACGGTTCAGGAAGAGCAAGGACTGCTCGCCGCGAGACAGGGCCAGCGACACCGCCTTGACCAGCGGCGGCGACAGCCAGCGGCCCGGCTCGGGCGGGGTCTCGCGCATGTCGATCAGGCCGATGTCGGGCAGCTGGGCCGCGCCGTGGCGGGCGCTCAGACGCAGCCAGCGATAGCGGCCTTGCTGGGCGTTCCACAGGCTTTCCAGCGACGGCGTGGCCGAGGCCAGCACCACCAGCGCCCCCTCGATCTTGGCGCGGGCCACGGCCAGGTCGCGGGCCTGGTAGATGAAGCCCTCCTCCTGCTTGAACGAGCCGTCATGCTCCTCGTCGACCACCACCAGCCGCAGCTTGCGGAACGGCAGGAACAGGGCCGAGCGGGCGCCGACCACGATGCGCGCCTGGCCGGTGGCCACGCCTTCCCAGGCCCGGCGGCGACGGGGCGGTGAAACCGCCGAGTGCCACTCGATCGGGGCGACGCCGAACCGGCTCTCGAAGCGCGCCATCACCGCCTGGGTCAGGGCGATCTCGGGCAGCAGGATCAGCACCTGGGCCTCGGGGTCGGCGGCCAGGGCGGCGGCCACGGCCTCCAGATAGACCTCGGTCTTGCCCGAGCCGGTCACACCGTCCAGCAGCGCCGCCTGGAAGCCGCCCGCGCCCAGCATCTCCGCCAGGACGTCGGCCGAGGCCTGCTGGCTAGGATTGAGCTTTTGCGGCGGCCGCGACAGGTCGGGCTGGGGAAAGCTGGTGTCCGGCTCGATCCAGGTGACGGCCAGAGCGCCCTCGTCGACCAGACCCTTCACCACGCCGGCCGAGACGCTCGCGGCGGCGGCCAAGGCTCCGGACGCCATCGGCCCGGCCTGCGCGGCGGCCAGCACCTTCAGCCGCGCGGGCGTCATGCGCGCCGGCTGGGTCCCGGTCAGGACCAGGGCCTTGTCGGGCTTGGCGGGCGGATGACGCAGGCCGCGCAGGGCCATGGCCAGGGGCCAGCCGGGAATGTCCACCGAATAGCGCGCCGCCCACTCGATGAAGGTCAGGACGCCGGGCGGCAGCGGCGGATCGTCCACTCGCTCGAGGATCGGCTTCAGCGGGCGGTTGCCGCCGGTCCCGTCGCGCAGGGCCGTGACCACGCCGCGAATCACGCGCGGCCCCAGGGGCACCGTCACGTGGTCGCCGACCGCCAGGCCCAGGCCTTCCGGCTCGGCGTAGTCGAACGCCTCGGGCAGCGGCATGGGCAGCAGGACGGAGGCGATACGGGGCATGGGACCTGTCAGTGGAGGAGATCGGGTTCTGCCCCGGAAACAGCGGAAGGTCGAGAGGACCCTCGCGCCGCCATCAAGCGGCTGTTAACCGAACTGGGGCTTCATCGACCCCGTCTCCTGTTGAGAACCATATGGGGACGAAGTGTGAACGGAGTAGGCCCGCCCCATGACCGACGCCACGCAAGCCAAGCTGTTCCCGGCCGTGGATCCGGCGCTGGTCCGCGACTTCCTGCTGTCCGAGCCTGACTTCCTGCACGGCGATCCCGACCTGCTCAGCGACCTGGGCCTGCGCGCCGACGCCAGCAACATCGTCGACTTCGGCCCCGCCGCCCTGGCCCGGGTCTCGGCCGCCCACGAGCGTGAGGCCACCTTCCGTCGCCAGATCGAGGCCACCGCCCGCGCCAACTTCTCGGCCCAGGCCCAGACCCACGCCGCTGTCATCGACCTGCTGGACGCCCGCAACCATTCCGACCTCGCCCGCCGCGTCGATGACATGGCCATCCTGCGCTTCGGCCTGGCCGCCGGCGTCGTGGTGCTGGAAGGCCCCGGCCGCGTGCCGGCCGGCTGGCACGGCCTGATCGCCGGCCAGATCGACATGACCATGGGCGAGCACGGCGTGGCCCGCATGGGCTTCCACGCCCCCGCCCTGGGCCTGTTCGGCGACCGCATCGAACAGATCAAGAGCATGGCCATCGTCCGCATGGCGCTGTGGGAGCCGTCCCGCCAGGGCCTGCTGGCCTTCGGCTCGTCCGATCCCGAGGGTTTCACGGCCGACATGGGCTCCGAGCTCGTGGCCTTCCTGGCCCGCGTCGTCGAGCGCACGGCCGAGCGCTGGCCGATCCTGTGACGACCGCGCGCCAGGCCCTGACCGCCTGGCTGGACCATCTGGCCCACGAGAAGCGCGCCTCGCCGCGCACCGTGCGGGCCTATGGCGACAACGTCCTGGCCTATCTCAACTTCCTGGAGCGCCATCGCGGCGAGGCCCTGTCGGTGGCCGACATGGGCGGCGTCTCGGCCGCCGAGCTGCGCGCTTATCTGGCCTTCCGCCGTGATCCGGGCGAGGACGAGGAAGGCCTGTCGCCCCGCTCGCTGTCCCAAAGCCTGTCGTCGATCCGCGCGTTCCATCGCTGGCTGGACCATCGGATGGACGCCCCCAACGCCGCCATCGGCCTGGTGCGCGGGCCGCGCATCAAGGTCGGCGCGCCGCGTCCCGTTTCCGAGGACCAGGCGCACGGCCTGATCGCCGAGCTGTCGCTGGATCCCGATCGCGACGATTGGGAAGTCGCCCGTGACGAAGCCGTGCTGACCCTGCTGTGGGGCTGCGGCCTGCGGATTTCCGAGGGCCTGTCCCTGACCCGCCGCGACGCGCCCCTGGCCGATGCCCTGCGGATCACCGGCAAGGGCGGCAAGACGCGGATCGTGCCCGTGCTCGACATCGTCCGCCAGCGGATCGACGCCTATCTGGCCGCCCTGCCCTTCGCGCTCGCGCCCGACGATCCGCTGTTCCGCGCCAAGCGCGGCGGGCCGCTGTCGCCGCGCCATGTCCAGGCGACCATGCAGACCCTCCGGAGCCGGCTGGGTCTGTCCGACCGCGCCACGCCCCACGCCCTGCGCCACTCGTTCGCCACCCACCTGCTGGGCGCGGGCGCCGACCTGCGCTCGATCCAGGACCTGCTGGGCCACGCCTCGCTGTCCACGACCCAACGCTACACCCAGGTGGACGCGGCCGGCCTGCTGGCGGCTTACGGCAAGGCGCACCCTAGGGCCTGAAGCTCCCTCACCTGCGGCCGGCGGCGTACGCCTCGAGATTGAGCGGTCGCGCCACGGACGGTTCAAACGGCGCTAGTTCCATCGCCCATCGGCCTCGCCTGTGACATTCCGTCGCTCATTGCGGGGCTAAGCCTTGCAATTAACCGCGTTTTTACGGCGTCCGGGGCTCTTGGCCTCAAGACCCGGCTCCCGTCGCCATTCGACGGGCGCCCGGACATGGGGTTTGCGATGAAGTTCGACGATCTGAAGATTTCGACCAAGGTGGCCCTGCCGGCCGTCATCCTGACCGTGGTCGCCCTGGCGGTCACCGGCGTCGGCGCCTGGCAGTCCAAGGTGGCGGAAGACGCCACCAAGGTGCTCGTCGAACAGCGCGCCCCGGCCGAACTGGAAGCCTCGCGCTTCAATCGCCGCGTGGCGACGATCGGCTACGCCGCCTATCGCACCATCGCCAACGACGCCGCCTCGCCCGAGGCCAAGGCCGCCAGCGACGAAATCGACGTCGCCTACAAGGAAGCCAAGGTTTCGCTGGCCGCCGTCAAGGCCGCCGATCCCGACGAGGCCAAGCGGGTCGCCGACTTCCAGGTGCGCCTCGACCGCGTCTATTCCAGCGCCCGCCAGGGCGCGGACCTGGGCCTGCAAGGCGCGCCCGACGCCGCCAAGATGGTCATGGGCGTGATCGATCCGGACATCGCCAGCCTGAGCAAGGACGTCTCGCACTACACCAACACCCATAGCGACGAGACCAAGGCCATGGTCGACAAGGCCGACAAGGCCGCCTCGGCCGGTACGCTGATGTCGGTGATCTTCGGCCTGGTCGCCTCGGCCGCCGCCCTGGTCTTCGCCCTGTGGATCGGCCGCTCGAAGATCTCGGCCCCGCTGTCGGGCCTCTCCAAGACCATGGAAATCCTGGCCCAGGGCTCGGTGGACGTCGACGTGGTCGGCGCCCAGCGCAAGGACGAGGTCGGCGCCATGGCCCGCTCGGTCCAGGTGTTCAAGGACAACGCCCTGGCCCTGCGCACCGCCGAAGCCGCCCAGCAGCGCGCCAGCGCCGAGACCGAGGCCGAGCGCCAGCGCAACCAGGAAGCCGCCGAGGCCGCCGCCCGCGAGCAGGCCTTCGTCATGGAGAACATCGCCACGGGCCTGAACCGCCTGGCCGACGGCGACCTGACCTACCGCGTCGACGCCCAGTTCCCCCCGGCCTACCAGCGCCTGCAGAACGACTTCAACGGCGCGATCACCCAGCTGGAAGAGGCGATGCGCACCATCGTCCACGCCGCCAACAGCATCGGTTCGGGCTCGGACGAAATCGCCTCGGCCGCCGACGACCTGTCGCGCCGCAGCGAGCAGCAGGCCGCCAGCCTGGAAGAGACCGCCGCGGCCCTGGACGAGATCACCGCCACCGTGAAGCGTTCGTCGGCCGGCGCCGTGGAAGCCTCGCGCGTCGTCACCTCGACGCGTTCGGACGCCGAACGCTCGGCCGTGGTGGTGCGCGGCGCCGTCGACGCCATGAACGAGATCGAGAAGTCGTCGCAGGAGATCAGCCAGATCATCGGCGTGATCGACGAGATCGCCTTCCAGACCA
>Ga0102591_1002368_pt1 | contig 20883 bp, 17 predicted proteins | sample AraplaCol_mCL_r2_2_FD_76860 | JGI IMG/M metagenome (GOLD analysis project Ga0102591, IMG submission 76860) | Arabidopsis root microbial communities from North Carolina, USA - plate scrape MF_Col_mCL_r2 (SPADES assembly) (version 2) | ecosystem: Host-associated > Plants > Roots > Endosphere... | reverse complement strand
CTATGCGAGCTACAAGTTCTTCCTCTATACGCTGCTCGGCTCGGTGCTGATGCTGCTCGCCATCATGGCGATGTATTGGCAGGCCGGCACGACCGACATCACCGCGCTGCTCGCCTACAAGTTCCCGCCGGCGCTGCAGACCTGGTTATGGCTTGCCTTCTTCGCCTCCTTCGCGGTGAAGATGCCGATGTGGCCGGTCCATACCTGGCTTCCCGATGCCCACGTTCAGGCGCCGACGGCAGGCTCGGTGATCTTGGCCGGCGTGCTCCTGAAGCTCGGCGGCTACGGTCTTATCCGCTTCTCGCTCGGCATGTTCCCGGTCGCCTCCGATTATTTCGCGCCGCTCGTCTTCGCCATGTCGGTGATTGCCATCATCTATACCTCGCTGGTGGCGATGATGCAGGACGACATCAAGAAGCTGATCGCCTATTCCTCCGTGGCTCATATGGGCTACGTGACCATGGGCATCTTTGCGGCCAACATGCAGGGCGTTCAGGGCTCCATCTTCCAGATGCTGTCGCACGGCATCGTCTCCGGCGCGCTCTTCCTCTGCGTCGGCGTCGTCTACGACCGCACGCACACCCGCGAGATCAACGCCTATGGCGGCCTCGTCAACAACATGCCGAAATATGCCGTCGCGATGATGGTCTTCACCATGGCCAATGTCGGGCTTCCCGGCACGTCGGGCTTCATCGGCGAATTCCTGACGCTGATGGGCGTCTTCCGGGTCAACACCTGGGTCGCGCTCTTTGCCGCCACCGGCGTCATCCTCTCGGCTGCCTACGCGCTCTGGCTTTATCGCCGGGTGATCTTCGGCGCGCTGGAGAAGGAGAAGCTGAAGGCGCTGCTCGATCTGTCGCCGCGCGAGCAGCTGATCCTCTACCCGCTGGTCGCGCTGACCATCTTCTTCGGCGTTTACCCGGCTCCGGTCTTCGATGCGACGGCCGCCTCGGTGGATCTGCTGGTCAACAACTACACGGCCGCCGTGCACGCAGCGCAGAATGTTGCGCTGTCTATGAAATGATGACGGGACTTATTGGACATGACCGCTGAAACAATTCTCCTCAGTCTGCATCTTTCCGCGCCGGAGCTCATCCTCGCGGTCGGCGCCCTTGTCCTGTTGATGGTCGGCGTCTTCTCAGGCGAGCGGTCGGGCCTTGTCGTCACCGGCTTGGCCATCGTCCTGCTCCTGGCCTCCGGCCTGTGGTTGCTCTTCGTGCCCGCAGAAGGCCTTGCCTATGGCGGCGTCTACATGGCCGACGGCTTCTCGCGCTTCATGAAGCTGGTGGCGCTCATCGGTTCGCTGGTCGCCCTGTTCATGACGATCGGCCACGCCCGCGAAAACCAGCTCGACAAGTTCGAGTTCCCGGTCCTGCTGGTGCTTGCGACCCTCGGCATCCTGCTGATGATCTCGGCCAACGACCTGATCTCGCTCTATCTGGCGCTGGAACTGCAGTCGCTGGCGCTTTATGTCGTCGCCGCGATCAACCGTGACAGCCTGAAGTCGACCGAAGCAGGGCTGAAATATTTCGTCCTCGGCGCGCTGTCCTCCGGCATGCTGCTCTACGGCATGTCGCTGGTCTATGGCTTCACCGGCCACACCCACTTCTCCGAGATCGCCCAGGCGCTGTCGGTCGAGGGTGCGCGTTCGCTCGGCCTCATCTTCGGCCTGGTCTTCATCCTCGCCGGCATCGCCTTCAAGATTTCGGCCGTTCCCTTCCACATGTGGACGCCCGACGTGTATGAAGGCGCGCCGACGCCGGTGACCGCCTTCCTTGCCGCAGCCCCCAAGGTTGCCGCCATGGCGATGATGACCCGCATCGTCATCACCGCCTTCCAGCCGGTTCTGGCGGACTGGCAGCAGGTCGTCGTCTTCATCTCGATCGCCTCGATGCTGCTCGGCTCGTTTGCCGCCATCGGCCAGAAGAACATCAAGCGACTGATGGCCTATTCCTCGATCGGTCACATGGGTTATGCGCTGGTCGGCCTTGCCGCCGGCAACCAGACCGGCGTCACCGGTGTCATGCTTTACATGGTCATCTACATGGTCATGACGCTCGGCACCTTCGCGATCATCATGTCGATGCGCCGCAAGGACGGCACCGTCGTCGAGAATGTCGACGATCTCGCCGGCCTTTCCACAACGAACCCGTTCATGGCCGTGGTGCTGACGGCGCTGATGTTCTCGCTCGCCGGCATCCCGCCGCTCGCCGGCTTCTTCGCCAAGTACTTCGTCTTCGTCGCCGCCATCGAAGCCAAGCTCTATGCGCTTGCCATCATCGGCGTTCTCGCCTCGGTCGTCGGCGCTTACTACTATCTGCGGGTCATCAAGCTGATGTGGTTCGATGAAGCGACTGGCGAATTCGCCCGTGTCTCCGGTGCGCTGCGTCTGGTCTTCGGTCTCTCCGGCCTGTTCGTCACCGTCTATGTCCTCATCGGCGGTCCGATCGGTGGCGCGGCAGAGCTTGCCGCCGCGACGCTCTTTTGATGGCTTCCGACGGGCGGCGCCGGATATCGCTCGGCGATTTCAGGCACGAGGCTCTGTCGGAGACGTCGTCCACCAACAGCGAATGCCTCGCCCGGGCTCGGGCGGGCGACGGCGGCAATCTCTGGGTGACCGCCGAAAGACAGACCGGCGGCCGCGGCCGCCGCGGCAGGCTCTGGGTTTCCGAACGCGGCAATCTCTACGCTTCGCTTCTGCTGATCGACCCGGCGCCGATGGAGCGCCTGAGTTCCCTGCCGCTGGCCGTTGCCGTTGCCGTACACCAGGCGATCCGCATGGTGCTGCCTCCGGGCGCCGAGCCGCTCGAGGTCAAATGGCCGAACGATATTCTTGTCGGCCGAAAGAAGACTTGCGGCATCCTCGTCGAAGGCGAGAGGCTGCCGGACGGCCGTTACGCGCTGATCGTCGGCATCGGCATCAATGTCTCGGTGATGCCGGATAATCCGCTCTACCCCGTCACCTGCCTGCGTCAGCAGGGAAGTGCGGCCTCTCCGGAGGAACTCTTCGCCCATCTCTTCGCCGCAATGGCTGAGGTGCTTGATCTATGGGACGAGGGCCGCGGCATCGGCGAGATCACGGCGCTCTGGCGCGCCATCGCCTGCGGCATCGGCGAAAAGATTACGGTGAATTTGCCGGACCGATCGATTTCCGGACAATTCGCCGGAATTGATGATAATGGCTTGTTGATGCTCGATACCGGCGCTGGCAGGATAGTGCCCATTGCCGCCGGTGATGTGTTTTTTGGATAGCGGAACAAACGAAAATTATGGCGAAACAGGACGAACTGGTATTCCTGCCTCTGGGCGGCGTTGGCGAGATTGGCATGAATCTCGCTCTTTATGGCTACGGCCCGCCCGAGCATCGCCAGTGGATCATGGTCGATTGCGGCGTCACCTTTCCCGGCCCCGACCTGCCGGGCGTCGACCTCGTGCTGCCCGATATCCGCTTCCTCGCCAGCGAGCGGAAGAACCTCAAGGCGATCATCATCACCCACGCGCATGAAGACCATTACGGCGCGCTGGCCGATCTCTGGCCCGGCCTCAATGTGCCGGTCTATGCGTCGGGCTTTACCGCGGGTCTGCTCGAAGCCAAGCGCAATTTCGAGAAGGCGACGATCGGCGAAGTGCCGGTGACGCCGTTCAAGGCGGGCGATACGATCAATGTCGGCCCCTTCAGCATCGAAGGCGTTGCCGTCAACCATTCGATCCCCGAACCGATGTCGCTGATGATCCGCACGCCGGTCGGCAATGTCATCCATACCGGTGACTGGAAGATCGACCACGAGCCTTCACTCGGGCCGCTGACCGACGAGACACGTTTCCGCCAACTCGGCGACGAGGGCGTGCTGGCGCTGATGTGCGATTCCACCAATGCGCTGCGAGACGGTGTTTCGCCCTCCGAGAAGGATGTGTCCGAAAGTCTGCGCAAGATCATCGAGAATGCCGAGGGCAGGGTGGCGATCACCACCTTCTCGTCGAATGTCGGGCGCATCCGTACCGTTGCCGAGGCCGCCGAGGCGGCCGGCCGCGAAGTGCTGCTGCTCGGCAGTTCGCTGAAGCGCGTCGTCGATGTCGCCCAGGATATCGGCCTGATGGAAGGCGTGAAGCCCTTCATCTCCGAGGAGGAATACGGTTATATCCCGCGCGATAAGGTCGTCGTCATCCTGACCGGCAGCCAGGGCGAGGCACGGGCAGCCCTTGCCAAGCTCTCCCGCGACGAAATGCGCAATGTGGCCTTTGCGGCAGGCGATATCGTCGTCTTTTCCTCGCGCGCCATTCCCGGCAACGAGAAGGCGATCCAGGACATCAAGAACGGCCTCGTCGAGCAGGGCGTGCACATCATCACCGATACCGAGGCGCTGGTCCACGTGTCCGGCCATCCCCGCCGCAACGAGTTGCAGCGGATGTATGAGTGGACGCGGCCGAAGATCGTCGTGCCGGTGCATGGCGAGGCGACGCATCTGACGGCGCACAAGGAATTGGCCGAGCAATCCGGGATCGCGATCGTTCCGCGGGTGCGCAACGGCGATATCCTGCGACTGGCGCCCGGTCCCGTCGAGGTGATCGGCGAAGCGCCGCATGGCCGCATCTATAAGGACGGCACGCTGATCGGCGATTTCGACGAGATGGGCATCGGCGAGCGCAAGAAGCTCTCCTATGTCGGCCATGTCGCCGTCAACGTCGTGCTCGACGCCCGCTATGACATCGTCGGCGATCCCGATCTCGTGTCGATCGGCCTGCCGGTCTATGACGACGAGGGCGAGGAGATGGAAGATACGCTGTTCGACGCGGCGGTCAGCGCCATCGAAAGCATTCCGCGCGCCCGCCGCAAGGATATCGACATGCTGCAGGAGGCCGTGCGCCGCGCCATCCGCTCGGCCGCCAATCACGCCTGGGGTAAGAAGCCCGTCGTCACCGCCTTCGTCACCAAGGTCTGATCATGCTCGGCCGGGTCAATCATATCGCCATCGCCGTTCCCGATCTGGCAGTGGCGACGGCCGCCTATCGCGACACGCTAGGGGCTGCGGTATCGCAGCCGCAGGCTCTGCCGGAGCACGGCGTCACCGTCGTCTTCGTCGAACTGCCGAACACCAAGGTCGAATTGTTGCAGCCGCTGGGTGACACTTCGCCGATCGCAGCCTTCCTCGAAAAGAACCCGTCCGGCGGCATGCACCACATCTGCTACGAGGTGGACGATATTCTTCTCGCCCGTGACCGGCTGGTCGAGGCGGGTGCCAGAGTGCTCGGCGATATCAAGCCGAAGACCGGCGCGCATGGCAAGCCGGTGCTCTTTCTGCATCCCAAGGATTTCTTTGGCACGCTGATCGAACTCGAACAGGCCTGACTCCTGCTGCGGCAGAGTGAACCGAAGGCGACTAAACGCTTCGTTCGCTTTGAGTTGGTCGCCATTCCGCCGTATAAGGACGCGATATCAGCGCGACATCAACGGGACCGATAATGCTCGAGATCTTTCTTCAGGGATTTGCCGTCTACTTCATCATCTGGTGGATGACGCTTTTCGCCGTTCTGCCGATCGGCCTGCGCACCCAGGCGGAAGACAATGATGTCGTGCTCGGCACCGTTCCGAGTGCGCCCGCCCGGTTTCGCGCCGCTTTCGTCTTTTCGCTGACGACGCTGATCTCGGCTGTGATCTACGGCCTCTGGTACGTTTGCGACACCTATTTCGGTTGGGGCTTCGACGCCCTGCCGCAACTCGGTCCCAGCTTCTATTGAAGTGTGGCTTTTGCTCAAACTTTGAGCATATGCAAATCTATTGAAAAGCGAATTTCGTCATACCGGCGTCATGCTGTTGCGGCACAGAGCTGACGTAACGGAATGAGGATCATCCCCTACGGAAGCTGCGAGTTTCGTGGATGAGGTGGGGAGCCGAAAAGCCAAAAAAAAACAAGGCTAGAAGCCTTGTTTTAAGTATCGCGTGATCTGTAACCGTTGCCGGGGCTGCGACGAGCGCGCCTAAGATCTGATCCTCCCAAGACTTGACCGCGAATTCGGCAAGAATTTATCCTTCCTGCCTGTTTTGTGAGCTAAAGCTAGCTCAAACATTGGGCTTTGTCATCAGCTTTTTTTGCATTTTTGCTACACTCTAGCAAAATTTTTCTGTTGACAAGATTTTCGTTCAAGTCCTTATAAACACGCGCTTTTTCTGGCCCGTTCATTTTGCGGGTGCGAACATGCGCTTCCGGGAGGTTGCCAACATCCGTTGCGGGTTTCCTTCCTGCCGCGAAGCGGCTATGAACGCTCCCACATCAACAATTGCCTTCGATTCCGCTTGCTGCGGGATCTCAACTGCTTCGGAATCCGCCATGCGTCTGTCTCGCTTTTTCATGCCCATCCTCAAGGAAAATCCCAAGGAGGCGGAAATCGTCTCCCACCGGCTGATGCTGCGCGCCGGCATGATCCGTCAGCAGTCGCAGGGCATCTATTCCTGGCTGCCGCTCGGCAAGCGCGTGCTCGACAAGGTCAACGCCATTATCCGCGACGAGCAGAACCGCGCGGGCGCCATCGAGCTGTCGATGCCGACGCTGCAATCGGCCGAACTCTGGCAGGAAAGCGGCCGCTACGACGCCTACGGCAAGGAGATGCTGCGCATCAAGGACCGCCAGGATCGGCCGATGCTTTACGGCCCCACCAACGAGGAGATGGTAACGGATATTTTCCGCTCTTCCGTCAAATCCTACAAGGACCTGCCGCTCAATCTCTATCACATCCAGCTGAAATTCCGCGACGAGATCCGTCCGCGCTTCGGCACCATGCGCTCGCGCGAATTCATGATGAAGGACGCCTATTCCTTCGATCTGACGCGCGAAGGGGCGGAGCATTCCTACAATAAGATGTTCGCCGCCTATCTCAGAACCTTCGATCGGTTGGGCCTGCGCGCCATTCCGATGCGCGCCGACACCGGCCCGATCGGCGGCAATCTCAGCCATGAGTTCATCATCCTCGCCGACACCGGCGAATCCGAAGTCTTCTGCCACAAGGATTTCGTCGGTTTCGATATTCCCGGCGAACACACCGATTTCGACAGCGTCGAGGGCCTGCAGGCGATCTTCGACAAGTGGACCTCGCTCTATGCGGCGACCTCGGAAATGCACGATGAGGCGGCTTTCAACGCCGTTCCCGAAGGCGACCGGCTTTCGGCGCGTGGTATCGAGGTCGGCCACATCTTCTATTTCGGCACCAAATATTCCGAGCCGATGGGCGCAAAAGTGCAGGGACCGGACGGCAAGGAACACTTCGTCCACATGGGTTCCTACGGTATCGGGCCGACACGCCTTGTTCCCGCCATCATCGAAGCATCGCATGACGACAACGGAATCATCTGGCCGGCATCGGTCGCGCCCTTCGATGTCGTGGTGATCAACATGAAGGCGGGCGATCAGGCCTGCGACGATACCTGCGAGCTGATCTATGCCGCGCTGAGCAAGGCCGGCAAGGATGTGCTCTACGACGATACCGACGATCGGGCCGGTACGAAATTCGCGACCGCCGACCTGATCGGCGTGCCCGTCCAGATCATCGCCGGCCCGCGCGCGGTCGCCAACGGCGAAGTTGAAGTGAAGGACCGCAAGACCGGCGCCCGCGAAACGATGACCATCGAAGCGGCGATCAACCGGTTCGTGGCTTAAGGAAACGGAGGCGAAATGGCAGAGGCAGCAGTGGACCGGAGTTCAAAATCCGGCTTGGGTCCGGCTGGCAAGCCATTTTCCACCTTCGAACGCCTCGTGGCGTGGCGTTATCTGCGCGCCCGCCGCAAGGAGGCCTTCATCTCGGTAATCGCCGGCTTCTCCTTCGTCGGCATCATGCTGGGCGTTGCGACGTTGATCATCGTCATGGCCGTTATGAACGGCTTCCGCACCGAGCTCGTTTCGCGCATTCTCGGCATTAACGGCCACATGATCGTCCAGCCGGTCGACGGCCCCTTCACCGATTATCCCGCTCTCAGCGGCAAGCTCGCCGCCGTACCCGGCGTCAAGATGGCGCTGCCCTTGGTGGAGGGCCAGGTGCTCGCTTCCGCCCAGGCCGGTGGCAGCACCGGCGCGCTGGTGCGCGGCGCCCGCGCCGACGACCTGACCAAGCTCAAGACGATCTCCGACAACATCAAATCCGGCGATATGGTCGGCTATGCCTCCGGCGACGGTGTGCTGATCGGCACCCGCATGGCCGACCAGCTCGGTCTGCGCGTCGGCGATCTCATTACGCTGACGTCGCCAGATGGTGACATCACGCCGATGGGCGTCAGCCCGCGCATCAAGTCCTACAAGATCTCAGGCCTCTTCGAGATCGGCATGTCGGAATATGACTCCTCGATCATCTTCATGCCGCTCGAGGAAGCGCAGCTCTATTTCAACGCCGAGGGGCTGGTGCAGTCGATCGAGCTCTTCGTCGACAATCCGGACGATATCGACGATCTCAGGCCCAAGGTGGAGGAGGCGGCCGGCCGCCAGATCGCCATTACCGACTGGCGCCAGCGCAACCAGACCTTCTTCTCCGCACTCCAGGTCGAGCGCAACGTCATGTTCATGATCTTGACGCTGATCGTGCTTGTCGCGGCGCTGAATATCATTTCCGGCCTCATCATGCTGGTGAAGGACAAGGGCAGCGATATCGCCATTCTGCGCACCATGGGCGCCACCGCCGGTGCGATCATGCGCATCTTCTTCATGACCGGGGCAGCGATCGGCATCGTCGGCACTATTGCCGGCGTTCTGCTCGGCGTTCTCGTCTGCGTCAACATCGAATCTGTCCGCCAGTTCTTCTCCTGGATATCAGGCACCGTACTCTTCAATCCGCAGGTCTATTTCCTCAGCCAGCTGCCGGCCGAAATGGATCTCAGCGAAACGATCTCGATCGTCGTCATGGCGCTGACGCTGTCCTTCATTGCGACCATTTTCCCCGCCTGGCGTGCCTCAAAGCTCGATCCGGTGCAGGCCCTGCGCTACGAATAAGGAATGCCGCCTTCATGAAACGCAACGTCGTTCTCAAGCTTACCGGCGTCGAGCGCCATTACGGGCAGGGCGATACGCTGCTCCCGATCCTGAAGGGCGCAGATTTTTCGATATCGAAAGGCGAAATCGTCGCTCTCGTCGCCCCTTCCGGCACCGGCAAATCGACGCTGCTGCATGTCGCCGGCCTCCTGGAGCATCCGGACGGCGGTGAAGTCAACATCAATGGCCATGCCTGTGACGGCCTGAGCGACGATAAACGTACCGCGATCCGCCGCAGCGAAATCGGGTTCGTCTACCAGTTCCACCACCTGCTGCCGGAATTCTCGGCGCTCGAAAACATCATGATGCCGCAGCTGATCGCCGGGCTTTCCTGGAAGGAAGCCGGAGAGCGGGCCGCCCAGCTTCTCGATTATATGCGCATCGGCCATCGTGGTTCGCACCGCCCGGGCGAGCTTTCCGGAGGCGAGCAGCAGCGCGTTGCGATCGCCCGCGCCGTCGCCAATGCGCCGACCCTGCTTCTTGCCGATGAGCCGACCGGCAATCTCGACCCGGAAACGGCAAGCTACGTCTTCGACGCGCTGGAAGCGCTGGTGCGCCAGTCCGGCCTTGCCGCCCTGATCGCCACCCACAATCACGAGCTTGCCCGCCGCATGGATCGGCGCGTCACGATCTCCGACGGCAAGATCGTTGATTTCTGAGGCTGTGCTCAGGGGATGACCAGCCCGCCGCGATAATCGAGCGCATAGGCCTTCTGGCCGTCGACCATGATGCATTCATGGCCGGTGAACCGCGCACAGCCGCCTTCGCTGCTATCGATATAGCGGCCGAACGGATGATCGAATTCCATGCCGTCCAGAAACCGGCCCTCTCGATACATCGCCGAAAGTGCAGCCTTGATCACCGCTCCGGCTGCTGTGCCGTCGATGAGCTCAGGCGCAATGACGCAGCCGAAATAATTCATCGCCCAGGCGGGCTCTCCGGCAAACCACACCACTTCCTGCCCGGCGAAATCGGTGCCGCCGAAATAGCTGTCGAGATAGCGCCAGTCACCGCGTTCGTAACCGATATCGTGGGAACCCGGCCGGCACGGCGCGCGCGGCACGCCGCCCCCGACATAGGTCGCAGCCTTCGCCTCCACGATGAATTCATTCAGCATCGCAATGTCGAGCATGTCGTTCTCCCTTCGGCCCGATGCTGGCAAATAGGTCGCGACATGTAAAGAACAAAAAGAGAACTTCTGGTGGAGTAAGCGCATCACTTTGAGGGGAAGGCGGCCGCCCGAACACGATGTCTGGTCTGTGGGGGCGGGGCAAGGGCATGGCGGCCCCAGATCACAACAAGTGCCAGTTCGTGCGATTCGCCGCGCGCATCCGGGATTTTCCACACGCAAGAAAGAAGGAAAAGATTCCTGTTGACAACGGAACATACATGGAACAAATTGAAAACATAACGAGTAAAGGAGAGCCCGATGACTGACATGATCCGTGATATCGCAGCATTTACCTCCATCGCAATGTTCGTTGCCAGCTTCTCGCTCATCGTGATGGCGATCTAAAGTTTTCAGGGGACCGCATGGCAATCATGCGGTCCGGAGGCGGGACTTCTTCTGGACATCATCGCCCTCTATGCCGACAATGCGTCCGATTCATTCGGGTGATTGGGAAGGCATGTCATGGCGGATACGGCAAAGGGTTCAACGGGTGAGGCGACCGGCGGCACGCCGGGTTTCATCCACCTGAGGGTCCATTCCGCCTATTCGCTTCTCGAGGGCGCTCTGCCGCTGAAGAAGATCCTCTACAAGGCGACCGGCGACAGCCAGCCGGCGATTGCGATCACCGACACCAACAATCTGTTCGTCGCCCTCGAATTCTCCCAGAAGGCGATGGACGAGGGCCTGCAGCCGATCATCGGCTGTCAGGTCTCGATCGACATGGGAGATGGGTTGGAAACGGAAAAGCGCGGCGGCCAGCAAGCCCTGGTCAAGCTGCCGTCGATCGTTCTTCTCGCCGCGACCGATGCCGGCTACGAACGGCTCGTCGATCTCGTCAGCCGGGCCTATCTCGGCGGCGAAAGCAACCAGGCCGTTCATATCAAAGCCTCCTGGTTGGAAGAGGCCGGCACGGAAGGGCTGATCGCATTGACCGGCGCCCCGACCGGCCCGGTCGACATGGCGATCAGGGAAGGACATCCCGCCCAGGCGGAGGCCCGACTGCTCTTGCTGAAGCGTCTCTTCGGCGACAGGCTCTATGTCGAGCTGCAGCGCCACGGCACCTACGACAAGCGGCACGAGCAGAAGATTGTCGGGCTTGCCTATGCCCACGACCTGCCGCTGGTTGCGACCAACGAGGCCTTCTTTCCGACGCGCGACGATTACGACGCCCATGATGCGCTGATGGCGGTCGCGCACAACGCCATCGTCTCCGACGACAGCCGCTTTCGCCTGACGCCCGATCACTATCTGAAGAGCCGGGCCGAGATGGCCAAGCTCTTCGCAGACCTGCCGGAAGCGCTGGAAAATACCATCGAGATCGCCAGGCGCTGCTCCTTCGTGCTGAAGACCAGAAAGCCGATCCTGCCGCGCTTCACCGGTGCGACCGACGATGCCGAGGAGGCCGAACGCGCCGAGGCGAGCGAGCTGCGCCGCCAGGCGGTCGAAGGGCTGGACATGCGGCTGGCCACGCTCGGCATGTCGCCGGGTTACGAGGAGAAGGATTATCGCGAGCGGCTGGATTTCGAGCTCAGCGTTATCGAACGCATGCGGTTTCCCGGCTACTTCCTGATCGTTGCCGACTTCATCAAATGGGCCAAGCAGCATGACATTCCCGTCGGTCCCGGCCGCGGCTCGGGCGCCGGTTCGCTGGTCGCCTATGCCTTGACGATCACCGACGTCGATCCCTTGCGTTTTTCGCTGCTCTTCGAGCGCTTCCTCAATCCCGAACGCGTCTCGATGCCGGACTTCGACATCGACTTCTGCCAGGACCGCCGCGAAGAGGTGATCCGCTACGTCCAGGCCAAGTATGGCCGCGAGCAGGTGGCGCAGATCATCACCTTCGGTTCGCTGCAGGCGCGCGCCGCCCTTCGCGACGTCGGCCGCGTGCTGGAAATGCCTTACGGCCAGGTCGACAAGATCTGCAAACTGGTGCCGAACAACCCGGCCAATCCGACCCCGCTGTCCAAAGCGATCGAAGAGGAGCCGAAGCTGCAGGAGGAGGCGGCTAAGGAACCGGTTGTCGCGCGCCTGCTCGATATCGCCCAGAAGATCGAGGGACTTTACCGCCACGCCTCGACCCATGCCGCCGGCATCGTCATCGGCGACCGCCCGCTTTCCAAGCTGGTGCCGATGTATCGCGATCCGCGCTCCGATATGCCGGTCACCCAGTTCAACATGAAATGGGTCGAGCAGGCCGGCCTGGTCAAGTTCGACTTCCTCGGTCTGAAGACGCTGACGGTGCTGAAGGTCGCTGTCGATTTCGTCGCCAAGCTCGGCATCAAGGTCGATCTCGCGGCCATTCCTCTCGACGACAAGAAGACCTACGAGATGCTGTCGCGCGGTGAAACGGTCGGCGTGTTCCAGGTGGAAAGTGCCGGCATGCGCAAGGCGCTGATCGGCATGAAGCCGGACTGCATCGAGGACATCATCGCGCTGGTGGCGCTCTATCGTCCGGGCCCGATGGAGAACATCCCGACCTACAATGCCCGCAAGCACGGTGACGAAGAGCTGGAATCGATCCATCCGATGATCGACCACCTGCTCAAGGAAACGCAAGGCGTCATCGTCTACCAGGAGCAGGTGATGCAGATCGCCCAGGTCCTGTCCGGTTATTCGCTGGGTGAAGCCGACCTTCTGCGCCGCGCCATGGGCAAGAAGATCAAGGCCGAGATGGACCAGCAGCGCGAGCGCTTCGTCGTCGGCGCCGTCAAGAACGGCGTGTCGAAGCCGCAGGCCGACAATATCTTCGAACTGTTGGCGAAGTTCGCCAATTACGGCTTCAACAAGTCGCATGCCGCCGCCTACGCCATCGTCTCCTACCAGACGGCCTACATGAAGGCGCATTATCCGGTCGAATTCCTCGCCGCCTCGATGACGCTCGACATGTCCAACACGGAAAAGGTCAATGACTTCCGCCAGGATGCCAAGCGCCTCGGCATCGAGGTGATCGCACCCTCGGTGCAGACCTCCTTCCGCCATTTCGAAACCGGCGACAACCGCATCTACTACGCGCTCGCCGCCCTCAAGGGCGTCGGCGAATCCGCCGTCGACCATATGGTCGAGGTGCGTGGCGACAAGTCCTTTGCCAGCATCGAGGATTTCTGCCTGCGCATCGATCCGCGCCAGGTCAATCGGCGCGTGCTCGAAAGCCTGATCTATGCCGGCGCCTTCGATTGTTTCGATATGGACCGCGCCCAGCTAGCCGCCGGCCTCGACCGCGTCCTCGGTTATGCCCAGCGTGCCCAGGAGAACAAGCTGAGCGGCCAGTCGGACATTTTCGGCAGCACGCTGACCTCGGGACCTGAGAAAATCTCCCTGCCGCCGTTCTCGCCCTGGCTCCCCTCGGAGCGGCTGCTGAAGGAATTCCAGGTGCTGGGCTTCTATCTCACGGCCCACCCGCTCGATTCCTACAACAACATCCTGCAGAAGATGCGGGTGCAGACCTTTGCCGAATTTTCCCAAGCGATCAAACAGGGCGCGGCCAATGCCCGGCTTGCCGGCACCGTCATCTCCAAGCAGGAGCGCAAGACCCGCACCGGCAACAAGATGGGCATCATCGTCTTTTCGGATTCTTCCGGCCAGTTCGAAGCGGTGCTGTTTTCGGAAATGCTGAACCAGTATCGCGACGTGCTGGAATCGGGAAAATCCTTCGTGCTGACGGCCACCGGCGAGGAGCGGCCGGAGGGCATCGGCCTGCGCATCCAGACGATCCAGTCGCTGGAGGAAAAGTCGCTGCAGATGCAGAAGGCGCTGCGCGTCTATGTCAGAGATTCCGGGCCGCTCAGGATGGTGGCCGGCCATCTGAACGCCAAGGGCGACGGCCTCGTTTCCTTCATCGTCATCAAGGAGGAGGGCAAACGCGAGGTGGAAGTGGCGCTGCCGGAGAAATACCGCATCACCCCGGAGATCGCCGCCGCCCTTCGCGCCGCCCCCGGTGTCGTCGACGTCGAGCTTGTTTGATCAGCCCCGCGTCACCCGCGGGTGATCGTGATGAAATCCGTGCCTTCGCCGGTCTCCCGGCCGAGGCCGGTATCGGAGATCGTCAGCGTCGAGCCGGGCGCGATCAGCGCATCGATCCTGCGGCGGGTCTCGTCGGGGATCGTGATGCGGCTGAGTGAACGGGCGATCGGCTTGCCCGTGACGATCGAGCTTTCCTGATTGGTGATGCCGAGCCGCTTCATCGTCTCGCGGGAGAGATTGTTCTCGAGCGTGATGCCGAGCCAGTCCGCCGTACCGGCCTTTTCATCGACCGCGTGCAGCGTGAAGAAATGTGTGCCGAGCGCCAAGCCCGGATCGGCGATCGTCACCGGCGCTTCGAAGATCGGCTTGAAGGCCTGCCGCACCATGATGACACCATTCGGCGGCGCACCCTTGCCGGTTGCGGCATAGACTTCCTTGAGGAGCGTGTCGGAGACCAGGCTCCTGTCGCCGGCAAATTCCGCCGGCCGCAGCGCCCTGAAATCCTTGATCGCCTGCACGGTCGACGGGCCGAGCAAGCCGTCCGGATCGCCGGCGGAAAAGCCGAGCTGGTTGAGCAGGGTCTGGATGTCGATCACCGTCTCGCGCAGCGTCCGGCGCGTGATCAGCATGCTGATCGGCTCGGACGGCGGTTCGGGTTCGGGTGTTGCGGCCGGCTGTATTGCCGGCATCGGCATCGCAGCCGTGTCGTTCATTGCCACCTGCACTGGTATCCCGGGGCTGTCGGGCATGGAGGGCCGCAGCTCCACATCCGAAAGCAGCGGCATGGCCGCCGGTGCGTCGGGATGGAAAAGGGTCGGGTGGTCGATCGGCTGCGGCACGACTTCGCCGTCGCTGATGATGACCGGAACACCAGGGTCGGTCATGCCATAGAGCATTTTGGCGAAGGCGCCGGGCATACGCACGCAGCCATGCGAGGCTGGATAACGCGGCACCGAATTCGATTCATGCAGCGCGATGCCGGACCAGGTCAGCCGTTGCATGAACGGCATCGGGGCGGCCGAATAGAGATTGGATTCGTGGTATTTCTGCTTCTCGAGCACCGAGAAGATGCCGCTCGGCGTCGTGTGGCCGTCCTTGCCGGTCGAGACTTTCGAGGTCGCGACGACCTCGGTGCCATCATAGACCGCAAGCGACTGCTTGTCCTTCGAGACGATGATCTGCAGCGTGCGCGCATCCACAGCAAGGGCAGGGTGCACGAGTGCGGTGGCCGACAGCAAGCCGAGGCCGAAGACGAGACGCGAGAACATGATACCCAACCATACGCAATACTTGTCCGGCAGATTATGGGACGAAGTTTAAGGAAGATTTTATAGGCCGGGCTTGATGTTGCCCTCACGCGTTAGTGATCGCGTTTGCCGCCGCCGAACGTATAGCCGGTCTCGACCGTCTTCTTGCCGAACTTGTCGCGCAGCTTGTCCATCGCTGCTTCGGCGGCCGCTCGCCGGCCCGATTGCTGGTCGATGAGGTCGGGCGGATCTGCGCGGGCGGCGTCGCCGAGATCGGTGACGCCGATGCCGAGCAGTCGGAACTTCGTGCCGTCGGTCTCTTTTTCGAGAAGCTCGAGCCCAGTGCGGAAGATCTTGTCGGCAAGCTGGGTCGGGTCTTCGAGCTTGCGGTTGCGGGTGCGCGATTTGAAATCGGCGCTCTTCATCTTCAGCACCACTGTCTGGCCGGCAATGCCGCTTTTCTTCAGCCGCCAGGAGACCTTTTCGGAGAGGTTGCGCAGGATCGGCACCAGCTCCTCATGACGCGAGATGTCGTCGAAAAAGGTCGTCTCGGACGAAACGCTTTTGGCCGCATCGTTGAGATGCACCTCGCGGTCGTCGATGCCGCGCGACAGCCGTGCGAGCCGCTGGCCGATGCTGCCATAGCGGCGCATCAGGTCGTTCTCCTCCATCTGCTGCAACTGGCCGATGGTGCGGATGCCGTCCGCTTCCAGCGTCGCCGCAAAAGCCTTGCCGACGCCCCAGATCGTGGTGACCGGACGCGGCGCCAGGAATTCGACCGCTTCCTCACGGCCGATGACGGAAAAGCCGCGCGGCTTCTGCAGGTCGGAGGCGACCTTGGCGAGAAATTTGCAGTAGGAAAGCCCGACCGAAACGGTGATGCCGATTTCCTTTTCGACGCGGCGGGCGAATTTGGCGAGCGTGCGCGCCGGCGGATCGTGATGCAGCCTCTCGGTGCCGCCAAGCTCCAGAAAGGCCTCGTCGATCGACAGCGGCTGCACCAGCGGCGTCAGATCCTGCATCATGGTCCGCACCTGCCGCCCGACCCGGACATATTTTTCCATGTCGGGGCGGATGACGATCGCCTGCGGGCACGCCTCCAGCGCCTTGAACATCGGCATGGCCGACCGCACGCCGTGGATGCGGGCGATATAACAAGCGGTGGACACCACGCCGCGTTTGCCGCCGCCGATGATGACGGGCTTGTCGGCAAGTTCCGGATTGTCGCGTTTCTCCACCGCTGCGTAGAAAGCGTCGCAATCGATATGCGCAAGCGTCAATGCGTAGAGTTCACGATGGCGTACGAGACGGGGGCTGCCGCAGGAAACGCAACGGCGCGCCTCGCCCTTCTGCTCGGCAAGGCAGTCGCGACAAAAGCCGGGTGTCTTGTCAGGCGCAGGCGTCATGATGAGAACAAAGATTGAACGCCGGGACATTACGCCTTAAGCTTCCGAGTCACAAGAGACGCGGGAGCTTTGCCTTTGGATAACGACCTTCGTTTCGAGCCGGTCACCTCAGAGCGCTGGGACGACTTCGAAATCCTGTTCGGGCCGCAGGGTGCCTTCTATAACTGCTGGTGCGTTGCGCTGCGCCTGCCGCATGCGATCAGGACCGAGATGGCGCCCGACGAGCGCAAGGCGCATATCCGGGAGCGGATCAAGGCAGGCCCGCCGCCGGGCATTCTCTGTTATGCCGACGGCACGCCGGTCGCCTGGGTGCAGGTCGGGCCGCGTCATGACGTGCCACAGTTCAATTCGCCGCGCACCGTCTCGCGGCCGCTGGAGGAAGACGATGCGCATGATCCGTCCATCTGGGCCGTCAGTTGCTTTTTCCTGCTGCCCAAACTGCGCGGCAAGGGAATGAGCCATCGCCTGCTCGCCGCCGCGATTGATCATGCCCGGCGCCAGGGAGCGCGGCTGCTCGAAGCCTGCCCGATCGATCATGTGAAGCAGTCGAAATCCGTGACGCTCTGCATCGGTTCGACGGCGATCTTTGATGCCGCCGGTTTCGAAACGGTGGCGCGGCGCAAGGACGGCCGTCCGCTCATGCGGCTGGAACTGCGCGAGTGACCGCGCCGGACAGAAAATGCGCCTCGATGAGTTCGGCCACATGCGTCCAGTCCGTAGCGCGGGTAATGTCATCGGCGGCCGCCGGTGCGAAACGATGGACAGGTGAGTTCGGCATCAGATGAATGAGCAGGCAATCGGCGACGTGATCCCTGACGGAATGCAGATTGCGCGCCATATCATCGATGAAGACGACGGGAAGGGAGCGGCTGGCATGCAAGGCGTGAACGATCGGCCCCTTGGGCTGTTCGGTGGCAAGCAGCGGAAAAAGCAGGCCCATCCTGTCGAGCAGGCGACGGCGCTGGTCCTGGAACCGCGGCTGCATGGCCGTCAGGAAAAGCACATCGGCCTCTTCGGAAAGCCGGTCGAGCGTTTCGACGACGCGATCGAGCGGCGTCTGCCACTGCTCCTGCGCTTCGAAGAACTCCTCGATCAGCCGACTGACCTGCTGATCCTCGATCTCCGTGCCATCCGCCTGCGAGACGATGTTGCCGTGAAGCCGGAACGATCGCGGCAGAAACGCATGCCCCTGGCTCTCGAGGAAAAGCTGGAAGGGACCGATGAACTGCAGCACGACGTCGTCGACGTCGCAGACGATCAGCGGCCGTTCGCCGAGGCGAATATGCGAGATGTCGAATTCCCCGGAGGTCACGGTCAGTATTCTCCGGAATCGAGGCCCGGCGAAGAGAAATGCCGCCAGGCGGCGGTCACCGTCTCCGGGCTTATGCCGCTTGCCGCGCAGAAGGCCAAGGCCGTCGGTTCGTGGTTCATCAGGAAATCCATCATGCCGGCGAGAAATCCCGGATCGTTGACGGCGTTGCGCACCTGGCCGGGCGCCACACCCGTCAGGGCGAGAAAGCGGCCGAACATGTCGGGATCGCCGGCAAGCCAGCCGAGCACGGCAATCGCCGTCTCGTGCGGGTCGGCTGCCAGTTGTTTCGATGTCTTGAAGTTGCTTTGCATTTCGCGGGGTAAGTTACCTTTTCTTCAACCAAATACCGGTAGCGTGCGCTATCGGTTTCACGCAGCTTTTGTCCGCATGTGCCTTTCTCATGGGACGAACCGCTGCGCGAACGGACGTAGGGACAGCTTGTCATGCCCAAACAGGTGATGATTGTAGAAGATAACGAGCTCAACATGAAGCTCTTTCGCGACCTCATCGAGGCGTCCGGTTATACCACGATCCAGACCCGAAACGGCATGGAGGCGCTGGATCTGGCGCGCAAGCATCGCCCCGATCTCATCCTCATGGACATTCAGCTTCCCGAGGTCTCCGGCCTCGAAGTCACCAAATGGCTGAAGGAAGACGACGAGCTGCATGTGATTCCCGTCATCGCCGTCACGGCTTTCGCGATGAAGGGCGACGAGGAGCGGATCCGCCAGGGCGGCTGCGAGGCCTATGTTTCCAAGCCGATCTCGGTTCCAAAATTCATCGAGACGATCAAGACCTATCTGGGCGATGCTTGACGCATCGGAAAGACACTTATGACTGCGCGAATACTGGTGGTTGACGATATTCCGGCCAACGTGAAGCTGCTTGAGGCGCGGCTGCTCGCGGAGTATTTCGACGTGATGACCGCAGCCGACGGCTACACGGCGCTGGCGATCTGCGAGCGCAACCAGGTCGATCTCATCCTGCTCGACATCATGATGCCCGGCATAGACGGTTTCGAGGTCTGCGAACGGCTGAAGGCGAGCCAGAAGACAGCCCATATTCCAGTCGTCATGGTCACCGCGCTCGACCAGCCGGCCGATCGCGTGCGCGGCCTGAAGGCTGGCGCCGATGATTTCCTCACCAAGCCGGTCAACGATCTGCAGCTGATCTCTCGGGTGAAGAGCCTGCTGCGGCTGAAGACGTTGAGCGACGAGCTGCGCATCCGCTCCGATACCGCCCATACGATGGGCATCGACGACCTCGCGCGGGCAGGCGAGGGCCGCGCCGATGAGACCGCTCAAGTGTTGCTCGTTGACGGCCGCGCCAATTCGCAGGAGCGCCTCGTCAAGGCGCTGAAGCCGGTCGCCGACGTGCTTGCCCTTTCCGATCCGCAGGCTGCCCTCTTCGAGGCGGCCGAAAGCGCCTTCGATCTCGTCATCGTCAATGCCAATTTCGATGACTACGATCCGCTTCGCCTCTGCTCGCAGCTGCGCTCGCTGGAGCGCACGCGCTTCCTGCCGATTTTGATCATCACCGAGCAGGGCGCGGACGACATGGTGGTGCGCGCGCTCGATCTCGGCGTCAACGATTACATCATCCGCCCGGTCGATCCCAACGAGCTTGTTGCCCGCAGCCTGACGCAGATCCGCCGCAAGCGCTACAACGACCGCCTGCGCGCCAGCGTCAAGCAGACGATCGAGCTTGCCGTCACCGATCCGCTGACCGGCCTTTATAACCGGCGCTATCTCGACAACCATCTGAACGTACTCTTCAACCGTTCGATGGCCCGGGGCCGACCGCTTTCGGTGTTGATCACCGATATCGATCGCTTCAAGCAGGTAAACGACACCTACGGCCATGACGGCGGCGACGAAGTGCTGCGGGAATTCGCAAATCGCGTCCGTTCGACCATCCGTGGCGCCGATCTCGCCTGCCGCTACGGTGGCGAGGAATTCGTCGTCGTGATGCCCGACACCTCGCCGGAAATTGCCGCTACTGTAGCCGAGCGCCTGCGCGCGGCGATCGAAAGCGCTCCCTTCATGCTGAAACACGCCGGCCAAGCGCTGAACGTCACCGCTTCCTTCGGCATCGCCTCGCGGATTGCGGCGGTACTGACCCCGGACCAGCTGATGAAACAGGCGGATCTGGCCCTTTACGAGGCCAAGAATACCGGCCGCAACCGCGTGGTCGCCGCAGCCGCCTGACGAATCAGTTGCCGCCATAGGCACCATTTGCGGGTTTTCCACCGCTGTAAGCCAATCGTTACCGATTTTTAATCTTCGCTTATGCAATGCGGGGCGAAAATTTTGCAACTCAATAGCCCAAAAATGGACCATCGGCGTTGCTGCGGATATGTCGACCTGCGACAGTGTTGAGGATGTCTGGCCGCTGGCTCAAGATGAAATGGAGACTATAAAAAATGCCTGTCGCCGGAAGGGCCAAATAGACTGCGGCGACGTCACCTCACGTAAGGGGAGGGGAGGCGTAAGTTGTTAAGTTATATTGTCGAATTTCTTGGGATGGTCCAACTCTAGGCTTCAAGCCCAAGCAGAGCCGACAAATCTTTGTATGTCCCAAATCTGGACTTTTAACCATAGAATCAGGCTAACAAATTTCACCATTAAGAATTTGTTGATTTTCTTTCATTTCTGCGCAAATTATCGGCTCATAAGAGAAGCGCTCCCGTTGAGGAGTTGTCGATACCCCATGATGCTCAGGTCCGCCGCATCTCCTGGGTCGTGGGGTCGGTCGGCTAGTAGGCAAGTTATAGCGGTTC
>Ga0102591_1002367_pt1 | contig 20883 bp, 16 predicted proteins | sample AraplaCol_mCL_r2_2_FD_76860 | JGI IMG/M metagenome (GOLD analysis project Ga0102591, IMG submission 76860) | Arabidopsis root microbial communities from North Carolina, USA - plate scrape MF_Col_mCL_r2 (SPADES assembly) (version 2) | ecosystem: Host-associated > Plants > Roots > Endosphere... | reverse complement strand
AATGGCCCGGCGCGCAGACGTCGCGCAGGTTGATCACCATGGGCCGATCGGCGGTGTCGACACCGGGCGGAACGATGAGGACGGCGGTATCGCCATCGTCGTCGTCACCGGCGAGCTGATGCGGGATGAAGCTGTCCTCGTCGAACGACCAGAGGTATTCGTCGATCGCCTCGGCCTGCTCGAAATCGCGCGTCAGGATCAGCGTGGGCTGCTGGGCCACGAACGCGCGCTTGGCGAGTTCGCAGACCAGCAGCAGCGGATCCTCGCGGAACCGCGGCTTGTCGATCAGGTAGAAGTCGGCGCGAGGCATCGCGAAGCGATCAGCCGGCCGCGACGCGGTCGAGCAGCCACTGCGTGAGCAGCGGCACCGGACGACCGGTGGCGAGACCCTTGCGGCCCTCGTCCCACGCCGTGCCGGCGATGTCGAGATGCGCCCAGCGACGACCTTCGGTGAAGCGCGCGAGGAAGCAGCCCGCCGTGATCGCGCCGGCGTACTTGCCGCCGATGTTCGCGACGTCGGCGAAGCCCGAATCCAGCTGGCTCTGGTAGTCGTCCCACAGCGGCAGGCGCCATGCGCGGTCGAGCGTGGCTTCGCCGGCGGCGAGCAGTTCGGCCGAGAGCGACTCGTCCTTGGTCATCAGGCCACTGGCGTGCTTGCCGAGCGCCACGACGCAGGCACCCGTCAGGGTGGCGGCATCGATGATGGTGTGCGGATCGAAGCGCTTGCCGGTGTAGGTCAGGGCATCGCAGAGGATCAGGCGCCCCTCGGCGTCGGTGTTCAGCACCTCGATGGTGATGCCCGACAGGCTGGTGAGCACGTCGCCCGGGCGATACGCCGCGCCGTCCGGCATGTTTTCCACCGCCGGCACCACGCAGACGAGGTTCACCGGCAGCTTCAGCTTCACCGCCGCGACGAACGCGCCGAGCACGCCGGCTGCGCCGCACATGTCGAACTTCATTTCCTCCATGCCCGGGCCGGGCTTGAGGCTGACGCCGCCGGTGTCGAAGGTGATGCCCTTACCCACGAAGGCGTAGGGGCGGTCGCCCTCGGCGCCGCCGTTCCACTGCAGGATGACGAGGCGCGGCGCGTTGGCCGAGCCGCGGGCCACGGCGAGCAGGGAGCCGAAGCCCTCGCGCTCCATGTCCGCGCGGTCGAGCGCCTCGAAGGTGACGCCGTCGTTGGCTTCCGCGAAGGCGCGGGCCTGGTCGGCGATGTAGTCCGGATTGCAGATGTTCGGTGGCAGGTTGCCCAGCTCGCGGGCGTAGCGCACACCCTCGGCGATGGCGCGTGCCTCGGCGAGACCGGCCTCGCCCTCGGCGGGACCGACGAGCACGAGGCTGGTCAGTTCCGGCTGGGCCTTGTCGCGCGGCTTCACCGTGGCCGTGTAGCGATAGGCCGCGTGGTCCGTGGCGAGGGCGGCGACGCGCACGCGCCAGGCGGCATCGCGGCCGGGGACGTCGATCTCGGGGAGCCAGCTGACCGCCTCGGTCACCGGCAGGCGGCCGATGGCGCGGGCCGCCTCCAGCGTCACCCGCTGGTAGCGCGCGGCGTCGAAGGTCTTCTGGGCGCCCAGGCCGAGGATCAGCACGCGGGCGGCGGCGATGCCGGCCGGCTGGAGCAGGGTGACGACGTTGCCGACCTTGCCGGTCACGTCGCCGGCTTCGACCAGGCGCTTGATGGCGCCCTGGGCCGCCGTGTCGATGCGCGCCGCGGCGCTGGTCAGGACACCGTTCTCGTAGACACCGACCACCGCCACCGGGGTAGCGGTCGTTTCGGGAGCGTTGGAACCGAGGCTGAACTGAACCGTCATAGCTTACTGTCCTGCATAAGCCCGCCCGGGGTCGGGACAGGCTAGACTTGTGGTTTGCCGGCCGGGACTGACGCGGCACTAACCGCCAATTCTACCAAATGCTCAGCATCCTCGACCGTTATTTCCTGCGCGAACTTGCCTACGGGGTGCTCGCGACGGCCATCGTCCTGCTGGTGATCTTCGCCGGCGGGGCTTTCGCGTCCGTCCTGCAGAAAGTCGCCAACGGCAGCATCCAGCCGAGCGTGATGTTCGAGGTGCTCGGCCTGCAGATGGTCGACCTCCTCTCCACCCTGCTTCCGATGTCGGCCTTCCTCGGCACGCTGATCGCGCTGGGCCGCATGTACCGCGAGAGCGAAATGCACGTGCTGGCGTCCTCGGGCATGGGTCCGCGCGGCATGCTGCGGCCGGTCACCCTGCTCGCCGTGATCGCCACCATCGTGGTCGGCACGGTCTCGCTCTGGCTCGGCCCCCTGTCCTCGCGGACGGCCGACCAGGTAATCGCCGCCGCCAACAAGTCCGTGATCGCCGCCGGCCTCGACGCCGGCCGCTTCACCGAGCTGCCCGGCAAGGGCGGCATCATCTTCGTCGACACGCTGAGCCGCGACGGCACGGTGCTGGGCAAGACCTTCATCGCCACGGACCGCGTGGACGGCGACGGCAACCCGCAGGTACGCGTGGTCAACGCCGACAACGGCCGGATGTACCAGGAGAGCGACGGACAGAGCCGCTTCCTCGCGCTCTTCAACGGCTGGCAGTTCGAGATTCCGCTCGGGGGCGACAACTGGCGCCGCATGAAGTACGAGCGCAACGACATCTCGCTGTCGAGCATCGCCGACGAGGACGACGACAGCGACCCCGCGCACGAATCCTCCACCACCGACCTGTTCAAGGCCGGCACGCCGGAATCGCTGGGCGAGATCGTCTCGCGCTTCGCCGCCCCGGTCAGCACGCTCGTGCTGATGATGATGGTGCTGCCGATGTCCCGCCAGGCGCCGCGCGACGCACGCTATGGACGACTGCTGATCGCCGTGCTCGCGTACTTCCTCTACGTGGTCTGGCAGCTGATCGCCCGCGCCCAGATCATCAAGGGCAACCTGCACACGTCCGCCCCGATCTGGGTGCTGCACATCGTCGTCTTCGGCGTCGCCGCGTGGTACTTCCATCGTCAGTACGCCGTTCGCCGCGTGAAGGGAGCCCGCTGATGGCCACGCTCACCATCAAGCGTGCCGACCGGTTGATCGGCGCGAGCGTGCTCGGCACGCTGCTGCTCGTCTGGCTCGTGCTCACGGGATTCGACGCGCTGACGCAGTTCGTGCGCCAGCTCGGCAACATCGGCAAGAACGGCTTCACGCTCTACGACGCGATCGCCTACATCATGCTGACGGTGCCGCGGCGCCTCTACCAGATGTTCAGCAACGCGGCGCTGATCGGCGGTCTGCTCGGCCTCGGCGGTCTCGCGGCCACCGGCGAACTCACGGCCCTGCGTGCCGCCGGCATGTCGAAGCTGCGCATCGCGGCGTCGGCGGCGGGCGTGATCGCGGTACTGACCGTCGGCGTCGTCGTCATGGGCGAAACCGCGGCGCCGTACGGCGACCAGCACGCCCAGGCCATCCAGGTGCGCATGCGCTCGAGCAACCTCGGCTCGACCAGCAGCGGCCTCTGGGCGCGCGACGGCGGCAAGATCATCAACGCCAAGTCCGCCATCGCCACTCAGGAAGGCGACCTCACGACGGTGAAGCTCGTGGACGTGCGCGTGTACACGATGACGCCGGACGGCCAGGTCAGCACGTTCGCGCACGGCGACAGCGCCATCCACGACGGCAACCGCTGGGTCATGGCCAACGTGCGCACCACCTCGCTGGACGCGGAAGGTACGCATTCGGCGCACGAAGCCAGCCAGACGTGGCAGTCGCACCTCAATCCCCACGTGCTCGAGCAATCGGTGATCCACCCGGAATACCTGTCGATGGGCGACCTCCGGCGCAACATGCGTTATCTGGAAGCCAACGGACAGAATCCGGGCGCTTACGCGGTGGCGTTCTGGGGTCGCGCGCTGTTCGCCATCAACACGCTGGTGCTGGTGCTCTGCGCGATGCCGTTCGCCTTCGGCTCGCTGCGCTCGGGCGGCCTCGGCAAGCGCCTCTTCATCGGCATCATCCTCGCCATCGGCTGGTACTTCCTGCAGGGCGCCATGGTGAACTTCGGCACCGTGTACGGGCTGGCACCGCTGCTCGCGAACCTGTTGCCCACCGTCCTGCTCATCGTCGGCGCGCTCGTCTATTTCCGGAAGTTCAGCTAGCCGGCCGCCTCGGGGGCGCACACGGTTTCCAGTGCCGCATCGAGGTCGTCGCCCGTCATCGGCTTGCGCAGCAGCGCATCCATGCCCGCGGCGCGTATCGCCGACAGCTCGTCGCCCGCGGAGCGGGCGGTGACGGCGACGATCGGCATGTCGTCGAGACGTGTCATGCGACGAACCATCCGGGCGACCTGAAAACCGTCCATCGCGGGCAGGTCGAGATCCAGGAGCATCGCGTCGTACGTGTCGCGTGCGAGCGACGTCATCGCCGCCAGTCCGTCGGTCGCCAGCGACACGACATGGCCGCGCTGCCTGAGCAGGCCCGCGATGACGTCGCCCACCACCGGGTCGTCTTCGACGAGCAACAGGCGTCGCCGCGCCGCCACGACCACCGGTTCCTGCGACGTGCCGGCGCACGCGCCGCACGTACATGGCACCAGCGGCAGGCGCACGATGAAATCGCTGCCCTGCCCCGGGGTGCTGCGCACGCCGATGCTGCCGCCCATCAGCAGGCAGAGCTCATGGCAGATCGCGAGGCCCAGGCCCGTGCCTTCCGCCCGCTGCGGCGAGCCGCCCTGTTCGAACCGGGAGAACACACGCTCGCAAAGGTCGGCCGACATGCCGGGCCCCGTGTCGTTCACCGTCATGACGAGCTCGTCGCCGTCGCGGGCGACATGCAGCGAGACGCGACCGCGATCCGTGAACTTCACGGCGTTGTTGACGAGGTTCTGCAGTATCTGGCGCAGGCGGATCGTGTCGCCGCGTATCGAGAGGGGCACGCCGGCGTCGACGGCGGCCGACAGCCCGATGCGCTTCTCGTGCGCCCGCGCCTCCGCGAGTGCGACGACTTCGCCGGTGACGGTCCGTATCGGCACGCATTCGGATTCGAGCACGAGGCGCCGCGCTTCGATGCGCGTGATGTCCAGCGCGTCGTTGACCAGCCGGAGAAGCGTCGTCCCCGAGCGTCGCACGGCCTCGATATAGGCGCGCTGTGTTTCGTCCAGCGGCGTCCGTGCCATCAGTTCGGCCATGCCCAGCACGCCGGTCATCGGCGTCCGGATCTCGTGGCCGAGCGTCGCCATGAAATCCGTCTTCGCCGCATTGGCCTCCTCGGCGAGGCGCTTCTGCTGCTCGGCCAGTCGCAGTTGCATCGTCTGGCGCACACGCCGGCGCGCACCCGTGACGGCCAGCCCGATGACCAGGATCGTGGCGCTGACGTAGACCAGCCACGCCCACCAGCTCAGCCACGGCGGATCGTCCACGACCACGGTGATGGGTCTTGCGAGTTCGCCGTTGACCTCGTCGCGACCGGCGCCGGAGATCACCAGGCGATAGACACCGGCATGCAGCGGCCCGAAGCTGCGTCGTCCGTCCTTGCCCGTGCGTAGCTCGGTGACGCCTCCGCCATCCTCGAGGTTGAAGACGAGGTGGTTGCGATCGGGGTTGACGTAGGAAAGCGCGCGGGCGCTGACGACGAGCTCGCGGTCGTTCCAGCGCAGCCGCAGGGTGTCGCCATCGATCGGCAGCGATTGCCGCGAGCCGTCCCGAAGCACGCTCGCCCCGAGGAGGACGATGGTCGGTTTGCGCGCATGGTCGCGCTGCCGGTCGGGGCGAAAGCCGACGAGGCCGCCCAGCGTCGCGCCGTACATCGTGCCGTCGTCGAGCTGCACGGTGGTGGCGTTGGTGAATTCGCCGCTGTCCAGGCCGTCGGCCAGTCCAAACGGACGGAACGTCCCGTGGCCCGGATCGAAGCGCCATACGCCGGTGTGTCCGAACAACCACAGCCGCCCGGCGACGTCCCGCCGGATGTTGAGGATGTCGGCCGACGGAAACCCCTCGGCACCGCCGATGGAACGGTCCAGCACCGCGTGGCGACCGTCCCACCGGTAGTGCTCCATCGAATCGGGGCGAATCACCCAGAAGGCGCCCTCCTCGGGCTCGAACGCGTGAATGCGCCCGGGCGCGACCCCGGCGATCGGCTGCATGTGTCCCGAGGCGGGATCGAGACGGGAAAGCCCCGCGACGCTCGCCTGCCAGAGCTGGTCGCCGACCATCTCGATCTGCCGCGTATCCGCGTCGCCGCGACGCGCGCTGGCGGGAGAGATCGGCGTGGCATGTTTTAGCGCCGCGTCGAGCACGAACAGGCCGCGCCCGAAGACCGCGACGTAGACCACGCCGTCCGCACCCGCGACAAGCGTGGTCACCGGGCCATCGATGGTGCCGGGAAAGATCCGCCGCCATCGATGTCCGTCCCGCGCGATCGCAAGACCTTCGGCCGTGCCGATCAGCAGGCCGGCGGGTATCTCGAGCAGCGACTGCACGCGCAGATCGCCGATGTCCAGCGCGGCCTCGGTTCGCCCCGTCGCGGGGTCGAACGCCCTTATCCAGCCGCGCATGCCGCCGACCCACAAGCGGCTTCCGCCATGCGCGGCCACGGCCGTGACGGTCCGACCCGGAAAGCTCTGCGGATCGGTCGCCACATGCGCGAAACGGGTGAAGTCCTCCCATGCCGGGCCGAGATACGCGAGGCCACCGTCGCTGAGGGCGAACCACAGCCCGTGCTCGCGGTCTTCCAGCATGCCGCGGACGGCGCGGCCCGGCAGGCCGCCCGAGGTGATCCACGATGCGGGCACCGCGTGGAGACGGCCGTAGCGATCGAGCGCGGAAAGACCGTCGGGGCCGGCCAGCCAGAGGCTGCCGTGGCTGTCGGCCAGCGACACACCGAACGACACCGCGGGCACGCGCCGGTCACGGCGGAGATGCCCGTCGTGGGAAAGGCGGTAGAGCCCCCGATCGGTGGAGAACCGGAGCTCGGCGGCATGGCCATCGATACGCGACACGCGCGGACGACCGCCATCCTCGAAGGGCACCGCCGTGATCCGGCCCGCCGCGTCGACGACGTCGACGCCGCCATCCGAGCCGACCCAGAGCCGCCCGTCGTCGGACGCATGCAGGGCATGGATCGACGCCGACGACAGACCGTCGGGCCCGGGACGTCGCGCGTCGAGGACGGCCCCATCCGGCGCCATGTGCACGAGGCCGTCCGCCGTGCCCACCCAGATGGATCCGTCGCGGGCCTGCGCGATCGCGCGGATGTCGTCGCTCGCCAGGTCGTCGCGCCAGTGGACGAACGCGGCCGTCGCCGGGTCGTACCGACCCAGTCCGAAGTCCGGACCGCCCATCCAGAGCCTGTCGGCGCTGTCGACCATCAGCGCCGAGATCTCTCCGGCAGGCAGCGCATCGGCGCGATCGCCCCCGACCCGCGGCGAGACGAATTCGACACCATCGAAACGGGACACGCCGACGGATGTCCCGACCCAGATGAAACCCTGGCTGTCCTGCACGACCGCATGGACCTTGCTGCTTGGCAGGCCTTCGAGGAGACCGTAGCGGCGGAACTGGGGCGTGGGCACCGGCGGCATGGCGGTGGCGGACGCCACGACGGGCAGGACCGCGATCGATACGATCGCGGCCACGAGGGTCCATCTCGTGATGAGCGTGCTGAACATACGCCGGCTTCCAGGTGCAGGCCCGATCATGCCATGCGCGTCCGCGTCGCATAAGCGAACCTCGCTCAGGCACGTGTAGGAATCCCCCCACTCCGTACCCTTAGAATGGGCCATGTCCCGCCGGCTTCGCCTCCTCCTCGCCGTGATCGGCCTCGTCGCCCTCGTGTGGCTGACGCTGGCCGCCGTGGACCGTGCGATCGCGCTGGGCCAGCGTTTCATGGGCCTTCCCGAGGGTCTGCGCTGGATCGTCGGGCTCCTCGTCCTCTTCGGCGCGGCCCTCGTCGTGGGCTTCGGCGCGTGGTGGTTGCGGCCGCGCCGGCCTCGCACGCCGGTGGTCGCACCGGATCGCGCATCGCTCGAGGCGCGGATCGAAACGCTGCGCGAGAGCCGGATCGACGTTGAGGAACTTCGTAGCGAATTGGGCGAGCTGGGCCGGCGCCGCGAGACGGCGCATGTCTATGTGGCCGTGTTCGGCGAGATATCGACGGGCAAATCGACACTGATCGCCGCGCTCGCACCGGGCAACGCGCCGGAGCGCGATGCGCGCGGTGGCACGACCCGCGACGTGGCCCACTATGAAACGGATGCCTGGGGCGCGCGCTGGACGGTGGCCGACGTACCCGGCTCGGCCGAATCGGACGGCGACGCTCGCGAGCGCATGGCGCGCGACGAGGCGCTGCGGGCTCACGCGGTCGTCTATGTCTGCGCGGGCGACCTCACGCGCACGCAGGGCGAGGAACTGCGCTGGCTCGGCGACTTCGGCAAGCCCCTCGTGCTCGCCGTGAACAAGGCCGACCAATGGACGGCCGCCGAGCGGGACAGCATCGTCGGGCGCGTACGCGCGCAAAGCGCCGGCATTCCGGATGCCGTGGTCGCGATCAGTGCCGGTGGCGACGAGCGTTTCACGCGACGCCTCGCCGACGGCACCATCGAGAACGTCGCGCGCCGGCGGCCCGCCGACGTCGAGCCCCTCATGAACGCGCTTCGCCGGATGCTCGCGCCCGGCGCGACGCAGCTCGAGGCGCTACGAGAGAACGCCGTGCTCGCGGGGCTGCACGAACGGACCGGTGAGCGCGAGGCCGAATGGCGCGCCGCCGAAGCCGAGCGCATCGTGAGCCGCTATGCGCGGCGTGCGATCGTCGGCGCCATGGCCGCCGTCGCGCCGGGCAGCGACCTCGTGATCCAGGGCGTGCTGGCCACCGGCATGGTCCGCGCGCTCGCGGCGTTGCACGACGTGCGCGTCACCGATGTGGAAATCGACAACCTCCTGCGCCAGGTCCGGATGACCTTGCGAACCGGCACGTCGCTGGTGCTCGCCATTTCGGGAAACGCCCTGAAAGCGTTTCCCGGCCTCGGCACGCTGGGTGGCGGCATCCTTCACGCCTTCGCCTATGCCCTCATCTTCGACAGCTTCGGCCGCGCGCTGGCCGCCACGCTCGCGGAACGACGGACGCTCGATCAGGCCGACGCCAGCGAACGCATGCGCGAGCTCCTCGGCGACGCCGGCCAGTCGCGCCTGCGCCGCCTGGCCGAGCTCACCGGCGAGGCCCTGCGGGACCGCTGACGACAGGAGGCCCCAGGTGAACGATGCGTTCGCGGCGAGCGGGCTGACAAGGCGGTCGCGGTCGGCGACACTGCGCCTCATCGGCCGCGATGCGGTCCCGTCGCGGCAGGTCATCACGCATGCGTAACGTTCATCGCGCCCTCGCCTTCCTCGCCGCCTGCGCGCCGTTCGCGGCCAGCGCGGATGGCGTCACCTACCGCATGGATCCGGTACACAGCCAGGTGGTCTTCAACGTCGACCACAATGGCTTTTCGCGGTCTTTCGGCCGCCTGCGCATCGCCGAAGGCACGGTCGTCTTCGACCGCGACGACTGGTCGAAATCGAAGGTCGACGCCACCATCGACCTCGCTTCCGTCGACATGGGCGATGCGGGCTGGGACAAGGCCGTCCGGGGCGACGCCCTGCTCGCCAGCGACCGCGAACGCACCGCCCGGTTCGTCAGCGATTTCGTCGAGAAACGCAGTGACGACGAAGGCGTCGTGCATGGCCGGCTCACGCTGCGCGGCACCACGCTGCCCCTCGATATCCCGTTCCGCGTGAACCGTGTGGGCAAGACCATCTACGGCCTGCATACCGTCGCGGGATTTTCCGCGTACCTCACGCTGGACCGTACCGCCTACGGCATGACGTCGAACCGCAATTCGATCGGCACGGATGTCTCCGTGTGGATCGAAGTGGAAGCCATCCGCGGCGACGAGCCGACCACCCAAAAACCGAAGGAGACGACCGATGCCCCTGCGCAGTGACGCGACCCGCTGGAGCACCGTCGCCAAGACCTTCCACTGGACGATGGCCCTGCTGATCCTCGGCAACGGCGCCTTCGCCTTCTGGATGGACGGCCTCAAGCCGTCGCTCAACAAGATCAACATGTTCGCCCTGCACAAGTCGATCGGCCTCACCGTGCTCGCGCTGTTCCTGCTGCGCGTGCTGTGGCGCTTCGCCGATCGCCGTCCGCCGCACACACCGGGGCCGCGCTGGCAGATGGTGGCGATGCATGCGGTGCACGCGCTCCTGTACGTGCTCATCGTCGCGCTGCCGCTGACGGGATGGGCGTTCAATTCCGCGCACGGCTATCCGCTGCAGTACTTCAGACAGTTCAACCTGCCTGCCATCGTCGGTCATGACGAAGGTCTCGCGAACGTACTGATCGAGGTGCACGAATACCTGTTCTGGTTCCTGCTGCTTCTGCTCGTGCCGCACGTCGGCGGCGCGCTGAAGCACCACATCGTCGATCGCGACGACACGCTTCGGCGCATGCTGCCGTTCGGTCGAGCGAAGCGAAGCACCCCCACCCCGCCCGGAGATTCCGCATGAACCCGATCCTTCGCCGTCTTTCCATCCTGGGCCTCGCGCTTGCCGTGCCCTTCGCCGCCACCGCCACCGACTACAAGGTCGGGCCGGGAAGCACGCTCGGATTCAGCGGCAAGTTCCAGGGCCAGCAGTTCGATGGCACGTTCGGCAAGTTCGATGCCGCGATCAGCTACGATCCCGCGAACCTCGCGACCGCGAAGTTCGACGTCACCGTGGACGTCGCGACGGCGAAAACCGGCGACGGCGACCGCGACAACGCGCTGCCCACCCCCGATTTCTTCGACGCGTCGAAATTCCCCAAGGCCCACTACGTCACGACGGGCTTCACCAGGGATGCGAAGGGTGGCGTCGTCGCCAACGGCAACCTCACGCTGCACGGCGTCACGAAGCCGCTCGCGCTCAAGGTCGCATTCAAGCCCGCCGCGGGCGGCGCGAATCTGTCGGTCACCGGCACGCTCAAGCGTCTGGACTTCGGCGTCGGCAGCGGCGAGTACAAGGACACCGGCACGATCGCCGACGAAGTGCTCGTCAACGGCACGCTGAACCTGCTGCCGAAGTAAGGCCCATGGCCGCGTGGCGCGAACGCCTTCGCGATCTCACCGGCCGTTTCCGTCGCCGCGGCGCCGTCGCGCCCGCGGTCGACGACCGGGGCGGTGCCGTGGCCGCGAGCCTGCGCGGCCTGTTGAACGACCCCTCGATTCCCGCCGACGTGCGCGCGTCGATGAGCGCCGACTTCCGGCGCGTCGAGGACATGCTCGACCGCCTGGAAAACGAGGAACTTCACGTCGCCGTGTTCGGCCGCGTCTCGGCGGGCAAGTCCGCGCTGGGCAACGCGCTGCTGGGACGCGACGCGTTCGCCGTCGGCGTGCTCCACGGCACGACGACGGAAGCCGACGCGGCGCGACTCGACGAAGCCGCCACGGCGGGCCTCGTACTGATCGACACGCCCGGCATCAACGAACTGGGCGGCGAAGCGCGCGAAAAACTCGCGTTCGAGGTCGCGGACGTGAGCGACCTGATCGTCTTCGTCGCCGACGGCGACCTCACGCGCGAAGAACGCGACGCGCTGCGCACGCTGGCGTCCACGCGTCGCCCGCTGCTGCTCGTGCTGAACAAGGCCGACCGTTACAGCGACGACGAACGCGAGGGCCTGCTCGAGCGACTGCGCCAGCACGGCTCGACCCTGGTGCGGCGCGAGGACGTGTTGGCGGTGGCTGCATATCCGTCGCCGCGCGACATCGTCGAGGTCGACGCGTCCGGCATCGAACGTCGCCACGCCGAGCCGCGCGCGCCCGATATCGGTGCGCTCAAGGCGCGGCTGCTCGCCATCGCCGAGCGCGAGGGCAAGACGCTGTCCGCGATCAACGCCGGCCTCTTCGCCGGGCGTCTGACCGACCAGATCGGCGAACGCATCGCCACCGCGCGACGCGACGTCGCCAGCGGCGTCATCCGCCAGTACTGCATCGCCAAGGCGGTCGGCGTGGCGCTGAACCCCGTACCTGTCGCCGACCTGCTGCTCGCCGGCGGCCTCGACGCGGCGATGGTGGTGCAACTGGGGCGCGTGTACGGCCTGCCGCTCACGCGGAGCGAATCCGGCCGCCTCGTCGCGGTGATCACCACGCAACTTGCGGCACTGATGGGCGCGGTGTGGGGCGTGCAGCTCGTCGCCTCCGCCCTCAAGGGCCTCAGCGGCGGGCTGTCGGTCGTCGTCACGGCCGCCGCGCAGGGTGCGCTCGGCTGGTACGCCACGGTGCTGATCGGCCGGGCCGCCGAGCGCTACCTCGTGGCGGGAAAGTCGTGGGGCGAACACGGCGCGAAGCGCGCGGTGGCGGACATCGTCGCGGGGCTCGATCGCGATTCGATCCTGCGCGAGGCCCGCGAGGAAATCCTGAGGCGTCTGAAGCGCTGAATCTCAGGACGACTGCGTGAACGCCCTCACCGCGGCTTCGTCGAACGGCCAGTCCAGTTCCGCACCGTCGTCGCGACGCAGCACGGGCACGCGCACCCCGTAGCGCGCCTCCAGTGCATCGTCGTCGTCGATCCAGACCGAGCCGAAATCGGGCAGCCGGGCCGCGGCAAGCACCGCCAGGGCCTGGTCGCAGAGATGGCAGTCGTCGCGCTGGAACAAGGTGAAGGCGGACATGCGCAGGTGTATGGGGCCGGGGACGTGGCAGCGTAGAATAGCTGGCTATTTCCCATAGCCAATCCCCAGGCAGCCATGGCAGTCAGCGTTTTCGACCTCTTCAAGATCGGCATCGGCCCGTCGTCGTCCCACACCGTGGGTCCGATGCGCGCCGGAGCGCGCTTCGCCGAGCACTGGCTCGACGAGAAAGGCGTGCTCGAGCGCGTGGCACGCGTGCGCTGCGAGCTGTTCGGATCGCTGGCGATGACCGGTCGCGGCCACGGCACCGACAAGGCCGTGCTGCTCGGTTTCGAGGGTGAATGGCCCGATCGTGTCGACCCCGACACCATCCCCGCCACGCTCGAGCGGATCCGCGCCACGAAGCGCATTCGCATCCTCGGGCGCCGGGAGATCGCCTTCGACGAAAAGTCGGACCTCGTCTTCAACAAGCGCCAGAAGCTCCCGTTCCACACCAACGGCATGCGCTTCTCGGCCTACGATGCCGACGGCAACGAACTCGCGACGCGCGATTACTACTCGGTGGGCGGCGGTTTCGTGGTCAATCCCGACGAAGCGGCCGAAGACCGCATCGTCGCCGATACCAGCGAACAACCCTACGCGTTCTCCACCGGCGACGAGCTGCTGGCACTGTGCAAGGAGCACGGGCTCACCATCGCGCAGCTGATGATGCGCAACGAGAGCATCTGGCGTCCCGAGGCCGAGACACGTACCGGCCTGCTGCGCATCTGGAAGGCGATGCAGGACTGCGTCGCGCGCGGCCTGCGCTCGCCAGGCGTGCTGCCCGGCGGCCTCAAGGTCAACCGCCGCGCCCCGGCGATGGCGGCGGAGCTGCGTGCGCAGCCCGAGGCCGCGCTGCGCGACCCGCTCACCATCCTCGACTGGGTCAACCTCTACGCGCTCGCCGTCAACGAGGAAAACGCCGCCGGCGGCAGCGTGGTGACCGCGCCGACGAACGGCGCCGCGGGCATCGTCCCGGCGGTGCTGCACTACTACCGTCACTTCTGCCCCAACGCGTCCGAAGACGGCGTGATCGAGTTCCTGCTCACGGCCGGCGCCATCGGCATCCTCTACAAGGAAAACGCGTCGATCTCCGGCGCCGAGGTCGGTTGCCAGGGCGAGGTCGGCGTGGCGTGCTCCATGGCCGCCGGCGGCCTGACGGCCGCGCTGGGCGGCAGCGTCACACAGGTGGAGAACGCCGCCGAGATCGGCATGGAACACAATCTCGGCCTCACCTGCGACCCCATCGGCGGTCTGGTGCAGATCCCGTGCATCGAACGCAACGCGATGGGCGCCGTGAAGGCGATCAACGCGAGCCGCATGGCGCTGAAGAGCGACGGCAAGCACCACGTTTCGCTCGACAAGGTCATCGCCACCATGCGCGACACCGGTCGCGACATGAAGGACAAGTACAAGGAAACGTCCCGCGGCGGCCTCGCCGTCAACGTGATCGAGTGCTGATACCGGAGCGGGACCACCCGCTCCCCCTTCACCTCGCCGGGCACATCCTGGGCAGCCGGTCGACGGTCTCGACACGCACCGGCTCGTCCTCGCCCCACCAGTTGGCGACCGCCGAATAGCAGACCCGGAGCTTGCCCCGTCGGGTTTCGAAGCGCTGCTTGCTGGTGTACGCGAAGCAGGAAACCGACGACAGGCGACCCAGTTCGCGCATCGCGATGGCGCAGCGCCGCACGGCCTGCACGGGGTCTTCGCCGGGATATAGCGTGAAGTAGAAACCCTTGGCGGTACGGTCGTACGACTCCGAATCGATCAGCCGCCCGTCGTCGCTCCATCGCTCCTGGGCTGCGGCAATGCCGCATGCCGTCAAGGCAACGAGCAACACGCCGCTGGCGACCAACTTCGATTGCATCCGACCCCCTTCGTCCATACCGCGTCGGCCAGTGTATATCGACGCGCGTCCACTTGTGTGCTGCGACCGCGGGCTGACAGGCGCGGCCCGGGCTGTCATCATCCGGCCCTTGTGCCGCCCCGGGGCAGGTTCCCGCCCGCCCCGACCGACCGGAGTCATCATGTCCCATAGCGCTATCCGCCGCGACGTCGGCGCCTTTGCCCTCATGCTTACCGGCCTGGGCTCGATCATCGGATCGGGCTGGCTGTTCGGCGCATGGCACGCCGCCCAGCTCGCCGGCCCCGGCGCGATCTACGCCTGGCTGATCGGCGCCGTCATCATCCTGTTCATCGCGCTGACCTACGCGGAACTGGGCGCGATGTTCCCCGAGTCCGGCGGCATGGTGCGTTACGGCCATTACTCGCACGGCTCGCTCGTCGGCTTCATCGCCGGCTGGGCCAACTGGATCGCGATCGTCTCCGTGATCCCGGTCGAAGCCGAAGCGTCCGTCCAGTACATGGCCTCGTGGCCGTGGGAATGGGCGGCATGGACGAAGGACCTCTACGTGGTCACCAACGGCCACGGCGAACTGACGCCGCCGGGCCTCGCCATCGCGGTGGTGCTGGTGATGGTCTACTTCTTCCTCAACTTCTGGAGCGTGAAGCTGTTCGCCAAGAGCAACACGGCGATCACCGTCTTCAAGCTCGTCGTGCCGGCGGCCACCGGCATCGCGCTGATCGCCACCAGCTGGAACCCCGGCAACTTCGAGATCGGCGCGCACGGCGGCAGCCACGCGATCGACATCTCCTCGATCCTGACCGCGGTCGCCATCTCGGGCATCGTCTTCAGCTTCAACGGCTTCCAGAGCCCGGTGAACCTCGCGGGCGAGGCGCGCAATCCGGGGCGCAGCGTCCCCCTCGCGGTCATCGGCTCGATCCTGCTCGCCACGGTCGTCTACGTCATCCTGCAGGTCGCCTTCATCGGCGCCGTGCCGCCCGACCAGCTCGGCAACGGCTGGGCCGGCCTCGAGTACGCTTCGCCGTTCGCGCAGCTCGCCACCGCGCTGATGATCAACTGGATGGCCATCCTGCTCTACGCCGACGCCTTCGTCAGCCCGAGCGGCACCGGCGCCACGTATACCGCGACCACCGCGCGCATGATCTACGCGATGGAGCGCAACGGCCATCTGCCGAAGATCTTCGGCCACATCCATCCGCGCTTCGGCATCCCTCGCCCCGCGATGTGGCTGAACCTCGTGGTGAGCTTCATCTTCCTGTTCTTCTTCCGTGGCTGGGGCACGCTGGCGGCGGTGATCTCCGTCTCGACGATCATCTCCTACCTCACCGGTCCGGTCAGCGTCATGACGCTGCGTCGTACCGCGCCGGAACTGAAGCGTCCGCTGCGCATCCCGGGCCTTCCGGTACTCGCCGCGCTCGCCTTCATCTTCGCGACCGAACTGCTCTACTGGGCGAAATGGCCGCTCACCGGCGAGATCATCCTGCTCATGGTCGTCGCGTTGCCGCTGTACTTCTACTACACCGCGAAGAGCGGCTGGGACGACTTCCGCCGCCACCTCAAGGGCTCGTGGTGGCTGATCGTCTACCTGCCGGTCATCGCGTTCGTGTCGTGGGCGGGCAGCAAGACCTTCGGCGGTCGCGACTACATCCCCTACGGCTACGACCTCGCTCTCGTCGCCGTCATCGGTGCGATCTTCTACTTCTGGGGCATCGCCTCGGGCTGGCGCACGCCGATGGTCGAAGCCGCGCGCTTCCACCACGACGAAGTGCTCCCGGGTGAACCGGACCTCCCGCCGAGCGCCGAAGAGGCCGAACGGGTTACCGGTCACAGGTAACGAAAAAAACCGCCCTCCTGGGCGGTTTTTTTTGGGCTCGGCTTTGCCAGGAGCGTCCCTCGGGGAAAACCGCTCCGGGCAAGCTTTCCGTGGGAGCGGCCTTGGCCGCTCGCACACACACGCTTCAGATCGCCAGCACATCCCCCAGCAGCGCCTGCGCCGTGATCTCCGGACCCGCGCCGGGTCCCTGGATCACCAGCGGCGTCGAGTGGTAACGCGTGGTCGTCAGGGCGAACTGGTTGTCGGTGCCGGAGAGGCGCGCGGCCGGGTGCTCGGGACCCACCTCGACGAGGCCGACGCGCGCGCGGCCGCGCTGGTTCAGGCGCGCGAGGTAACGAAGCACCTTGCCGTTCGCGGCAGCCGCGGCATGGCGCGCGCGCAACGGTTCGTCGAGTTCGCCGAGCCGCTCGAGGAACGTCTTCGTGTCCACGTCCCTCAACGCGTCCGGCACCACGCTCTCGACTTCCACCTCGTCGCTGCCGAGCGCGAAACCTGCGTTGCGGGCAATGATGAGCAGCTTGCGTGCGACGTCTTCGCCGGACAGATCGGAGCGAGGATCCGGCTCGGTGAACCCGAGACGACGCGCCTCGCGCAACAGCTCCGAGAAGGGACGCTTGCCGTCGTAATGGTTGAACAGCCACGACAGCGACCCGGAAAACACGCCTTCGAGGGTCAGGAGACTGTCGCCGCAGTGGCGCAGGCGACGCAGTGTCGAGAGCACCGGCAGGCCCGCTCCGACCGTCGCCGCGTCGCCGTAGACCGCGCCCGCGGACGAGGCGCTCTGCAGGGCGCGCCATCCCGAAAGATGCCCGCCGGCGAGTGCCTTGTTGGCGGTGACGACGTGATAGCCGGCCGACAGCCACTCCGCGTGGCGACCGGCCTCCTTCGTACAGGCCGTGGCGTCGATCACGACCTTGCGCTGCGCGCCGGTCGCGTCGAGCGCGGCGAACAACGGGGCATTGTCGCGCCCCTCCCTGCCGCGGGCGAGGTGCTCCGCGACATCGGCGGGCGACCCACCGTCCGCCAGCACGTGCTGGCGTGTCGAGTTCGCCGCGGCGACCAGCCGCAACGAGCGCGCGGCGGGCGTGCCGAGAAGGGTGAGCAAGGCGCGCCCCACCACACCGGTGCCGAGCAGGATCACGGCCGTGCGCGGCACGAGGGACGCCTGCGGCGCGATCGCCACCGCGCTCATGCGCCGACCTTGCGTTTCGACGCGACCGGCGCGACCGCCGCGGCGCGCGCGAGGCCCGCCTCGATGTCCGCGACGAGGTCGTCGCCATCCTCGATGCCGATCGAGAGTCGGAGCAGGTTGTCGCCGATGCCCGCGATGCGCCGCGCTTCCGGCGCCATCGAGGCGTGGGTCATCGTGGCGGGATGAGCGACGAGGCTTTCGACGCCACCCAGCGATTCCGCGAGCGAGAAGTAGCGCAGACCGTCGACGAACGCGCGGATCGCCTCGGTGCCGCCGGCGATCTCGAAACTGAGCATCGCACCGAACCCCGCCTGCTGGCGCTGGGCGAGCTGGTGCCCGGGATGCGTCGCGAGACCGGGGTAGTAGATACGCTCCACCGCGTCGTGCGCGTCGAGGCAGGCGGCCACGCGATGCGCGTTCTCTTCGTGCGCGCGCAGCCGCACGGCGAGCGTGCGCACGCCGCGCAGGGTGAGGAAACTGTCGAACGGCGAACCGGTCAGCCCGTTGCAGTTGCCCCACCACTTCAGCTGCTCGGCAACCGCGGCGTCGGCCGCGATCACGGCGCCGCCGACGACGTCGCTATGGCCGTTGATGTACTTGGTGGTCGAGTGCACGACGATATCGGCACCGAGCCTGATGGGCTGCTGCAAGGCTGGCGAGAGAAACGTGTTGTCGACGACGACGAGCGCACCGACGCTGTGTGCGGCCTGGGCGACGTGCCGAACGTCGGTGATACGCAGCAACGGGTTCGACGGCGTCTCGACCCAGACCAGCGCGGGCCTGGCGGCGAGACCTTCCGCCAGTGCCGCCGGATCGGTGAAGTCGACGAAACGCACGCTGAAACGACCCTTCTTCGCCCACGCGTCGAGCAGGCGCCACGTGCCGCCGTAGCAATCGTGCGCCGCCAGCACGAGACCGCCCGCCGGAACGATCTCCAGAGCCAGTGCCACCGCGGACATGCCGCTGCCGGTGACGACCGTGCCGGCGCCTTCTTCGAGCTCCGTGAGCGCATCGGCGAGAAGATCGCGCGTGGGGTTGCCGCTGCGCGAATAATCGTAGGCGCGCTTGTTGCCGAAGCCGTCGAAGGAATAGTTCGTCGAGAGGTGCAGCGGCGGGACGACCGCGCCGTGCTGCGTATCGGATTCGATGCCGGCGCGCACGGCGCGGGTACAAAGACGGGAATCGGTCATGGCTTAGCGGTCTCCGCGACAGTCGTTGAGTGCGTGACGCAGCACGGGAGCGAGCTGCACGGTTTCTTTGAGAAAGGCGTCGTGTCCGTAAGGGGATTCCACGACTTCGAGGGTGGCGGTGCCGCCCAGACGACGCTGCAGTTCGCACAGGTCGGCCAACGGCACGAGACGGTCCGACGGAAACCCCACGAGCACGGTCGGCGCGCCGATGCGCTCCGGCTGCACGTCGTGCAGGTCGATCGACTCCGAGAGCGCGAGGAAGCGCTCGGGATCGAAGCGCTCGACGAAGCGACGCCCCGCATGCTCGAGATAATCCTCGACCGGAAAACGGAAACGGCCATCGCGCAGCTCCGGTCCGGCGGCGAAACGTCGCGAGAATTCCTCGCTGCCGCGATAGGTGGTCATCGCCAGTTGCCGCGCGAGGGCCAGCGCTTCGTCGGTACGGCCCGAGCCGATCCCGAGCCGCACGATGCCTCGCTGCACCGATCGCTGCGCCGTGGACAGCGGATGCGGCCGGTGCGCGCCGGCGAGCAGCACGAGCGACTTCACCTTCGCCGGATGTGCGGCGGCGAACGCGAGGCCCACCATCGCGCCGTAGGACGAACCGATAAACGCGTGCACGCGCCCGATGCCCAGTTCGTCGACCAGCGCAGCGAGTGCGGCGGCCTGATCCTCGCTCGACACGGAGGCGACGTCGCCCAGGTCGGTCGGCACGAGCCAGTCGATGGAGAGTACGCGACAGGCCTCGAGGTCGACCGCGGCACCTTCGGCGACGAGTTCCTGCCACCAGCCGCCGGTGCGCTCGCGCCCCGCGCACACATCGCGGTCGGCGGAAATGCCACCCTGCACGATCACCGTCGGCGCGTTCGGCGCGCCGCACCACAGATAGCGCACGTCGACCTCGACGATGTCGCTGCCGTACTTCGGCGTGAACGACACACGGCGGGTACCGCGCTGTTCGCTGAGATCGCTCGCGCGACGGGGCGCGGCGGCGACGGTCGCTTCGGGGAAGGAGATCACGGTGGCGGGCTCTGCTGGCATGTCCGGGTTCCTGCGGTCGGGATCGAGCCTTCGCGGGTACCAATAACGGACTGCCGGCGACGGATGTGCGGACGCACGCCCGGAACGGACATTCCCATCTATCGGCTGGCGTGCATGCACGCCCCGCAGGAGTTGGCACCGTCGCGGAAATCCGCAGGTTGCCCCGGCTTCAAAGGGCCTGTCCCTCAGCCGGTCTCGATGAGTGAAACCGACGATACGCGCCGATTCCTGTCGTGTCAACAGCCGTATAGACGTCCAGATGGCTAGACTTCCATGATCTTCAAATGACGTCCTGCTTGCCGCCGGCCCTTGCGGGAGCGGCCTCGGCCGCGATGATTGCCTGCGGCAAGCACCCATCGCGGCCGAGGTCGCTCCCACAGGTCGGATCCCACGAAGCACTCCCAGGGGCTCCGATAGGTCCGGTACGATTCCCCCATGACCATTCACACCGACTTCGCCGCCGCCATCGGCAACACCCCCCTCCTCCGCCTGCGCGAGGCGTCCGAGGCCACCGGCTGCGAGATCCTCGCCAAGGCCGAGTTCATGAATCCGGGCGGGTCGGTGAAGGACCGCACCGCGCTGGGCCTCATCGAGGACGCCGAGCGCCGCGGCCTCCTCCGGCCCGGCTGCACGGTCATCGAAGGCACGGCGGGCAACACGGGCATCGGGCTGGCCCTGCTCGGCGCCAGCCGCGGCTACCGCACCGTCGTGGTGATGCCGGACACCCAGAGCCGCGAAAAGATCGACACCCTGCGGGTCATGGGCGTGGATATCCGGCTGGTGCCGGTCGTTCCGTTCACGGACCCCAATCACTACGCACGCGTCGCGAAGGCGATGGCCGAGACCCTCAATGCGGCCGCCCCCGGCAGCGCGTGGTTCGCCGACCAGTTCGACAATCCCGCCAATCGGGACTGGCACGAGGCCCACACGGGCGCCGAGATCTGGGACGAGACCGGCGGCAAGGTCGACGGTTTCGTCTGCGCGGCGGGAACCGGCGGCACGATCGCGGGCACCGGGCTGGGCCTAAAGGCGAAGAGTGCCGACATCGTCATCGCACTCACCGACCCGCATGGTGCGGGGCTCTATAATTATTACCAGTGCGGCGAGTTGAAGGCCGAAGGCAGCAGT
>Ga0102591_1002366_pt1 | contig 20886 bp, 21 predicted proteins | sample AraplaCol_mCL_r2_2_FD_76860 | JGI IMG/M metagenome (GOLD analysis project Ga0102591, IMG submission 76860) | Arabidopsis root microbial communities from North Carolina, USA - plate scrape MF_Col_mCL_r2 (SPADES assembly) (version 2) | ecosystem: Host-associated > Plants > Roots > Endosphere... | reverse complement strand
GCGAGCGAAAGTTTCGAGAGCTTCCTCGACCCCTGCGACAGCGTGTACGGCGCGGCGGCGACCGACGCCGGCGTGCGCGCCCGCTGCGGTGCCGCCGGGGTGCCCGCGAACTACCGGCAGATCGACCAGTCCGGCGCGCAGATCGCGTCGGCCACCGGCGGACAGAATCCCACCGCGTTCACCACGGGATCGAATCCGGCACTGAAACCGGAATCGTCGATCACGCGCACGGCCGGCCTGGTCTACAGCCCGGGTTACATGGATGGGCTCGACGTCACGCTCGACTACTACAAGGTCGACATCAAGGACGTCATCACGCCGATCCTCGCGGGCGACATCCTCAACTTCTGCTACGTGCGCAACGATCCGACGTTCTGCGGTCGCTTCACCCGCGCGGCCGGCGGCCGGATCGCCTCGCTCGACGAGAGCCTCGCCAACCTTGGCTCCCTGCGCACCGAGGGCTACGACCTCGGCCTGCACTATCGCTTTCCCGAAACGCGCTACGGCGAGTTCGTGGTGCTGTCCGATAGCACCTATCTGAAGGATTACACGCAAGTCAGCGGCCCCGGCGCCGCGCCGCGCCATCTGGCCGGATACATGAACGGCGTGCAGGGTCTGTATCGCGTGCGCTCGAACCTCTCGCTCGACTGGTCGTTCCGTCGCTTCGGCGCGACGTGGACCACGCGCTATTTCTCGGGCCTGAAGGATTCCTGCTGGTCGAACGACGTCGAATGCAACCGTCCGGACCGGGTCAACGCGCTCACGGGCGTGACCGGCCTCAGCCGCAAGGGCGGCGTCGCGTTCAACGACCTGCAGGTGCGCTGGCAGGCACCCTGGAACGGCAGCCTGCGCGTCGGCGTCAACAACGTCTTCGGTCGCAAGGGCCCGCTCTACTACAACGTCACGAGCGCCGGCGGCGGCAGTCCGCCATACAACCCCGCGTTCGACATCGACCGTTACTGGTACGTGGGATACCAGCAGAGCTTCTGATCGCGCCGCATTCCGGTGGGAGCCAGCCTGCTGGCGATGGGTGCTTGCCGCGAGCACCCATCGCCAGCAGGCTGGCTCCCACCAACGGCAGGAATCAGAGGACCAGCGGGCGATCCGGTAGCTGGTTTCTGCGCGGTTCGCCGTTGGCCGGGAAGTGTCGGGCGAGAAGCTCGCCCGCTTCCGCGACGCCCGTCTGCACGGCCTCGCGATAACGCCCCTGCGCGAATTCGTTGCGCATATGGTCGGTGATCGCCGCCCATTCGGACGGTGCCACGACCTTCGCGATGCCGCGGTCCGCCACGATCTCGATCCGGTGCTCCGCTAGCAGCACATAGAGCAACACGCCGGAGTTGTCTTCCGTGTCCCACACGCGCAGGTGGGAGAACAGCATCGTCGCCCGGTCGCGGGCCGTCATGCCCGCGGCCACGTCGGACACGGAAAGGCGCGACTCGATCGCCACGCGCAGTTCGCCGCGATGACGACCCTCGCCCTCGCCCACCGCCGTCGTGATGGCGTCCAGGGTAGTCCTGGGAAAGTGCCGGCCGATGTGGAACCACGCGCCGAACAGGTTGCTGAGGATTCGTTTGATGTCCATCACCAGTTCCCCGACGCGCCGCCGCCACCGAAGCTGCCGCCGCCACCACTGAAGCCCCCGCCTCCGCCTCCGCCGAAGCCGCCGCCACCGAAGCCGCCACCGCCGCCCCAGCCACCGAATCCGCCCCAGCCGCCACCACCGATCGACCGTCCGGCGCCTGCCGGAATGGCCATCAGCAGCGCTCCGGCGACGAGCCCGACGATACCGCCGAGGATCGAATGCAGGAACAGCCAGCCGAGACTGCCGGCGATCGCACCGCCGACGGGCATCCGCAGCCCGAGCGGTGCCCGGCCCAGCACGCCGCGCATGACGAGCGCACCGATGATCAGCGGCACCAGCAGGCTTCCGCCGCCCCGACGCTTTTCGTGGCTTTCGTCGGGCGCGACGGGAGGCGGCAGCGCCTCGCCCTGCACGATCTGCGTGATCGCGTTGAGCGCTTCGTTGATGCCGCCGTAGTAGTCGTTGACGCGCAGCTTCGGCGCCATGTACTCGCGGATGATGCGCGAGGCGATGGCGTCGGGAATCGCGCCTTCCAGGCCGTAACCCACCTCGATGCGCACCCGACGATCGTTCTTCGCCAGCAGTACCAGCACGCCGTCGTCGGGCCCTTCGCGTCCGACCTTGTTCGTTTCGGCGACCCGTAGCGAGTAGCTCTCGAGGTCGGCCGGCTGCGTGGTCGGCACCATCAGCACGACGACCTGCGAACCCTTGGTCTTTTCGAGGTCGGCAAGTCGCGTGTCGAGTTGCGACACCTGCTCGGGCGTCAGCGTGCCGGTCAGGTCGGTGACGTGACGGGCGAGCTTCGGCACGGCGGCCTCGTCCGCCCGTGCCGCCGGCGGCGGCACGAGCAGCGCGAGGGCGAGCAGGAGCCCGGCCGCGAAACGACGCATCAGCGCGCGGCCGTGGAAGCCGGGGCCGGGGTGGAGCCGAAGTCGACGGTCGGCGCGGTCGAGATCGCCTTCTCGTTCTCGACGCTGAAGTTGGCCTTGACCTTGTAGCCCATGACCTTCGCGGTGAGGTTGTTCGGGAACGAGCGGATCAGCGTGTTGTAGCTCTGCACGGCGGCGACGTAGCGATTGCGCGCCACGGTGATCCGGTTCTCGGTGCCTTCGAGCTGCGCCTGCAGGTCGCGGAACGATCCGTCGGCCTTCAGCTGCGGGTAGTTCTCGCTGACCACCATCAGGCGCGACAGCGCGCTGGTGAGCTGGCCCTGGGCGGCCTGGAACTTCGCCAGCGCCTCGGGATCGTTGAGAAGTTCCGGAGTGATCTGCGTCTGGCCGACCTTCGCACGGGCGTTGGTGACCTCGGTCAGCACGCGCTCTTCGTGCTGGGCGTAGCCCTTCACGGTGTTGACCAGGTTGGGTACGAGATCGGCACGGCGCTGGTACTGGTTGAGCACTTCGGACCAGGCGGCCTTGACCGCCTCGTCCTCGCGCTGCATGGCGTTGTATCCGCAGCCGCTGAGGAAGCCGGCGAAAAGGACGAGGGCGAATGCGCGGACGAGTGTCTTCATGGCGGCGGTTTTCCTTGAGGTATGCCGGCGACAACTTACCTCAAAGACGGCCCGCCGTATCGCCCCTCAACCGAGGAGGCGCGGTCCGAGGATCATGGCCCAGCTGAGCAGCACCATCATCATCAGCAGGAAAACGGCAGCGGAGCCCATGTCCTTGGCGCGCCCTGCCAGTTCGTGGAATTCGGGGCTCACCTTGTCGACCACGGCCTCGATGGCCGAATTGAGGAGTTCGGCGGACAGGACCAGCACCGGGAAGGTCACCAGCACGAGCTTTTCGATCGCCCCCTGCCCCAGCCACAGCCCCAGCGGAATCACCACGATGGCCATGAAGACCTCGAGGCGGAACGAGGCCTCGTGGCGGAAACACGCCCGCAGGCCCTTCATGGACCACAGGAAAGCGAGGTAGATCTGGCGGGGCCCCCGTCGTTCTGTCGATGCCATGCGTCAGGCCGCCGGGGCGGGGGCCGGGCGTTCGCGCCAGGCGACGAGAAGGAAAGTGCGGTGCGGCATGGCGGGCGACGTCGGGGGCTCGGAAACGGCCCGTATCATGCCACACGCGGCCCGGCGCACGGCTTCGTAACCGCTTAGCCCGCCCATCCGCGGCGGCCGTGGCGTATCGCCGCGCCCCTCTGGCGCCGCAGCACAACCCGGCGGACCATTTGTATTACGCTTGAACGGTTGTGCGTCCGTTCAGGAGCACGGCGACGGGAGCCAGGCTTCGATCTGCGCTCGCTGTTCCAATGTGTCCGGAAAATACATGGCAATCCAGAACCCGCCCGTTTCACAGACCAAGTCCTTCAGCACGGTCTTCCTCATCGAAATGTGGGAGCGCTTCGGCTTCTACGGCATGCAGGTGCTGATGGTCACCTACATGGTGAAGAAGCTCGGCTTCGCCGACGTCGACGCCAACCTCGTCTGGGGCGCGGCCGCGGCCCTCATCTACGCCACTCCCGCCATCGGCGGCTGGATCGGCGACAAATTCCTCGGTACGCGCCGCACGATGCTCACCGGCGCCGTGGTCCTCATGATCGGCTACGCGCTGCTCTGGATCCCCACGAACAACACCTACGCACTGTATTTCGCCCTCGGTGTGATCGTGCTCGGCAACGGCCTGTTCAAGCCCAACGCCGGCAACCTCGTGCGCAAGATCTACGAAGGCGACGACGTGCGCATCGACAGCGCGTTCACCATCTACTACATGGCGGTGAACATCGGCTCGACGGTCTCGATGCTGCTCACGCCGTGGATTCGCGATTATGTCGGCGCCCACTACGGCGATGCGCTCGGCTGGCACACCGCCTTCGGCGTCTGCTCGATCGGCCTAGTGCTCGGCCTCGTCAACTACTACTTCATGCGTCATACGCTGGCGCACATCGGCTCGGATCCCGACGAACGTCCGCCCGTGGCGAAGAACGTGATCGCCGCCATCGTCGGCGGCCTGGTCATCATCGCCGCGTCGGCGTACATCCTGCAGAGCCAGTCGGTGGCGAAGGCCTGCGTGTACCTTGCCGGCGTCGTGGTGCTCGGCATCTTCGTGCACCTCATCCGCTCGAGCGAGCGCGGTGAACGCGCCGGCCTGATCGCCGCGCTGGTGCTGACGGTGCAGACGATCTTCTTCTTCATCTTCTACCAGCAGATGTCGACCTCGCTGAACCTGTTCGCGCAGCGCAACGTCGACCTGTCGTTCAACGTGTTCGGCTTCGAGCTGTTCCGCTGGATCCCCGAGCAGTTCCAGTCGCTCAATGCGATCTGGATCGTGATCCTGTCGCCGGTCCTCGTCTGGCTGTACAACTCGCTCGGCAAGCACGGCAAGGATTTCCCGGTGGCCGCCAAGTTCGCGCTGGGCTTCGCCGCCGTCGCCGCCGGATTCTTCATGTACGGCCTCGGCGCGCTCAGCGCGGTGAACGGCGCGATCTCGTCGTGGTACATGGTCTGGGGCTACGGCCTGTATTCGCTGGGCGAAGTGCTGGTGAGCGGACTGGGCCTCGCCATGATCGCCCGCTACGTGCCGGCGCGCATGGGCGGTTTCATGATGGGTGCGTATTACGTGGCCGTCGGTGTCGCCCAGTACATGGGCAGCGTCGTCGCCAATGTCGCGGCGATTCCGGAGAATCTGACCGACCCGCTGGAGTCGCTGCAGATCTACACCAGCCTGTTCAACAAGCTCGGCTTCGTCGGCCTGGGTTGCACGGCCATCGCCATCGCCATGCTGCCGCTGATGAAGAAGCTCTCGCTCGATCATGCGCTGGCCAACGTGCCCCCGGTGCCGCCCGTACACAACGAAGACCTGTAAACGGCAAAGGGCCGCCCCGCGATGGGCGGCCCTTTCGCCATGAAGAGAACGCCGTGAGCGACAACCTGCATACGCCATCGTCCCGCTCCGGCCCCTTCGTGCTCGCCCGCACACTCGCCTGGCTGCGGCTCTGCGCCATCGCCGGTCAGAGTGTCGCCATCCTCTCCTGCGTCACGCTGCTCAAGCTCGACGTTCCCCTGCTCCCGCTAATGCTCGGCGTGTGCGTGCTCGCGGTATTCGCCGCCGCCGCGTCGTTCCGCCTGGGCATGCCATGGAAGGTCACCGAAGTGGAAGCGGTGGTGCACATCGCCGCCGACACGCTGGTACTGGGCTACCTCCTGTATTTCACCGGCGGTGCGGCCAATCCGTTCGTGACGCTGCTGCTGGTGCCCATCGCGTTGTCGGCCGCGGCGCTGTCCATCGCCGGTGTGTCGCTGGTCGCGATCCTTACCGGCGTCGCCTACGTGCTGCTGGTGCCCTACCACCTGCCGCTGCCGACGCTGGGCAACAAGAGCCTCGATTTCGATCTTTACGTGGCCGGCATGGGCGTCAACTTCGTCATCATGGCGATCCTGCTCGGCGTGTTCATCAGCAACCTCGCCAAGGCCATCCGCCTGCAGCAGGGCGAAGTGCAGCGCATCCGCGAACGCGCGTTGCGCGACGAGGGCATCCTCGCGATCGCCACGCAAGCCGCGGGCGCCGCCCATGAACTCAACACGCCGCTGTCGACGATGCGCACGCTGCTGCCGGAGATTCGCCGCGAACACGCCACCGACAACCTGCTCGGCGAGGATCTCGACCTGCTCGATGGCCAGGTGGAACGCTGCCGGACGATCCTGCGCGAGATGGTGGCGTTCGGGCAGGCGCAGCTGTCGCAGGTACCCGAGCGGATCACGCTCGACGAGTTCGTGCACGTGTGCCTCGAGCGCTTCCAGCTGCTGCGGCCGGAAGCCGATGTCGACGTACGGCTCGAACCCGGCGCGGGGCGTATCGCGCTGCGTTCGCCGCCCGGTTTGCGCCACGCGCTGATCAACCTGCTCAACAACGCCGCCGATGCGTCGGCGCTGAACGAAAGCACGGCCGTGGGCCTGCACGTCGGTATCGTGGGCCCATGGCTGGAGCTGGCGGTGACCGACGAAGGCCCGGGCTTCGACGAATTCGACGAACTCGGCACCCTCGGTCTGTCGCAGAAGGACACCGGTCTCGGCATCGGCCTCGCGCTGGCCGAGGCCACCGCGGATCGCCTCGACGGCGAACTCGCGGCGAGCAATACGGGCCATGGCGCGCAGATGCGCCTTCGCCTGCCTCTTTCGGTCATTGGAGACCATGCATGAACGACGTCGCTCCCCCCACCGGCCGTCCGCTGCTCATCGTCGACGACGACGCCACGTTCGCCCGCGTGCTCGGCCGCGCGCTGACGTCGCGCGGTTTCGAGGTGATCGCCTGCGACAACGCGGACGACGCGCGGGCACTGTCCCGACGCCATCAGCCGCGTTACTGCGTGCTCGACCTGAAGCTCGGCGACGAGAACGGCCTGCGCCTCATCCCCGAGCTGCAGGCGCTCGTGCCCGACATGCGCGTGTTGCTGCTGACCGGCTACGCGTCCATCGCCACCGCCGTGGAAGCCATCAAGCGGGGTGCCCACGATTACCTCGCGAAACCGGTGGACGCCGATGCCGTCGTGCGCGCGCTCCTCGACGGGGACACCGGTCCGGACATCGACGACCTCGTCGACGCTCCCGATGCGCCGTTGCCGCTACGTCGCCTGGAGTGGGAGCACATCCAGCGCGTGCTGACCGAATGCGAAGGCAACATTTCCGAGACTGCACGCCGCCTTGGCATGCACCGTCGCACGCTGCAGCGGAAACTCAGCAAGCACCCCGTCCGCGAACGCCCCGACGAGCACTGATCATGCGCCGACTCCTCGCCTTTCTCTCGCTGGTGGCCTGCGCGACCGTCGCGCACGCACAGCACGACATGGCCGGCATGACCATGGGCCACGGCGCCCCGCTGGGTTTCGACGCCGCGATCGACCCCGCGGGCCACCTCTGGGTGGTCGATACCGTGGGCGAGCACGTGCGCGCCCGGCGATCGGACGACATGGGCCGCACGTTCGCCCTGTCGACGATCGTGAACGCGAACGGCGAGCCCCTGTACGCGGAGGGCGAGAACCGTCCCAAGATCGCGCTGGGGCCGAAGGGCGAGCTCTACGTCACGTGGTCGCAGCCGCGGAAGCTGCCGTGGACCGGTTTCGTGCGGTTCTCCCGGTCGCTCGACGGCGGCGCGCATTTCGACCCGCCGAAGACGGTGCACACCGACCGCGCGGAGATCACGCACCGGTTCGACTCGCTCGCCGTCGACGGCAAGGGTGACGTCCTGGTCGCGTGGATCGATAAACGCGACCTGGAAGCGGCCAACGCACGGAAGAAACCCTACGCCGGTGCCGCCACCTACTACAGCTGGTCGACCGACCGAGGTGCGACGTTCGCCCCCGAGCGCAAGATCGCCGACCAGAGTTGCGAATGCTGCCGCATCGCGCTCGCGCGCGCGCCGGATGGCCACATCGATGCGTTCTTCCGCGCGATCTATGACGACAACATCCGCGACCATGCATTCGCCGCGTTGCCCACCGACGGCTCCGCGCCGAAGGTCGAGCGGGCGACCTTCACGCAGTGGCACATCGAAGGTTGCCCGCATCATGGTCCCTCGCTCGCGATCGACGCGAGAGGCACGCGTCATGCGGTCTGGTTCAGCGCCGCCGACGGCAAGGCGACCGTCTGGTACGGGCAACTCGCTCCCGGCAAGGAGCCGGCACGCGTCCTGTCCCTCGCCGGTAACGGCGCGTCGCATGCGGACCTCGCCGTCGCCGGCGACCACGTCTGGGTCGCGTACCACCAGATGACGGCGCAGGGCCTCGATCTCGTGCTGCGCGAATCGAACGATGGCGGCGCGCATTTCGGCGAGCCACGCACCCTCGCGCACACCGACGGTCCGTCGGGTTGGCCGAAGCTCGTGCTTTGGGACGGCCGCGCGTTCGTCGCGTGGAACCCGGGTGGCACGTTCCGGCTCGTGCCCACGGAGGCGCTGCTTTCGAGTGGGAGCCAGCCTTGACGCTTCGGAGGCTTGTCGTGAAGCCATTCATGTTTCTTCTCGCTGCCGCGGCGTTCGCGATGCCCGCCTTCGCGACGCCGCCGGTCGCGTTGACCGCCGCGGACGTGCCCGCCCTGCTCGCGCCCCCATCGAAGGGAGTGCGCGTCATCGCGCTGTGGGCGCTCGATTGCGCGTACTGCGAGGCGAATCTTTCGGCGCTGGCGGACTTCCGCGCCGGGCATCCCGACGTGGATCTGGTCATCGTGGCCACGGACCCGGTCAGTCAGGCGGCAACGCTCGATGCGCGCCTGAAGGCCGCGAAGCTCGACGCGCTCCCGACACGGGCGTATGCCGACGCGACGCCGGACCGTCTGAATTTCCTGATCGATCCCGCATGGGGCGGCGAGACGCCCCGCACGATGATCATCCGCGCCGATGGCACGCGCCGCGCGGCGAGCGGCATGCTCGACAGCGCGCACATCGCGACGCTGGTGCGGTGATGCGGACGACCGGCCGACGGCCGGTCGTCACTCCGGTATCAGGCCTCGACCGGCTGCGGATGCGGGAAGCGCACGCTCGCCACACGGCTCGCGCCGTTGAGCGAGCGCAGTTCCAGTGGCCACTGGAAGCGATCGGACAAACGCCTCGCGATCGCGAGATCGAAACCATGGCGATCGACCGCGGCATGTCGGCGACTTCCCTCTTCCGGCATGTCGAGCGCAGGATTGATGACGCTGACGCTGCCGGGCATCACGGTGACGACGATGGTGCCCTGATCCGTCTGCTGCAACGCGTGGCGGATCAGCTGCCCGCATAGCACGGCGAAGACGCGCGGCGACGCGTGCAACGCGAAGCTCGCGGGTTCGTCGAAGATCAGTTCCACCGGCCGTCCCGCGATGAGCTCGCGGGCGTAATCCACTTCCTGTCGCAGCACGGCGTTCACCACGAAATCTTCTTCCGCCAGCCCTTGATCGGACTCGCGGGAGAGGATGAGGAAAGCTTCCACCAGGGCTTCGAGCTCGCGGGTGGAGCGCCGGATACGCTCCAGCGAACGGTGCCCGAAGTCCGAGAGCTCCGTTTCGTCGGCCAGCATGTCCGACGACATCTTGATCACCGTCAGCGGGCTGCGCAGTTCGTGGCTGGCGTCGCGGGTGAAGTTGCGCTCGCGCTCGCCAAAGCCCTCGATGCGACTGGCGAGCTCGTGAAAACCGCGGATGAGGCTGCCGATGTCGCCGTCCCTGTGCTTGCTGCCCTCGCGATCGAGACCGGCCATGTCCTGCCGGTCGGGGTCCCAGTCGTTGAGCAGACGCGCGAGCGCCGCCACGGGAAGCCATTCCCGCGACACGGCGATCCACGCAAGACCGCCCGAGCAGAGGATGATCGCGATCACCGCGCCCACCGGGGCGACATTGTTCGCCCCCATCACCGAAGCGATGATCATCACCGCCATCTGCAGAAGGAAGACCACGGTGATCCGCGCGCGGAACGATCCGCGCCGACGCCGGCTCTCTTTCGGTTCCCTGCCTTCCATCGATCAGTTCCGGGCTCTGCTCCGCATCATGCGGTCTGCGACGCGGCGACTTCGGAGTCGAGGTCGGCCAGACGATAGCCCGCAGAATGGATCGTGTGCAGCAGCGGGCGATCGAACGGCTTGTCGATCACGCGGCGCAGGTTGTAGAGGTGCGAGCGCAACGTGTCCGAATCGGGCAGCGTGTCGCCCCAGATCTCGCGTTCGATGTCGCGGCGGCTGACAACCCGCGGCGACTCGCGCATGAGGATCGCGAGCAGCTTCAGGCCGATCGGCGAGACGGTCAGTTCCTGCCCGCCGCGGGTGAGACGCAGCGTCGCGGTGTCGAGCGTCATGTCGCCGACGTTGAGCACTTCGGACGACACCTGGCGGCGGTCGCGACGGATCAGCGCGCGCAGGCGGGCTTCCAGCTCCCGCACTTCGAACGGCTTGACCAGGTAATCGTCGGCACCGGCTTCGAGGCCGACCAGCTTGTCTTCCAGCGTGTCGCGCGCGGTCAGCATCAGCACCGGCGTCGACTTCTTGCCGTCCTTGCGCAGCTTGCGACAGACGTCGAGTCCGTCCATGCCCGGCAGCATCAGGTCAAGCACGATCACGTCGTAGCTGTTGGACACGGCAAGGTGCAGGCCACTGACGCCGTCGGCCGCGTAATCGACCGAGTAACCCCGGCGCTCCAGGAACTCGCCGACCATCTCGGCGATCTGGCGGTTGTCTTCGACCAGAAGAATCAGGCCTGCCTGCTCGTCGCGTGTGCTCATCGCTCCACTCCTTTCGCGGATTCACAAATGTGAAGAGTTAACGGCCGGACCGGTGAGAACAGCGTGAAGACCGAAAACGAGTATTCATTCTGAGTAGGGATACGTGCAGGAAGCGTCGATTAATGCAGCATCGGGCTAAGCGCTTTCCATACATTCTCCGCGACACGGGGCTCTCCGGCGGCCTTGGGATGGAGCCCGTCGTCCTGCATCAGCGCGGGATCCAGCGCGACGCCATCGAGGAAGAACGGCACCAGCGCCACACGATGCTTCGCCGCCGCGTCGGCGTACACCTTGCGCAGGCCGTCGCGGTACTGCGGGCCGTAGTTGACCGGCAGCTCGATGCCGAGCAGCAGTACCTTCGCCCCGGCCGCCGTGGCCGCGCCGATCATGGTGTCCAGGTTGTCCGCCAGCTTCGGCAGCGGCAGGCCCTGCAGGCCGTCGTTCGCGCCCAGCTCGATCACCACGACGCCGGGCTTCTGCTTTTCGAGCAGCGCCGGCAGGCGGTTGCGCCCGCTCAGCGAGGTCTCGCCGCTGATGCTGGCATTGACCATCGTCCACGGCGTCGCCATCTTCGAGGTGCGCGCGTCCAGCAAACGCACCCAGCCGGCCTCCACCGGAATGTTGTGCGCCGCCGACAACGAGTCCCCGAGCACCAGCACCTTGCGTGGCATCTCCGCCGCCTGGGCGATGGCGCATCCGACGAACAGCAGCAACAGGACAAGGCAACGGCGCATGAGCGATTCTTCCCGGGTTCTTCTCGAAGTGACGGATGTTAGCAAGTCGGTTTTCGGACCGGAGGGCCGGCTCGACATCCTGTCCGGCGTCAACCTGCGGGTGGCCGAAGGCGAGAGCTTTGCCATCGTCGGCGCTTCCGGGTCGGGAAAAACCACCCTGCTGGGCCTGCTCGCCGGTCTGGACGTGCCCACGGCAGGCCACATCGGCCTGGACGGGCAGGCGCTCGAGGCCATGGACGAAGAGGCCCGCGCTGCGATTCGCCGCCGGCTGGTCGGCTTCGTCTTCCAGTCGTTCCACCTGCTGCCGGCGCTCACGGCCGAAGAAAACGTGATGCTGCCGCTGGAACTTGAAGGCGACGACCGCGCACGCGATCGCGCCCACGCGGCCCTCGACGCCGTCGGGCTGGCCGCCCGTCGCCGGCATTATCCGGCGCAGCTCTCCGGCGGCGAACAGCAGCGCGTGGCACTCGCGCGCGCCTTCGTCCATCGACCGCGCATACTCTTCGCCGACGAGCCGACCGGCAATCTCGACCAGCACACGGGCGAGCACATCGGCGACCTGCTCTTCGACATGAATCGCCAGCATGCGACCACGCTGATCCTCGTCACCCACGACGCCCGGTTGGCCGCCCGGTGCGCGCGCTCGGCCGAACTGCACGAGGGCAGGCTCGGGGTGCCCGCATGAACGTGTTGCGGCTCGCGTTGCGCACGCTGCGGCGGGAGTGGCACCTCGTCGAGCTGCGCACGCTCGCGGCCTCTCTGGTGCTCGCTGTGATCGCGCTCGGCGTCGTCGCCACGCTTTCCACACGGATCGAACGCGGGATCCTCGCCAGCGCCGCCGAACTGATCGGCGGCGATCTGGGCGTGTCGGCACCAGCGCCCTTGCCCGATCCGCTGCTGCGCTCCGCGCAGGCCGGCGGCCTGACGGTGACGCAAGGCGCCGCGTTCCGCAGCGTCGCATTCGTGGGCGATCACAGCCAGCTCCTCGACGTGCTGGCCACCGATGGCGCGTATCCGCTGCGCGGCACGCTCGAAATCCGCGGTACCGACGGCCGCGATCGCAACGCCCAGGGCCCCGCCCCGGGCCAGGTATTCCTCGACCATCGCGCGATGGTCGGCCTCGGCATCCAGGCCGGCCAGACGATCCAGATCGGCGGGCGCGACCTGACGGTCGGCGCCGAGCTGCTGCGCCAGCCCGACGGCGGCGAACTGTTCGCGCTCGCGCCACGCGCGCTGATGAACCTCGACGACGCGACGGCCGCCGGCCTGCTGTCGGTCGGCAGCCGTGCGCGGCATCGCCTGCTGGTGTCCGGCGCGCCGGCCGCGATCGCGGCATGGCGTGGCACGGTCGAACAGAGCGCACTACCGCCGGGTGCGGAACTGATCACGCCCGAGAAGATGCAGGAGCGCATGCGCACGGCCTTCGATCGCGCCAGCAGTTTCCTGCGCCTGACGGCGCTGCTCTCCGCGCTGCTGGCCGGGGTGGCGATCGCGCTCGCTTCCGCGCGCTACGCGCGGCGCAAGGCGGCGGAGGTCGCTCTGCTGCGCGCGCTCGGCACGCCCCGACGGCGCGTGGCCGCGTTGCTGGTGACCACGCTCGCCGCACTCGCCCTGCCCTCCGCCGCGCTCGGCATGGCCATCGCGCTCGGCCTCGCCCAGGGCGCGTGGTACTTCGCAAGCCAGCTGTTCGACAACATTCCGACCACCCTGCCGCTGGGCCCCGCCTTCGCCGCCGCCGCGATGGGCCTCGCCGTGCTCTCCGGCTTCGCACTCCCGCCGCTGGTCCGCCTCGCCGAAGTGCCGCCGGTCGCCGTCTTCCGCGAGTCGATGCAGCGGCGCGTGCGCCGCTTCGACGTCCTCTACCTCGTGCCGTTGATCACCGCGATCGGCCTGCTTTGGGTACAGAGCGATTCGGCGAAGCTGGCCGGCATCCTCGCAGCAAGCCTTGCCGGTGTGGCCGTCGTGGCCGCGCTGCTTTCCTTGCTGCTTCTCGTGATCGCGCGACGCGTCGCACCCGGCGCGCATCCCGCGCTCCGGCTAGGGCTGGCCGCGCTGGCGCGTCGCCGCGGTCTGTCGCTGGTGCAGGCCACCGCGCTGTCGCTCGGCCTCTGCGCGCTGCTGCTGCTCGCGGTGATCGCACCGTCGCTGCTGGAAGGCTGGCGTAGGGAGCTCCCGAGCGACACGCCGAACTGGTTCGCGCTGAACCTGCAGGACGATCAGCGCGACGCGTTCACGACGGCACTCGGGCAACTGGGCGCGAGCCGCACCAACATGATGCCGCTCGCCGTGGGCAAGCTGACCGCGATCAACGGGCAGCCCATCGACCGCATCGCCTTCGCGAACGACGAGGCGAAGGATTCGGCGGACCGGCAGCTGCGCCTGTCGTGGAGTGCGGACCTTCCGCCGTCGAACGAGGTGGTCGCCGGTCGCTGGGCCGGCGCGTCGCCGGCGCAGGCGGAGGTGTCGATCGATACGTCGTGGCGAGACCGCTACCAGCTGAAGCTCGGCGATACGCTGCGCTTCGAGATCGGCGAAGGCACGATCGACGCGCGCGTCACCAGCGTGCGCAAGGTGGACTGGAGCTCGTTCCGCGTGAACTTCTTCCTGCTGCTCGATCCCGCGCATGCCGGCGAACTGCCGCACACGTGGCTTACCAGTTTCTACCTGCCTCGCGGACACGGCGACGACCTCGCGAAGATGTCCCGCGACTTCGGCAACCTCAGCCTGATCGACGTCGACGCCCTGCTCGACCGCGTCCGCGACATCGTGGACCGTGTGGGCGGCGCCGTGCGATGGGTGCTCGGTTTCAGCCTTCTGGCCGGGGCCCTCGTGCTCACCGCCGCGCTCGCCGCCAGCGCACAGGAACGGCGCAAGGAAGCCGCGCTGCTGCGCACGCTCGGCGCCACGCGAGCGCAGCTCCGCGCCGCGGCGGCGTGCGAGTTCGCCTTGCTGGGGCTGGTGGCGGGACTCACGGCGGCGCTCGGCGCGATGGGTGCGGGTCTGTGGCTGGGCAACGCCGTCTTCCGCATCGAGAACTTCGTCCCGCCCGTCTGGCCACTGATCGCGGCGGCCGCGATCGCGGCATTCGTGGTGATGGTCATCGGCCTGTTCGGTACGCGGCGCGTGCTGCGCACATCGCCCATGGCCCTGCTGCGCGAGGGGTGACGGGTGGGAGCCAGCCTGCTGGCGAAGGGTGCTCGCGGCAAGCTCCCTTCGCCAGCAGGCTGGCTCCCACCGCAGAACGTCAGTCGGCCGCGTGCATGTCGAGGGCCATGACGATGGCATCCTCGCGGCCGCTCTTCGCCGGGTAGTACGACGGGCGGCGGCCGATCTCCGCGAAGCCGAGCGAATCGTAGAGGGCCTTGGCGACCGGATTGGACGGTCGCACTTCGAGGAAGATGCGCTCGGCACCGTACCAGCGGGCGAGATCGAGCAACCGGCGCATCATGCGGCGACCGTAGCCGAAACCGCGATGCGCCTCGCCGATGCACACGTTGAGCACGTGGGCTTCGCCGGCCGCGACGGACAGGATGCCGTAGCCGGCGATCGCGCCGTCGTGGACGATCACCCAGCAGTTGTGCCCCGCCTGCAGGCAGTCGCGGAAGATCCCCGCGCTCCAGGGAAAGTCGTACGAGGCGTGTTCGATGGCGACGACGGCGTCGATGTCCTCGCGACGCATCGCGCGGACTTCGGTCGAGGGGCGAGCGACGGCGACCACGGGATTACGCCCGGCGCAGCGCGCGTCCGATCGCGCGCAGTCCATGCCAGAGGCGACGCTTGGCGGCCGCGTCGGCGACGATCGCCGCGGGGGTATCGACCAGCACGATCTGCGCCGCGCTCATCACGGCGGCGGGCAGCTGATGGCCGAGCGCACGGGCCTGCGGTTCGCCGAACACCAGATAGGCGCGCGCCACGGGAACGGCCGGCAGGCCCTGTGCCTCGACGTGCAGGCGCGGCGCGCGCCCCAGCACCGGGCCACGCGCGCGCAGCGCACGGCCGACCAGTTCGAGTTCGCGCTCATTCGCCCCGCCGGGAAGGATCACCACGCACTCGACGTCGCCCGTGGGCGCGGCGTCGTTCGCCGGTTCCCGCGCCGCGACCGGATCGACCGGGCCGGCACGCAGGCGCCAGGGCGTGACGCCCATCACCCCGAGCAGCCGCTGGCGACGTTCGGCCCCTGCGACCATCCCGCTACTCCGACGCCTTCGCGTGTCGACGGACGCGACGACGATGCGCGGCGCGTCCCCACAATGTGTGGATCGGTCCCGAAATCGTGTAGATCACCGCCACGGCGAACAGCACGCGCGCGGTATCGATGAGCAGCAGCACGACGACCAGCACCGCGGCGATCAGCCAGATGAAGGGAACCCGGTCGCCCTTGGGCCACGCCTTGAAGCTGTAATAGCGGACGTTGCTGACCATGAGCAGTCCGGCGATCACGGCCAGCGGCATGGCGAAGAACGCCACCGACGGACCGGGTATGTCGAACTTCTCCATCGTCCAGACGAACGACATGCAAAGGCCCGCCGCCGCCGGGCTGGCGAGACCCTGGAAATAACGCTTGTCGGCGACACCCACCTGCGTGTTGAACCGGGCAAGACGCAGCGCGGCGCAGACGGCGTAGATGAACGCGGCGGCCCAGCCGATCTTTGCCCAGACGGGGCCGTACGCGGCGAGCGACGAAAGCGCCCACGTGTACATCACCAACGCGGGAGCGAGGCCAAAGCTGACCAGATCCGAGAGCGAGTCGTACTGCACGCCGAATTCGCTCTGCGTGTTCGTCATGCGTGCGACCCGGCCGTCCATGCCGTCCAGGATGCCTGCCACGAACACCGCCAGCGCCGCGGTCGCGTAATGCCCACCGATCGCGGACACGATGGCGTAGAAACCGGCGAACATCGCGCCCGTCGTGAACAGGTTCGGAAGCAGGTAAATGCCGCGGTGACGCGGCGCCCGCACTTGAATCGGATCGCTCATGGGCCATTCCGTGACATGGGCCGACAGTGTAGCCCAGGCCGGGTGAAGCGTCAGTGCGCCATGGCGGAGCGTCGCGAGTCGCCCCCTCCGCCCGAACCGCGACCCAGGTCGCTTGCGCGGCCGCCGGGTGGGTGATACTTGTGTCGCCCAATCCACCCTGCCCGCCGGAAACGCCCATGCGCCGTTGCCTTGCCCTCGCCGTCCTCCTGTCGATCTGCCCGCTCGCGTTCGCACAGGCCTACAAGTGGAAGGACGCCCAGGGCGTGACCCACTACGCGGATGCGCCGCCGCCGGGCAAGGTCAGCTACGAGAAGATCAAGACGACCGGCACGGTCGAAGCGCCCGTGCCCGCCGCCGCGCCGGCCGCCGCGGCGACCGCGGGAAACAAGGGGGCGACCACGCCCATCGTGTCCGACACACCGGCCAACCGCGCCAACCTGTGCGATGCGCTGCGCAAGAACAACGAGATCCTCAACAACGAGAAAGTCGTCACCATGGACGACGGCAAGGGCGGCCGGAAACAGGTCGACGAAGCGACCCGCCAGCTCGAACTGAAGAAAACCCAGGCCCAGATGACGCTCTATTGCCCGAGCTGATCGACGCGGGCCGCACGGGCGGGACAGGCGAAAGCGCCTATAATCCCGCCTTTACCGTCCGGACCGCTCGCCGATGCGCCTCAGCCAGTTCCACCTCGCCACCGTCAAGGAAGTGCCCGCCGACGCGGAGATCCGCAGCCACCAGCTGATGCTGCGCGCGGGCATGATCCGCAAGCTCGCTTCCGGCCTGTACACGTGGACGCCGCTCGGCCTGCGCGTGCTGCGCAAGGTCGAGAACGTGGTCCGCGAGGAAATGGTCCGGGCCGGCGCCGTCGAGATGCTGATGCCTTCCGTGCAGCCGCGCGAGCTGTGGGAAGAAACCGGCCGCTGGGAAAAATTCGGCGGACAGCTGCTGAAGATCCGCGACCGGAAGGAGCAGGACTTCTGCTACGGCCCGACGCACGAGGAGGTCGTGACCGACTTCGCGCGTAACGAGCTGAAGAGCTACAAGCAGCTCCCGCTCAACGTCTTCCAGATCCAGACCAAGTTCCGCGACGAGATCCGGCCGCGCTTCGGCGTGATGCGCGCCCGCGAATTCCTGATGAAGGACGCCTACTCGTTCCATCTCACGCCGGAATCGCTCGACGAGACCTACCGGGTGATGTACGACGCGTACTCGCGCATCTTCACGCGACTCGGCCTCGAGTTCCGCGCCGTGGACGCCGACACCGGCGCCATCGGTGGCAGCGCGAGCCATGAATTCCAGGTGCTTGCCGATGCCGGCGAAGACGCCCTCGCCTTCTCCGATGGCTCCGCCTACGCGGCCAACATCGAACTGGCGGAAGCCCTTGCCCCGGCAGGCGAGCGTCCGGCGCCGTCGGCATCGCTGACCCGCGTCGACACCCCGACGCAGCGGACCATCGACGAGGTGACGAGCTTCCTCGGCGTGCCCGCGACACAGGTCGTCAAGACGATCCTCGTGCGCGGTCGCGAGGGTCTCGTGGCGCTGTGCGTGCGCGGCGACCACGAACTGAACGAAGTGAAGGCGGCCCACCTGCCGGAACTGCCGGACGAGTCCGAGCTCGCGAGCGAGGCCGAGATCCTCGCCGCCACCGGCACGCGCCCCGGCTTCATCGGCCCCGTCGGTCTGCCCGACACCATCCCGGTGATCGTCGACCGTAGCGCCGCGGTGCTCGCCGACTTCGTCTGCGGCGGCAACCAGGACGGTACGCATTACACGGGCGCCAACTGGCAGCGCGATGCGCGCATCAACCGTATCGCGGACATCCGCAAGGTCGTCGACGGCGACGCCTCGCCGGACGGCAAGGGCACGATCCGCCTGGGTCGCGGCATCGAGGTCGGCCACATCTTCCAGCTCGGCCAGAAGTACGCCGAAGCCATGGGCGCCGGCGTCCTCGACGACCAGGGCAAGATGCGCACCATGTTCATGGGCTGCTATGGGGTGGGCGTCAGCCGCATCGTCGCCGCCGCCATCGAGCAGCGTCACGACGACGCCGGCATGATCTGGACCGACGCCATGGCGCCGTGGCGCGTCGTGGTCTGCGTGATCAATCCGAAGAACGATCCGGTCGTCGCCGAAGCCGCCGAGTCGCTCTATCAGGCACTCGGCCAGGAAGGCATCGAAACCGTGCTCGACGATCGTGGCCTGCGCCCCGGTCCGATGTTCGCGGACATGGAGCTCATCGGCATTCCCCATCGCGTCGTGGTCAGCGGCCGCGGGCTCGAAGCCGGCACGTTCGAATACCGAGCGCGCACCGACGCCGAAGCGCGCAACGTGAGCCGCGAAGAGCTCTTCGCACTGCTGGGCTGACGGGACGAACCAGGGGGGCGACGGACGCCCCCCTGGTTCGCGCGCCGGTGAGGTGGCGACCGCCACTCGCAACGAATCATTTAGGGAATGAACGCTACAAGGCGTATCGCCGTGAAACGCGATGCCGTTGTAAGGCTATTCCTGTATTACAGCCGGATTCCGCAACGGTGTCCGTTAATGGCTGACATGAATTAGCCAATTGGGTCACAATTCGATAGCGCCGTCATTAGCACGCGCCGTTCGGCTCGATAATCAGCCGGCGATAATGAGATTCCCACCGGGAGATGCCAATGGCTGTCGATATCAAGAACCTCAACCATAACCAGCTCGACGAGCTGATTTCCAAGGCACAGTCCCGCCAGACCGAATTGCGCAAGGAAAAGGTCGGCAAACTGCGCGAAAAGATCAACGCGCTCATCAAGGCCGAGGGTTTCACGTTCGACGACGTATTCGGTGCCCGCGCCCCGAAATCGAAGCGCGCAGGCACCACGGTCGCTGCGAAATACCGTAATCCCGCCGATGCGACCCAGACCTGGTCCGGCCGCGGCAAGCGCCCCCGCTGGTTCAACGAGGCACTGAAGGCCGGCAAGAAGGAAAAAGACCTGCTGGTCTGACCGCCATTCGATCGCTCTGATTAATGCCGATCAGAGCGATTCCGATCAGAGCGATCGTCGCGGTGCCACCAGAAGGTCGCCAAAAAGCAGCCCGGCTACCAGCGAGACGAGCAGGGTCATGCCGAGCAATCCGGTATCCACGCCCAGCGAGGCGTCGCGATCCAGCAGGTACGACACGCTGCGGAAACTCACCGAGCCCGGCACGAGCAGGATGATCCCGGGCTCCCGCACCACGGCCCCCGGCTGCTTGGCGAATCGCGCGTAGACGTTGCTGAGCGACCCCAGCAACACGCCGCCGATGAAGACGCCGAACGGCGCCCCGGGCAGCGACCCGGAAATGCTGCCGCCCCAGGTCGTGGCGAGGTACCCGAGGATCACGGCCCCCATCACCACGAGCCAGTCGCGCCGCGCGGCGCGGAACAGGATGGCGAACGAGAACGCGCCAAGGATCAGGATCGGCACGTCGGACCACGACGGCAACGGCGGCAACGCGTAATTGCGCGCCTCGATGCCGAACGCCTCGCAAAGCTGGCTGGCCGCGACCGTGCCGAACGTCAGCTTGAGCAGCGTGGCGACGGCGCCACCCATGCGCGCGACGCCCGATACGAGGTGCTGGCTGGAAATCTCGCGCACGGCCGTCGTCAGCGCCATGCCGGGCATGAGCACGATCAGGCTGCCGAGGATCACCGACTTCACCGCGAGCGGCACCACATACGCGCTGACGACGATCGTGATGATGGTGGCGACCATGGCGCTGATCGCCTCGCTCGCGGCCGCCAGGCGCGGCCGGCTGCCCGACGCGACGGTGATCAGGCCGATGATCACGCCGATGACGCCGGCGGTGACCAGATCGGGCCACGAGCTGTGCAGCAGGAGCGCGACGACCATGGCCGCGCAGAGTCCGTAGCTGGCGATGACGCCCAGTTCGGCGCGAAAGGTTTCCGGCGCCCCCAGCTTGCGCAGCAGGTGGAACCCTTCGCGAAGGTCCATCTGGCCGTCGATCACGGCGTCGGCGATACGGTCGGCCTCGCAGAGGCGCCCGAGGTTCACGTCGCCGGGCGGGAGCCGCATGACCTGGGTCACCTGCGCGACGCTCTCCTCGCCCTGCCCCAGATCCGAGAACGAGACGATGATCGCCGTGGGGCTCGACCAGACTTCGGCCGACAGGCCGAGCCGCTGTGCCGAACGGGCCAGTGCGGTTTCCAGTCGCGGCGCCGTGGTGCCGTATTGGTGGAGCCGGCGGGCCAGCTCCGTAAGGAAAGCGATACGAGTGTTGATCGCCGTCGTGGCGAAGCTCACCGGTACCGCGAGCGGCGCGACTTCAGCCAACGTCCACCGCCTTCACCTTCAGGGTCGTGCCGTCGATGCCCACCACTTCCACGGTCGCCCCGAGCGGCAGGTCGGGCCCGGTGACGAGCCACATGCCG
>Ga0102591_1002358_pt1 | contig 20955 bp, 19 predicted proteins | sample AraplaCol_mCL_r2_2_FD_76860 | JGI IMG/M metagenome (GOLD analysis project Ga0102591, IMG submission 76860) | Arabidopsis root microbial communities from North Carolina, USA - plate scrape MF_Col_mCL_r2 (SPADES assembly) (version 2) | ecosystem: Host-associated > Plants > Roots > Endosphere... | reverse complement strand
ATGGGGAGGCGGCGCGACGCACGGTTGCCGCCCTGGTGGCGCGGGGCGTGGCGCCACCCGCGCACGCAATCTGCGACCTGCGTGATATCGAGGCATCGCTTGCGGCGGTGCAGGGGTTGCTTGCCGGGCGCACCCCGCATGCCCTGATCAACAACGCCGGCAACGACCAGGCCCAACCGCTGGGCGAGGTCAGCCCGGCCGATTGGGACGACCGCGTCGCGGTCAACCTGCGCCACCAGTTCTTCCTGGCCCAGGCCCTGTCCGCGTCGATGCGCGCGGCCGGGCAGGGCGCCATCGTCAATCTCGGCTCGGTGGCGTGGCGGATCGGGGTGGCCGGGGTGCCGGTCTACTGCACCCTGAAATCAGCGGTGGAAGGCCTGACCCGAAGCCTTGCCCGGGAGCTCGGCGGCGATGGGGTACGGGTGAATGCGATCGCCCCTGGATGGGTGCTGACCGGGCGCCAGCTGGCCAAGGCGGCCGCGGACCCCGGCAAAGCCGCGCGTTACCTGGAGCGGCAGTGCCTGAAGACCCATCTGCGCCCGGTGGACATCGCCGAGATGGCGTTGTGGCTGTGCGCCGACGAAAGCGCGATGTGCACCGGGCAGACCTTCACCGTGGACGGTGGCGTGGCCTGAGCGGGCGCCAGCCGACGGCGCGGCCGCTGTGGCACTGAATATGCGTTGACTTGATCTGGGTCATGCGGGCTGCCTGCAGCCATGGCTACCGTGCCCATGTTCCCGCCCCGTCAACGAGACCGGCATGCCCACGCCTCGCCAACCCCCGATGCACACGCCCGGCCTTGACGAGGACATGTGCGTGCACATCTTCACCACCTCGGCCGCGATGATCGGAGTGTGCATGACCGTGGTCGGAGTGCTGCATGTAGTGAGCGTGCTGCGCAAAGTCGACACCTTCGGCGACGACCTGCTGTGCATCAACTCGCTGATCTACCTGGCCTCCTGCCTGACCGCCTACTGGGCGCTGCGTACCCGTCGCCGCAAGCGCAACCGGGTACTCGAATGGGCGGCCGACTGGCTGTTCCTGGTCGGGTTGGTCCTGAGCACGATAGCCACCGCATTCATCACCTGGGCCGTCGCCGGCACCTGACGCCCCAGCGCCCTGCACCCGCCACCCTACAGGTACCGTCATGGACGCCCCGACTGCTGCAGCACCTTTCCGCCATCCGCACCGCCTGCACGACTTCTATGCCCTGGCCCTGCTGGCCGCACTGCTGTGGACCGGCGCCACGGTGGCGCAGGCGCCGGCCGAACGCAGCGCGCCGGGCGCACCCCTGCAGGCCCCGGTGGAGATCCGCTACGGCGCCGACGGCATCAGCAAAGGCACGCTGCGCGCGGCGATGTCGCCGGTGTCGGTGGGAGGACAGCCCTACCGTGCGCTGGTGTTCAACGGCAGCTATGACGCCCCGCTGATCCGCACCCGCCCCGGCGGCACCATCGCGGTGACCCTGGACAACCAGATGGATGAAAAGACCAACCTGCATTTCCACGGCATGACCGTGACCCCGCTGGATTCGGGCGACAGCATCTTCCGCGAGGTGGGGCCGCACCAGCAGGGGCTGTACCGTTTCAAGCTGCCGCCGGACCACAGCCCGGGCGCGTACTGGTACCACAGCCACTTCCACGGTGGCGCCCAGCGCCAGGTCGAATCGGGCATCGCCGGCCCGATCCTGGTCGACGGCATCCTGGACCCGTTCCCGGAACTGAAGGGGATCCAGGAGCGTGTGCTGGTCCTGCGCAACTTCCAGAAGACCAGCACCGGCAAACTGGCCAGCGCGATCGTGACCAGCGCGCCGTCCATCCGCACGGTCAACGGCCAGGCCGATCCGGTGATCGACATCCGCCCGGGCGAAACCCAGCTCTGGCACCTGCTCAACATATCCGCCAACCAGTACTTCCGCGTCCGCATCAATGGCCAGGACGTGCAGATCCTGTCGCGCGACGGCAACACCGTGACGAAGAAAGTGATGACCGATGAGCTGCTGATCGGGCCGTCGGCGCGCTTCAGCGTGCTGGTGGTGGGGCCGGCGATCGGCGACCATCCGGTCGAACTGGCCTTCGGCAACACCGGTGCGGCCGGAGACCAGTACAAGGGCGCCCGCATTGCGACGCTGCGCTCGGCGGGCGCGCCGGTGCCGACCCGCGCCATCAGCAGCGCCTACCCGGCGGCGCAGGACCTGCGCAACGTGGCAGTCGCCAACGTCCGCCAGTTCGCATTCCAGGACTCGCCCACCGACGGCGACGCTTTCATGATCAACGGCGAGCGCTTCGACCCGCGCCGGGTCAACACCACGGTCAAGCTCGGAGATGTCGAGGAGTGGCGGCTGTACAACCCCTCGCAGGAGCTGCACCAGTTCCACATCCACCAGACCGATTTCCAGGTCGTGGCGATCAACGACAAGCCGGTGCCGTTCAGTGGCTACCGCGACACCGTGTTCATTCCCACGCGCGGCTCGATCACCCTGCGCATCCCGTTCCGCGATCCGGTCATGCTCGGAAAATTCGTCTACCACTGCCACATCCTCGAACACGAGGATGGCGGGATGATGCAGGTGGTACAGGTGGTGCGGCCGGAAGACTACGAGCAGGCAGTGAAGCTGGCACCGCTGGGCGGCATCTACGGCGACAACCAGACCTGCAGCTACCTGCAGAACACCGGCCGTGAGTTCGTGCTGCCCACCAATGTGCAGCTGCCTGCGGAGGCGCGCTGATGAACGCCGTCAACCGAACGATGCTGCTGCTGGGCGTGAGTGCAGCCTTTGGACTGGCATCCAGCGAGGCACGCGCCGACAAGGGCTATTATCCGAACCTGGGCATGGACTACAGCGCAGTGCTGCAGTACGACTACAGCCACGCCCTGGATGCATCCGCACCGCGAACCACCACCGATTTCTACCCGGACATCCAGAGCAGCTTCTATGTCCGCTTCAGCCCGAACGACCAGCTGCGGTTGTCGACCGAATTGAATCCCATCAATCCACCGGACGCCGGCGAAAAGCGCACCTTCGGCGACGTCGGCCTGGTCATCAACGAGCTGAACTACTACAAGCTGACCCAGCACACCCAGCTGCAGGTGGGCAAACTGCAGGTGCCGTTCGGGCGCGCGATGGATGCGGCGCCGGGGCTGTACACCAATGATTTCTTATCGACCTATGACCTGGGCGGCATGCTGGGCGCGACCTATGCATACCGCTGGTTCGGCCAGCGGGTGGGCATGGTGCAGGGCGGGCTGAACCTGTACACCGCCGACACCACCGAACTCAGCCGGCCGTTCCTGCGCAGCGGCGGGCGCGCGCAGCGCTCGGACGGCGGCCCGGCCAACACCGGCAAGCTGGACTCGTACGCGGTCACCGTGAACTGGAATTCGATCCCTGCGCTGCCGTTCCTGGAACTGGAGGCCGGCTACATGCGTAACCGCGCGGGCGTGGCCCAGCCCGACACAGGTCCGGCCGACGACGAGGTGATCCGCATCGTGTCGGCACGCTATATCTGGGCCCCGGCCTCCAGCGCCGACCTCGACACCACGTTGCGCGGTCGTGCCGCTGGTGGAATACGCCGATGTGCAGAATGAGGATGCGGTGGCAGGCAACGATACCCGCTACCTCACCACGTCGGTGACGGTCGATTACGGTCGCTGGGTATTCGGCGCCACCCGCACCGACAAGCGGCGTCCGTGGACGCCTGGCGCGGGCCGGCACGATTACCTCAACGAGCTGAGCATGGGCTATCGCGTCACCGGGCAGCTTACGATGGCGTTGTCGGTAGGCAGCCAGGCACAGGCGGGGCAGGATTCCAATCTGGTCGGCTTCGCGCTGACCTATGAAGGAGCACATTGAGATGCTGCGTATACGCGGGCGCGTGAGGTTGCCGGTGCTGTCGCTGTCCTTGCTGCTGTTGGCAGCGCAGCCGGTGTGGGCGCAGGGCCCGGATCGAATCGGTGGTCCGTTCAGCCTCACTGACCAGGATGGGCGCGCGGTAAGCGACCGCACCTTCCACGGAAAGCCGGTGCTGCTGTATTTCGGTTTCACCAGCTGCCCGGACGTGTGCCCCACGGACCTGGCACGCGTGCAGCACATCGCCACGCGGGTACGCAAGGCGGGCGGCCCGGCGATCACGCCGATCTTCGTCAGCATCGATCCGGCACGGGACACGCCGGCGAAGATGAAAAGCTATGTCTCGGTCTTTGGCCCGGACATGGTCGGGCTCACCGGAACGCCCAGGCAGATCGCGGCGGTGACCGACGCCTACCACGTGTACTACAAGAAGGTGCCCTACGGTACGCAGGGCCAGTACATGATGGACCACTCCACGTTCGTGTTCCTGCTCGACCGCACGGGTCGCTACGTGGATCATTTCGGTCGCACCGCCGATGAGGCGAAGGTGGCCCGCCAGATCGCAGGCGAACTCGCAGCGCAGAAATCGCCGTAGCGCTACGCCTTGCGTGGCTGTCCTGCACCGGTCGCATGCCTGGGTCCGGCGCAAACGGCAACGCGGCCCGGAGGCCGCGCTGCTGGGGGTGATGCCTAGCGGACCGGCTCAGGGCCGACCGTTGTTGTTGGCCACGTTCGCAGCCTGTCGCAGTTCCTGGTCGGCCTGGATCAGCAGTTGGCGTGCGCGTCCTGCATGCCCACCGAGGCGGGCGTCATTGTCCTGCTGGGCCTGCCCGACCAGCTGGTAGGCGGCCACGATGTGTTCCTGCGCGGCACGCAGATTGCCGTGTTCATTGCCGATGTTCACCACCGGCTCTTCGGCTTGGGCGATACCGGCCAGGGCAAGGGCGCCGAACAGGGCGAAGGGGGCGAGACGGGTCATGCGGTTCATTCGAAATGCTCCGATAAGTGGGTTGCCGTGATCCGCAATGGCGCGGACGGTGGGCATACGGTATCGGCGCCGTCGGCACCGCCACTTGATGTGGATCAAGCGTAGAGAGATTGATCATGAATGCGATAAATCAGTAGTTTTACTGGTTTTTTCATATTGCGGAACGGTGTTCCAATATCTAATATGGAACCGTGATCCATATGTTGGATTACGTGCACCGCCGACCCCTGCGGTGCCACTCCCGGCCAGCAGGCCGATCCGGCCGACCGGCAACACGCCTCCACGACGGCCCGCCTCATCGCTTTTGTTCTGCGCATCAGACAGGGGAAAGGCGGCAGGCATATCCAGTCCTGCCAGTGCCCGCATCCGGGCGATGTTCCAGTGCTGGAGTTACATGTCATGGGTACGAGTTATGGTGCGCCGTCGGCGCGCTGCCGGCAGTGCGACTCCTGTCCGTTGGGAGCGGATTGTTTTCCCGGTTCCCTGGAGGCAGGCAGCCTGCACGAACTCGATGGCCTCATCGAGTACACCGCCCCGGTCCACGCCGGCAGCTTCCTGTTCCGCCAGGGCGATCCATTCCAGTACATCGCGGTGATCCGCCTGGGCACGGTCAAGACCTATTCGATCGACCGCGAAGGACGCGAGCAGACCCTGGGCTTCCACATGCCGGGCGATATCCTCGGGCTCAGTGCGATCGACGAGGAGCGCCATCCCTGCAACGCCGTGGCGTTGGATACGGTCACCACCTGTCGCCTGCCATTCCGCGTTGCTGCGTCGCTGTCGGCGCGCATGCCGCAACTGCAGGCCAAACTGTTCCGGCTGCTCAGCCGCGATATCGCACGCGCCACCCAGTTGTCGTGCAACAACAGCGCCGATGAGCGCCTCGCCGCGTTCCTGATCGGGATGGCCGACCGCATGGCGGCCCGCGGCTATTCGGCCAGCCGATGGCAGCTGACGATGTCGCGCATGGATATCGCAAGCTACCTGCGGCTGGCGCCGGAAACGCTCAGCCGACTGTTGCGCCGGTTCCAGGCCGAAGGCCTGGTCACCGTCGACGGCCGCGAAGTGGAAGTGCGCGGCCGCGAACGCCTGCTGGAGATGGCGTCGGTCGAAACGGACATGGACCACGCGCTCAGGGTCGCGGCATAGCGGTTGCCCGGCGCTCAGGGTCGCCAGAACCCAGCCCGCAGTTCGGCCAGGGTCAGGTTGTTGTCGTGGTTGGCGTCCAGCGACTGGAAGCGCATGTCGGTCACGCGGCTGACTTCTTCTTCGGTCAGCTCGCCGTCGCCGTTGAGGTCGGCCACGCGGATGCGGTCGGCCGCGCTGAGCTGGCCGTCGCGGTCCGGACCGAGCACCGACTGGATGTCCTCGACCCCCACCCGGTAGTTGTGGTCGACATCGAGCAGGCGGAACAGGGCCGCGCCATCGTATTCGTCCTCGCTGACCTGGCCGTCGCCGTTCTTGTCCAAGGCAGTAAAACGCTGTTCGGCGGTGTCGCCGGGCGTCTGCGCCTGGCAGGTGGCGGCTGCGCCCAAGCCGAGCAGCAGGGCACAGGCAAGCACGGGAATGGACTGGTTCACGGAAACTCCGCAGGGCGGCCAGGGAGGTTCCAGTGTCCGCCGCACCGGCGCGCGCGGCTACGGCAATAGATGCGCCGGGCGCCAGTATTTCTACTGGCGCCCCGGCACCCTCATTCGAATCGCCAACGCACGCCCACGTAAACACCGCGACCATCGCCGGGGGTCGAGCGCGCCACGTCGCGGCCGGCGTCGTCATAGCCGGGCGTCACCGTCGCGGCGTAATGGCGGTCGCCGATGTTGCGCAGCTCGGCCCAGGCCTGCCAGCGACCGCTCGGGGCATCGAAGCCCACGCGCGTGCCGAAGATCAGATGGCTGTCGGCGCGGAAGCTGTTGGCGTAGTCCACGAACATCGCCGAGGCGTACTCGGTGTTGAGTGCCGCGTAGAAGCCACCGGGGTGGTCGAAACGCAGTTCGCCCTGGTAATAGTGGCGCGGCAACCCCGGCAGGCGATTGCGGCCGAAGCGGTCGTCATGGCGGTATCGGAAGTCGCTGAAGGTATACGCCTGGCGCAGCGAGAGCCGACCTTCGCTGCCCTGCCAGAGGGCGCTGTCCAGTCCTGCCTCGATGCCACGGTGCACGGTGGGGCTGGCGTTGTTCTCGGCCACGAACAGGTTCGGCACCGGCACCACTTCCACGCTGAGCAGTTCATGCCGCACCTGCGCGTAGTAGCCGGTCAGTTCCCAGGCGCCCAGCGCACTGTCGCCACGCGCGCCGAGCTCCAGCGTGGTGGCGGTCTGGTTCCGCAGGTCCACCGGCGCGCGCTGGCGGCCGCTGCTGGCGCCGTTGCCGGGGGCGAAGTAGCGGTTCGAGCCCCAGATCATCGACCACGGATGCGCCGGCTCCACCGAGCGGCTCAGGTTGCCGAACCACTGCGTGGCCGCCGTCTGCTGCCAGGTGAACCCCAGCCGCGGCGCGTAATCCCACTCACTGCCCGACAGCCGCTCCGGCGTCGACGGCCAGGTCACCTGCACGTCCTTGCGCGTGTTGATCAGCGCCAGCCCGGCCTGCAGGCGCAGGGTATCGCTGAGTGCCAGGTCGTTGCCGAGGTGCAGTGAGGCGTTGGTGCCGTGGTGGGAGAAATCGCGGGTATGCGTGCCGGCCGGGAAGCCGTTGCTGGGGTAGCGCAGGGTTTCGCGTACGTCCGCATCCAGGTCATGGGTGACCCGCAGCCCGAGTGTGGTCGCGCTGTCGCGGCCGAACAGGGTGTGCTGGCGGCGGTAATCGAGCGTCGCGTTGAGGTTGGTGTAGTCGAGCTGCTGGCGGTACAGGCTCTCGTTCAAGTCCATCGGGTAGTGGTGGTACACCAGCCCGGCCTGCAGCGACGACGCATCGTCGATCTGCAGCGTGGTCATGTTGCCCAACCACGTGCTGCCCGGCTGCGGCCGGCGCGCGTCGATGGCCAGGTTGGCAGGATTGGCCGTGCGCGGATCATTGCGGATCTGCGCGCGGGTCAGCCTCCCGGGGGTTTCGTGGTTGGTTTCGCGGTAGCGCAGGAAGAAGCGGGTTTCCAGCTGGGGGCTGATCTGCCAGCCGACGTTGGCCATCGCGCCCTTGCCGTCGCCGGCGGCATGCTGCTGGTAGCCGTCGTACTCGGTGTCGGTGTAGTTGAGGTAATAGTCGACCGCGCCGGACACGCCGCCATAGCCCACGCTGCGCTTCTGGTAGCCGCGGCTGCCGGCTTCGTATTGCAGTTCCAGCCCGGCGGCATCGCGCCCGCTGCGACTGACGTAGTTGATCGCACCGCCCAGCGCGAGCGCACCGCGTTCGAAGCCATTGGCACCGCGCAGGACTTCGGCCCGGCCCAGCCACAGTGGCTCCAGCAGTTCATAGGGCGTACCGCCCGGGCCGGTGAGCGGCAGGCCGTCGAGCGAAACCGAAATGCCCGACGCATGCGCGCCCGGGCCGCGATTGATGCCCGAACCGCGGATGGACACCTTGGCACCTTCGTTACCTGGCGACTGCGCGCTGATGCCAGGCTGGTAAGCCAGTACATCGGCGGTGCCGGCCAGGCGGCCATCGGCACGGGTCAGGTCGATCACATTGCCGGCGCCGGGAACGCGCTTGAGTGCGGCGCGGGCCTCCTCGGTGGCGGTGGCGGCGGTGACATTGACCGCGTCGAGGGTGGTGGGTTTGTCGGCCGGGGCGGCGTGGGCGTGGGTGGCGAGGACGGCAGAAAGCGCCAGGGTCAACGCGGACAGGGCAGGGCGGTGCAGCGACAGGAGGAGGGGCATGCGTCTGGGATCAGTGCGGGACAGGGCAGACGGTCGCGAGGCGGATGCCTGTAAACCGAGCAGTGGCCGCGAAAGTTAACAGGTTGCCCGCATCCCGTCACCCGCCGGCCGCGTATGGCGACGCGTTGACCGGTAGCGCCGGCCGTTGGCCGGCCCAGACGGTGCGTGGGCCGGCCAACGGCCGGCGCTACCCGGTTCACGGTGATCGTGGATGGATCAGCGAAGAATCCCGGGCAGGTCCAACCCCTTCTCCTTCGCGCATTCAATCGCGATCTCATACCCCGCATCCGCATGCCGCATCACGCCGGTGGCCGGGTCGTTCCACAGCACGCGCGCGATGCGCTTGGCCGCGGCCTCGGTGCCGTCGCAGACGATCACCATGCCGGCGTGCTGCGAGAAGCCCATGCCCACGCCGCCGCCGTGGTGCAGCGACACCCAGGTCGCGCCGCTGGCGGTGTTGAGCAGGGCGTTGAGCAGCGGCCAGTCCGAGACCGCATCGGAGCCGTCGGCCATCGCTTCGGTTTCGCGGTTGGGCGAGGCGACGCTGCCGCTGTCCAGATGGTCGCGGCCGATCACCACCGGCGCCTTGAGTTCGCCGTTGGCGACCATCTCATTGAACGCCAGCCCAAGCCGGTCGCGGTCGCCCAGGCCCACCCAGCAGATGCGCGCCGGCAGGCCCTGGAACTTGATCTTCTCGGCCGCCATGTCGAGCCAGCGGTGCAGGTGCGGGTTGTCCGGAATCAGTTCCTTGACCTTGGCATCGGTCTTGGCGATGTCCTCTGGATCACCGCTCAGCGCGGCCCAGCGGAACGGGCCGATGCCGCGGCAGAACAGCGGGCGGATATACGCCGGCACGAACCCGGGGAAATCGAACGCATCCTCGACGCCTTCTTCCAGCGCCATCTGGCGCAGGTTGTTGCCGTAATCCACGGTCGGCACGCCCAGCACGTGGAAGGCCAGCATGGCGCGGACGTGGTTGGCCATCGATTCGCGCGCGGCCTTCTCCACCACCTTCGGCGCGGTCACGCGCTGCTCGTCCCACTGTTCCACCGTCCATTCCTGCGGCAGGTAGCCGTTGACCGGGTCGTGCGCGGAGGTCTGGTCAGTCAGCAGGTCCGGCTTGACCCCGCGCAGCAGCAGTTCTTCCAGCACGTCGGCGACATTGCCGAGCAGGCCCACCGACAGCGGCTTCTTCGCCGTGCACGATTCCTCGATCAGGCGCAGCGCTTCATCCAGGTTGTCGGTCCAGGTGTCCAGGTAGCCGGTGCGCAGGCGCATCTCGATGCTGCTCTTGCGGCATTCCACCGCCAGGCACGAGGCACCGGCCATCACCGCGGCCAGCGGCTGCGCGCCGCCCATGCCACCGAGGCCACCGGTGAACAGCCACCTGCCAGCCAGGCTGCCGTTGTAGTGCTGGCGGCCCATTTCCACGAAGGTTTCGTACGTGCCCTGCACGATGCCCTGGGCGCCGATGTAGATCCAGCTGCCGGCGGTCATCTGGCCGTACATGGCCAGGCCCTTCTTATCCAGCTCGTTGAAGTGGTCCCAGTTCGCCCAGCGCGGCACCAGGTTGGAATTGGCGATCAGTACGCGCGGCGCATCGGCGTGGGTGCGGAACACGCCCACCGGCTTGCCCGACTGCACCAGCAGGGTCTGGTCGTCTTCCAGCCGGGTGAGCGTCTCGATGATCGCGTCGTAGCTTTCCCAGTCGCGCGCGGCGCGGCCGATGCCGCCGTACACCACCAGTTCCTGCGGGCGCTCGGCCACGTCGGGGTGCAGGTTGTTCATCAGCATGCGCAGCGGTGCCTCGGTCAGCCAGCTCTTCGCAGTGAGCGTGCTGCCGGTGGGGGCGATGATGGTGCGGGTGGAATCGTGACGGCTCATGCAGCACTCCGGGAGTTCGCGAATTCAATGCAGGCGTTCAGCACCTGCTGCAGCGTGTGGCGCAGCGGTGCCGCGTGGTCGGGGTCGAGCGGGGTGGGCCAGCTGTGCAGGTCCACCTGCTCCGGTTCGTGCATGTAGCCGCGGCAGGCCAGTTCCATCTGCAGGCTGTGCACGCCGCCGGGAATGTCGCTGTAGTGGCGGGTGATCCAGCCGCCCTTGAAGCGGCCGTTGCGCACGTGCGACAGGCCGCTGATCCGGCACAGGTTTTCGACCACGTCGCTGAGCGCATTGTCGCAGGAAGTGTCCGGGGTGCCGGACGGGCCGGCCGTGCCCAGGTTGAACTGCGGCAGCTCGCCGTCGAACAGGTGCGGGATATGCGAACGGATCGAATGCGCGTCGTACACCACCACGCTGCCATGGCGTCGGCGCAGGCGCGCGACCTGCGCGGCCAGCGCGTCGTGGTAGGGCGCGAAGTACACCTCGCGCCGCCGTGCGATCTCCTGCGCGTCCGGCGCGTGCCCGTCGTGGTACAGCGGCTGGTTGTCGAAGGTGGTCAGCGGGCACAGGCCGGTGGTGTTCTGCCCGGGATACAGCGATACCCCGCTGGGGTCGCGGTTGAGGTCGATCACCGACCGCGAGATCGCCGAGCGCACGGTGGTCGCGCCGATGTCGCGCGCGAAGGCGTACAGCTCGTGCACCCACCAGTCGGTGTCGCGGCGCGCCAGCCACGGCGACACATAGCGGCCCACCAGGTCGTCGGGCAACTCGCTGCCGGTATGCGGGAAGCTGACGATCAGCGGTGCATCGCCTTCGTGCACCTGCAGCCAGTCGGGGCGGGCAGTCATGCCAGCGGCTCCACCTGCGGCAGCACGTCGGCCAGGCCCTCGGCCAGCGCGCCACTGCGCACCAGTGCGGTCGCGGCCAGCATGTCCGGGTGGAAGTAGCGGTCATCCTGCAGGGTCGGCACCTGCGCACGCAGGCGCTGGCGCACTGCTTCCAGCGCATCGCTGGAGCGCAGGCCACCGTGGAAGTCGCACCCCTGCGCGGCGGCCAGCAGCTCGATACCTACCACGTTGGCCGCGTTCTCGGCCATCTGCAGCAGGCGGCGTGCGCCATGCGCGGCCATCGAGACGTGGTCTTCCTGGTTGGCCGAGGTGGGAATCGAATCCACGCTGGCCGGGTAGGCGCGCTGCTTGTTTTCCGAAACCAGCGCGGCGGCGGTCACCTGCGGAATCATGAAACCGGAATTCAGGCCCGGCTTCGGGGTGAGGAACGCGGGCAGGCCCGACAGCGCCGGGTCGACCAGCATCGCGGTGCGGCGTTCACTGATCGAACCGATCTCGCACACCGCCATCGCCAGCATGTCGGCGGCGAACGCCACCGGTTCGGCGTGGAAGTTGCCGCCGGACAGCGCTTCGTTGGTATCGGTGAACACCAGCGGGTTGTCGGACACGCCATTGGCCTCGATCGACAGCGTGGTGGCGGCCTGGCGCATCACATCAAACGCCGCGCCCATCACCTGCGGCTGGCAGCGAAGGCAGTACGGGTCCTGCACGCGCACATCGTTGTCGCGATGCGATTCACGGATCGCCGAGCCCTGCATCAACCTGCGCAGCGCCGCAGCGGTGGCGATCTGGCCACGCTGGCCGCGGATCTGGTGGATGCGCGGATCGAACGGGGTGTCCGAGCCCTTGGCCGCTTCCACCGACAGCGCACCGGTGACCAGCGCGGCCTGGAACACGGTGGTGATCTCGAACAGCCCGGCCAGCGCATAGGCGGTGGAGTACTGGGTGCCGTTGAGCAGGGCCAGGCCTTCCTTGGCGCCCAGGACCAGCGGCGCCAGGCCGAAGCGCGCCAACGCATCGGCGGCCGGCAGGCGCTCGCCGCCGACGAAGGCCTCGCCTACGCCGATCATTACGCTGGCCAGGTGCGACAACGGCGCCAGGTCGCCCGAGGCGCCCACCGAGCCTTGGCACGGAATCACCGGCACCAGGTCGTGCTGCAGGAAGGCTTCCAGCAAGGCGAGCGTTTCCGGGCGGATGCCCGAGGCGCCCTGGGCCAGGCTGGTCAGCTTCAGCGCCATCATCAGGCGCACCACCGGCGCGGGCATCGGCTCACCGACGCCGGCGGCGTGCGACAGCACGATATTGCGCTGCAGGGTTTCCAGGTCGTCGCGTTCGATGCGCACGCTGGCCAGCTTGCCGAAGCCGGTGTTGATGCCGTACACCGGCTCGCCCTTGGCCACGATGTCGGCCACGGTCTGCGCGCTGCGGCGCACCGCCTCGGCCGACGCGGGGTCCAGGCGCACGCGGGCACCGTCGAAGATCGCGCGCCAGTGCGCCAGCGTCACCGCGCCGGGCTGCAGGGTCAGGGTCGTACTCATGGAATCTCCAGGCATCTCTGTGTTCAGACGGATACGCCGCGCATCACACGCGCGTGCAGGGGGTTGAAGCCGATGCGGTAGACAAGGTCGGCAGGCGCCTCGATGTCCCACACGGCCAGGTTGCAGTCCAGCCCGACCGCCAGGCGGCCGATCCGCGCCTGTCGGCCCAGCGCACGCGCCGCTTCACGGGTGAAGCCGGCAATGCACTCGTCCACGGTCATGCGGAACAGTGTCGCGGCCATGTTCATGGCCAGCAGCGGGCTGGTCAGCGGCGAGGTGCCGGGGTTGCTGTCGGTGGCCAGTGCCAGCGGTACGCCGGCCGCGCGCAGCGCGTCGATCGGGGGCAGGGTGGTGTCGCGGGTGAAATAGAACGCGCCCGGCAGCAGCACCGCCACGGTGCCGGCGGCACGCATCGCGGCAATGCCGTCTGCATCGAGGTGTTCGATGTGGTCGGCCGACAGCGCGCCATGCCGCGCAGCCAACGCAGCGCCGTGCTGGTTGCTGAGCTGTTCGGCGTGGATCTTCACCGCCAGTCCATGCGCCTGCGCGGCCACGAACACCTGCTCGGCCTGCGCGGTGCTGAAGGCGATGTTTTCGCAGAACACATCGACCGCTTCGGCCAGGTCCTGCGCGGCCACCGCCGGAATCATCACGTTGCACACCTCATCGATGTACTCCTGCGCCTGCCGCCCCGGCGGCACCGCGTGTGCACCCAGGAAGGTGGGCACCACCTCGACCGCGCGCTGCCGCGACAGCTCGCGGGCCACGCGCAGCTGCTTGGTTTCATCGTCAAGCGAGAGGCCGTAGCCGGATTTGATTTCCACCGTGGTGAGGCCCTCGGCCAGCATCGCATCCAGCCGCGGCAGGCTGGCCGCCAGCAACTGCGCTTCGCTGGCGGCACGGGTGGCGCGCACGGTGGAGACGATGCCGCCGCCGGCGCGGGCGATGTCGGCATAGCTCACGCCCTGCAGGCGCTGTTCGAACTCATTGGCGCGGTTGCCGGCGTACACCAGGTGGGTGTGGCAGTCGACCAGCCCCGGGCTGATCCAGCGCCCGCCGCAGTCCACGCGGCGGTTCGGCTGCAGGTGCGCTTCGGAACCGGCCGCGCCGACGTGCACGATGCGGCCGTCGTGGGCAGCGATCACCCCGTCGCGGATCACGCCCAGGCCGGGGCCGTCGACGGTGATCAGGTGGGCGTTGGTCCAGAGGGTGTCACAGTGCATGGCAGCAACCACGGCGGCTTATATGTCTATACAATATAGGCGCCACTTCCGGGATGTCCAGTGATGCCAGCCAACCCCGCTTCCGTCCTCGCTTTCCACGCCGACCATGCCCTGCTGCCGCAGGGGTGGGCGCGCGATGTGCGCATCGTCTGCGCCGGCGGCACCCTGCAGTCGGTCACCCCGGGCGTGCCCGCGCAGCCTGGCGACACGGCGCTGGCGATCGCGCTGCCCGGGCTGGGCAACCTGCACAGCCACGCCTTCCAGCGCGGCATGGCCGGCTTGACCGAGATCGGCGGACGCAGCGGCGACAGCTTCTGGAGCTGGCGCGAACTGATGTACCGCTTCCTGTCGAACCTGCAGCCCGAGGCGGTGCAGGCGATCGCCGAGCAGGCGTATGTGGAAATGCTGGAATCGGGCTTCACCCGCGTCGGCGAATTCCACTACCTGCACCACGCCGCGGACGGCAGCCCGTATGCGGACCGCGCCGAGATGGCCGCGCGCATCGCGGCGGCGGCGCAGGGCAGTGGCATCGGCCTGACCCTGCTGCCGGTGTTCTATGCGCATGCCGACTTCGGCGGCGCGCCCCCCAACCCGGCGCAGCGCCGCCTGCTGCATGATGTGGACGGCTTTGCCGCACTGCTGGAGGGCTGTCACCAGGCCCTGCGGAGGCAGGACGATGCGGTGCTGGGCATCGCCCCGCACAGCCTGCGCGCGGTCACCGGCGAAGAGCTGGCCGCACTGCTGCCACTCACCACCGGCCCGGTGCACATCCACATCGCTGAACAGACCCGCGAGGTCGATGCGTGTGTGGCCTGGAGCGGGCTGCGCCCGGTGCGCTGGCTCTACGAACACGCACCCGTGGACGCGCGCTGGTGCCTGGTCCATGCCACCCACGTGGACGACGACGAAGTACGGCGCATGCTGGCCAGCCACGCCGTGGTCGGCCTGTGCCCGATCACCGAAGCCAACCTCGGCGACGGCCTGTTCCCGATGCAGGCGTTCGCGCGCGGCGGTGGCCGCTTCGGCGTGGGCTCGGATTCCAACGTGCTGATCGACGCCGCCGAGGAGCTGCGCCTGCTCGAGTATGGGCAGCGCCTGCAGTTGCGCGGGCGCAACGTGCTGGCGCCGCAGGAAGGGGTATCCAGCGGACGCTGGCTGTTCGAAAGGTCGCTGCACGGTGCGGCGCAGGCGCTGGGCGTGGGCTGTGGCCTGCAACCCGGTGCGCCCGCCGACGTGGTCGAACTGGATCCGCAGCACCCATCGCTGATCGCCCGTGACGGCGACGCGTGGCTTGACAGCTGGGTGTTCGCCGCCCGTAATGGCGCCGTTCGATCGGTCTGGCGCGGCGGACGCGAGCTGGTCCGGCACGGCCGCCACCTGCAGCGCGACGCCGTGGCAGCGCGTTTTGCCCAGGCCCTGCGTGGCGTGTTGAGGAGTTCCGAGTGACGGGCAAGAAAGCCGAAACCCTCAACCAGCGCATCCGTGCCGATCTGGAAAACCGCATCCTCAGCGGCGAATGGGCGCCCGGTTTCCGCATTCCATACGAGCATGAGCTGATGGAGCTCTACGGCTGCTCGCGGATGACGGTCAACAAGGTACTCACCGCGTTGGCCGAGAGCGGCATGATCGAACGTCGCCGTCGCGCCGGTTCCTTCGTGGCCCGGCAGCCCCCGCACCTGGAGCAGGTGGCGCTGGAGATTCCCGATATCGCCATGGCGGTGGGTGCGCGCGGCCACGTCTACGGCTACCAGCTGCTGGAACGGGCCTACCGCGCGCCGGACCCGGCCGCCAGCGAGGAAGTGGCGCTTGCCGGAGAGCAGAAGCTGCTGGCGATCCGTTGCCTGCATCGGGCCGATGGCCGACCGTTCGCGTTGGAACACCGTTTGATCAGCCCGGTCGGGGTGCCCGAGGTGCTGGAGGTGGATTTCACCACCACCGCGCCGGGCAGCTGGCTGCTGCAGAACGTGTCGTGGACCCGGGCCCAGCACCGCATCAGTGCCTGGGGCGCCGACGCCGCAGCGGCGGCGCTGCTGGACGTGAAGCCCGGCACCGCCTGCCTGGTCATCGACCGGCTGACCTGGCGGGGCGAACAGCCGATCACCTGCGTGCGCCAGATGTTCCTGGGCGATGCCTGGGACCTGGTGGCGAAATTCGCGCCCGGCGCACGTTGACGTGATGCCGGGCGCTGCCCGGCACCCCTGTTACGACGTGGCGCACTGCCGCCAGCGCACCGGTTCGTCGGTACCCAGGCGTGGGTTGAGCTGGATGCGCACCGTGCGCAGCGCCGGGTAGCGTTTGACCTGGCTGCAGATCTGCGGCCAGATCGCATCGATCTCGGCAGACCGGTTCACCGCGAGGGTCTGGCGGGTCTGCCAGAACGCATTGAGCACACCGCTCTGCTGCCCCAGCAGGGCGGCCAGTTCACGCTGGTAGCGCGCGAGCGTTTCCGCATCCGGATCGGCCACGGTGCCGAGAATGCCGTCCGGGTCGCTGCTGCCTGGCGCAGGTGCCGGCGACGGTGGCGCAGTCGGGGTGCCTGCAGCGTCGGCGGCGGGTGCGGTGGGTTCCGGTGGTGCGGCGACGGGGGTCGAAGACGGGGCGGTGGCGGCAGCGGGCGAGACAGGCGGCTCGGTCGGGGCCTGCTCCAGGCGCGAGGTCAGGTAGCCCATGCCTACGATCAGCCCGAGGGTCAGCGAGCCCAGCGCGGCGATCGAAATGCGCCGCAGCGCCTCGCGCCGCGCCTGGTGCTTGACCCGGCTTTCCACGTCACCGGGCAGGTAGGGCTGCAGCATCGGCCACAGCACGGTGCCGTCCAGCACCTCCACGCTCTGCTTCTCCGCGGCGCCGCGGCCATCGCGTTCGACCCGGCCTTCGGTGATCAGGATCCCCCCGCGGGCCCCGGCCAGGCGCGCGGCCGCGCCGAGTTCGTTCACTGCCGCCGTGCCGATCCGATAGGCCCGGCCGTGCTTGCAGGACACCAGGTAGCGCTGGTGCGCGGCGTCCTGCATCAGGAAGTCGCTGCTGGGCTCGCGGCTGTCATCCGGCTCGCCGGTGATGTCCTGTAGCTGGCGCTGTTCGTGCAGGGCGCGCCGGACGATGCTGGAAAAGTCCCGCCAGTGCATCCCGGCCAAGGCGTTGAGCCCCAGTCGCGTCTCCGTCCGGCGGCGTTTGACAAGCCAGAACCAGGCAGCAGCGAGGGACCAGACAACAAGAGCCAGCAGGAGGGCCAGAATCCAGGAGAACATGAGATCTAGAAATGAACACGGGGGTACAGACGACAGTCTATATGCGCCCACCTACAAAAAACCCGCCAATCCGTAGCCGTGAGGGGAGGGAACAAACGGCAGTGACGCGATTGGCGGGTCGGGCTCGATTGTCAGCAAACGCTTGCTGCTTTGCAACAATCCGAACTCAGGCGTCCGAGCTGGGCGACTGGTGGGTGCCGGGCAGGGGGTCGGCATTGGGCGAAGCGTTGCGCGCCTCGGCCCGGTTGAGCCGGGTGGTCAGCGCATCGATGCGGGCATTGAGCGTAGCGACATCCTCGGCGGTAGGGATGTTGAGCCGCTTGAGCACGCCCTGGACGCGGTCGTCGAAGGCCTTCTCCACCTTGTCCCAGGTGCCGGCGGCCTTTTCCCGGGCCTCGCCCAGGTGCTCCTCGACGTTGTCGCGCCAGCGCGGGGTGTCCCCGGCCTGCTCGCGGTTGCGCGCGTCCACCGACTCGCCTTCCCTGACCAGGTCGTCGAAGACGCGGCTGCCTTCGGCCTGGGCGCGTGCGAACACGCCAAGCCCGGCCAGCCAGATCTGTTGTGCCGAGCCGGTCAATCTGCGCGAAAAGCGCTCGGCCTGGTCCTGCAGCGAGGGCTTCTCGCCGGTGCGGTCATCGTAGTCGTCGTGTGCGTTCATGGGGCGATCCTGTGAGTGGCCACCCTTCGATCCTACCCAGCCCGTCGATTGCGCGGCGTGATGGCACGGCTGCACCCCACCGGTGGTTCAGCCAAGTTTCTCGCGCAGGACGCGCTGGATCTCGCCCTCGACCATGCTCTGCATCAACGATGCGGGGAACGAGAGTTTGGCGGTCACGTGCACCTGGCCGGGCAGCAGCTCGATCAGGCCCTTGACCCCGCTACCGCTGAAATTGAGTGCATCCTCCACCCACTCGGTGGTGAGCGGGAAGCTCTTGTCGAGCTTGGCCAGCATGTCCTGGATCACGCTGCGCGCCACATCGGGGCTGTGGGTGTGGTCGTGGCGGATATCGATGCTGGACATGCGGGCTCCTGGCGGGCGGTAGCGGAAACGGGCGTGCATTGTGCGCATCCGCAGACAGATCTCCAAGCAGTGCGTCACACTTCTATCTTCCCAGACTGCCAACCTGTTAGGCTGCGCCGCGTGCAGAACCTGCTTGTCCACTTCACTCATCGCCAACACCCCGACCAGCCGTTGAAGCCCGGGGTGCAGCGCATCGTGCGCCACGCATCGGGCGGGGTCCGGCTCGGCGGCGACGTGGCCGGCACGCTGCTGCTGGCGCAGTTCTGCCTGGACGACCGCGGCCTGTGGCTGCAGGTGGCCGCCGGCATGCGCGGCATCCACGTCAATGGCCGGCCGGTACGCCGCATGGCACTGCTGCGGCCCGGCGACGCGGTCTATGCCGACGGGGTGGAAATGGTGGTCCAGGGCGGCTGCGAGCCGCTCAGCCACGCGCCATCGCGCAGCGATGACAGCGGCGAGGACCAGCGCCTGCTGCGCGGCGTGGGCGGGCAGCACCACGGCCGCAGCTTCACCCTGGACCGCCCGCGGGTGATCGGGCGGGGGGCCGAATCGGACATCGTGATCGACGATCCGGCCTTTGCCGAACAACACGCGCGGATCGAGCGGCACGGCGAGCGCCTGTTGCTGCGCGACCTGGGCGCGGGCGAATCCACGCGGGTCAATGGCGTCAGCGTGCGCCACTGCTGGCTGCAGCCGGGCGACCAGCTGGTGTTCGACGCCCAGCACCGGTTCGTGCTGGAAGTGCCGCACGACGGGCGCAAGCGCGTGGCCAGCGACGAACAGGACGAACTGCTCGACCTGCCCAGCGCGGTCGAAGCACCGGCCAAGCCTGCGCGCGTGAGCCGTTGGCCGTGGTTGCTGGGCAGCGCGCTGCTGCTGGCGGGGCTGATCAGCCTGCTGCTCTGGTTCGGCGCGCGCTGAACCAATAGATTCAAACGCAACCAATTTCGCCTTGTGCAGCAAGGCCTAAAGGCTGGTGCGCTGCGGCATACTAGGGGTCTTGCCCCATAGGTGTGTCATGACGCGCGCGTTCAATTTCAGTGCCGGCCCTGCAACCCTGCCGGAATCGGTCCTGCGCCAGGCGCAGGAAGAAATGTTGGAATGGAACGGCGCCGGCGCCTCCATTGTCGAAATGAGCCACCGCGGCCCGGAGTTCATGGCCGTCGCGGCCGAGGCCGAGGCCGACCTGCGCCGCCTGATCGGCATCCCCGACGACTACGCCGTGATGTTCCTGGCCGGCGGCGCGACCACCCAGCAAGCCCTGCTCGCGCTGAACTTCGCCAGTCCCGGCCAGACCGTCGACTACGTGCTCACCGGGCACTGGGGCAAGACCGCGATCAAGCAGGTCAGCCCCTACGTCAAGGTGAATGTCGCCGCCAGCAGCGAAGCCACCGGCTTCCACGACATCCCGCCACGCGACCAGTGGCAGTTGTCCGACGATGCGGCCTACGTGCACATCACCGCCAACGAAACCATCCACGGGGTCGAGTTCCGTGACACCCCGGACGTGGGCAACGTGCCGCTGTTCGCCGATTTCAGCTCTTCCATCGCCAGCGAGCCGCTGGATGTCTCGCGCTACGGCCTGATCTACGCCGGCGCGCAGAAGAACCTCGGCCCGGTCGGGGTCTCGGTGGTGATCGTGCGCCGCGACCTGCTCGAGCGCAGCGGCCAGCCGCGCGCGGACATCTTCGACTACCGCTCGCACGTCGCCCGCGACTCCATGCTCAACACGCCGCCCACCTGGAACTGGTACCTGGCCGGGCTGGTGTTCAAGTGGATGCTGGCCCAGGGCGGCGTGGAAGAATTCGCGCGCCGCAACGCGGCCAAGTCGGCGCTGGTCTACGGCGCCATCGATGCCTCCGGCGGCTTCTACCGCAATGAGGTGGTGCCGGCGGCGCGCTCGCGCATGAACATTCCGTTCTTCCTGCCCGACGAGACGCTTACCGCGCGTTTCGTCAGTGAATCCAAAGCCGCCGGCCTGCTGGCACTGAAGGGTCACAAGGCGGTCGGCGGCATCCGTGCCTCGCTATACAACGCGCTTCCGGTGGAGGGCGCGCAGGCGCTCACCGCCTTCATGCGCGATTTCCAGCAGCGCAACGGCTGACGCTCCCGACTTTACCGGGGCGCCCGCCGCCCCACTGCAACTGGAACCCCTGATGGCCACCAAACCCGCCAAGCCCAAGGCATCCACCGCCAAGCCCGTCACGGCCAAGACCGCACCGGGCGCCGCCAAGCCGACCAAGGCCGCTGCCGTGCCCGCCATCGCCGCACCGGTGCTGTCCGACGTGCGCGCCAAGATCGACCACATCGACCGCAGCATCCAGGCGCTGATCGCCGAGCGTGCGCAGTTCGCCCACCAGGTCGGCAAGGCCAAGGGCAAGCTCGCCGCCGCCGTCGATTACTACCGCCCCGAGCGCGAAGCGCAGGTGCTGCGCATGGTGGTGGACCGCAACGAAGGCCCGCTCAGCGATGAAGTGCTGGTGCATGTGTTCCGCGAAATCATGTCGGCCTGCCTGGCCCAGCAGGAGCCGTTGAAGATCGGTTACCTCG
>Ga0102591_1002356_pt1 | contig 20983 bp, 18 predicted proteins | sample AraplaCol_mCL_r2_2_FD_76860 | JGI IMG/M metagenome (GOLD analysis project Ga0102591, IMG submission 76860) | Arabidopsis root microbial communities from North Carolina, USA - plate scrape MF_Col_mCL_r2 (SPADES assembly) (version 2) | ecosystem: Host-associated > Plants > Roots > Endosphere... | reverse complement strand
TGCGGGTCCTGGGCGGCGACATATTCCTTGGCCACCAGGTTCATGCCGTCGAGCAGCGGCGTAACCAGGCCCACGTGGGCGGCGCGATAGAGGCCCGCCAGTTCGTCACGCCGGTGGGCGCGGTTGACATAGCGGATCGGCACCCAGTCGACCGTGGCGTAGGCGCCGTTGATGCGGCCCGATATGGCGTCGAGGCGCGCGCGGATTTCCTGGTAAGCCTGAACGGCGTCGCGACTGGGGGTGGCGATCTGCAGCAGGAAAACCTGCTCGGCCAGGTCAGGATGGTCGGAGAGCATCTGTTCGTAGGCCAGGAAACGCTCTTCCAGGCCCTTGGAATAGTCCAGACGATCGACCCCGATAACCATCCGGCGGCCCGCCTGGCTCTGGCGCATGCGCTCGAACGTCGCCTGGGCGATTTCGCCGCCAGCCAGATCGGCGAAAGCGGCCGCCTCGATGCCGATCGGAAAGACCCCGACCTTCACCTTGCGCCCCTCGAAGGCCACCGCGCCGTCGTCCATGGCAAGGCCAAGCTCGCGCTCGACATAGTCGTCAAAGGCGATCAGCGAGTCTCGGCTCTGAAAGCCGACCACGTCGTAGGCCAACAGCGACTCCGCCAGCCGGCGATGCTCGGGCAAGGTGGTGAAGGTGCGCGGCCCAGGCCAAGGAATGTGCAGGAAAAAGCCGATCCGGTTGGTCACGCCCAGGCGCCGGAGCGCCTGCCCCAACGGGATCAGGTGATAGTCGTGGATCCAGACGACGTCGCCCGGCCCGATCAGCGGCGCCAGGGTCTGCGCGAAGCGCTGGTTGACCCGCTCGTAGCCGGCGTCGAACGAGCGCTCGTAGGCGGCCAGGTCGGTGCGCGAATGAAACAGCGGCCACAGGGTGCGGTTGGCGTAACCGTCGTAATATTCCTCGCGGTCCTGCTCTTCGAGATCCATCAGCGCCACGGTGACGCCGCCGACCTTCTGCATCGAGATCTGGCCCGAAAAGCTTGGGGTGGTCTCCCCGCTCCAGCCGAACCAGACACCGGAATATTCACGCAAGGCCGCAGCCAGGGCCATGGCCAGCCCCCCGACCGCGCCCATGCCGGCGTCGACCGGAGGGTTGACGCGATTGGAGACCACGATCAGGCGGCTCATCGGGCCGCCTCGATCGCCGCGCCCAACCAGGACAGCACCGCGCCTGAGTCGGCCAATCGATAGCGCGCGGCGGTGCGGCGCGACGCGCCGACCAGAATCCCAAAACCGCCGGCGTCCTGGGCGGCGACGAAACCGTCCTCGTCGGTCAGATCATCGCCGACGAAGATGGGACGCGCGCCGTGAAACGGCCATTCGGCCAGAAAGCGCCTTACCGCCTGACCCTTGTCGTCGCCGCGCGTGCGCATCTCGGCGACCATGTCGCCTTCCTGGAACACTAGGTCGCTCGAGGCTTCCAGGCGGCGGGCCGCTTCACGCACGGCTTCGCAAGCGGCTGGAAAGCCCCGGTAGTGGAGGGCCACGCTAAGCCCCTTGTCCTCGACCATCAGGCCAGGCTGGGCCTGCGCTAAGCGCTCGAAGATTTCCCGCGCGGCCGGCAGGTCGGCATCGGGCAAGGCGGCGCTGAGCTCCCCTCGGGCGTCCCGCCGCGCCAAGCCATGAACGCCGGCGATGGCCGGTACGGCGTCCTCAGTGATCGCGGCGACATCCTCGACCGTTCGGCCACTGATGATCGCCACGCGCCGCTCGAACCCCTGGACCAGACCACGTAACAGCCTCGTCCGCTCAGGATCAGCAACGACGTCGCCAGGACGCGGCGCGATCGGCGTCAGGGTGCCGTCGAGATCGAGAAAAAGCGCCTGACCGTGGCAGACGAGAGGCTCGGGCGCGGGAAGGTAATCTGGGAAGGTGAGAATCTGGGCCGTCATGGGGCCTCCATGGCTGGCGAAGAGAACCTGATCGCCCCCTCCAGCGGCGGGCGCGAACGCTCGGTTGAACGCTGAGACAGGCGTTAAAGCGGGGCCTTCGAAGAGCGTTGGCGGCGTGGCGCGCGTGGTCGTACGGCGGTGCGGGAAGCGATCATGAACAGCCCTTTCGAAATCGGCGCCGTGCGCGGCGCGGTCGGTCTCCAAGAATCGGATCGGCGGCCGAGTGCGGCCGGCCCATCGCCGGAACCGGTCAGGTTCTGCGCGAGGGCGATGGAGGACGGCGGATCAAACGCGTGGGACCCTATCAACCTCCGCCCAGCTTGGGCGGCGGCTCACGCGATAGTGACGCTGGTTTGAGCGCCGCGCTCGGCGCAACCCGCAGGCGAGGGCCGCGAAGCGCCGGATAGGCAAGGTCATCAAGACCCATCAGGGCGCCGGCGAGCACGCCTGCGAGAGCCATAAGCAAGGCGCCGGTCAGGATGATCCAGGGGCGCCCGCCGCGCCATCGGGCCGGCGCGGGCCAGTCCCGATCCCGCGCCGGCCCGCCGCCCCCTCGTCTCACCCCAGCCATGGCGTCAAAAATATCGTGGCACGATAGATTCGTCAAATACCCCCTCGTCGCGCGACTCGGCGAGCATGCTAAAAGCCTGCTGATCGTCGCGCTTTTTGCCGTGACGCACCCGGATTCCACGCCCTTGCCAACGTCGCCCCCTCTCCCCGCTCCCCCGACCGCCGCCGAGGCCGCGCCGCTATCGGCTTCCGATTTTCGGGCGCTGGGCGATTTTCGTCATGCGATCCGACAGTTTCTCGCCTTCAGCGAACAGGGCGCAAAGGATCATGGCCTGACCAGCCAGCAGCATCAGGCCCTGCTGGCGATCATGGCCCATCCTGGACCCGACCCGATTTCGATCGGGGAGCTGGCCCAGAGCCTGATGATCAAGAACCACAGCGCCGTGGAACTGGTCGCGCGCCTGGTCGAGCGCGACCTGGTCGCCCGTCGCGATTCCGACGCGGACCGGCGGCGGGTCGTACTGACCCTTCGCCCCCGCGGCGCGGAAATCCTCGAGGCGATCTCACGCCGCAACCTCGCCCGCCTGCACGAGGGCGCCGACATCCTGGCCGAGATCATCGAGGCCGCTCGCCGGGCCGCCGGTCCCCGTCGCTGAAGCCCCTTAACAGATCAGAACCGAGGCGCGGGCGCTCCAAAGCCCGCCGGGCCGAACCACCCGCAGGTCGGGTCCCTCGGCGCCCAGCAGCACCGCGCGCGAGATGACGATCAGGTCGGTTGGGCGCTCGGCCAGATAACGCCAGACCGCTTCGCCAAGCCGTTCGGCATGGATGGCGAAGGCCTGGGCCCGCCCCTCCAAGGCCTGGCGCGCGATGGCAAGCTTCTCTTCAGGCGTTTCCCCAGGACGTGACACCACCACGCAATCCAATTCGACATCATCGAAACCGGCGTGGGTCGAGACCAGGTCGAGCGCCACGCGCCGGGCCGGATCGGCGTCGGTGACCGTCAGGACGCGATGGACCGGCAGGAAAACTTGGGAGGCCAGGCATACCGGTACGCCGGCGGCTCGCACGATCGGCGCCACATGGCGCCCCAGAGCGTCACGCGCATCGACCATGCCCCTCTTGCCCATCACCAGGACCTCGGCGTCCGCCCCGACCGCCGCATCCAGCACCCCGCCCTCGACCAGGCTGAGATCGGGCCTGGGCGCGCCCAGGTCGACCAGCCGCTCGGCCAGCTCTTCGAGCAGCCGCCGGGCCGCCTGGGGACTTTGACCATCCTCCCGAACGTGGCGAAGTTGCAGGCGCGCGCCCGAGCGCCCAGCCAGGAACGCGCCGTGCTCGGCGACGCTGGAGGCGTAGTTCGAGCCGTCGACCAGGGCGGTGACGCGAGGGCGGGAAAGACTCATGCGGCGATCAGGTCGGCCATTGGGCCAACACCGCGCCCTTGGCGTCCTCGAAAGCCACGCGATCGATCTCGACCGCATAGAGGCAGACCGGCCGATGGTCGACGGACTCGCCCCAGCAATGGACGGCCGCGCGGTCGGAAAAGCCGGCCACCCGGCCTTCGAGCAGGAGAACGAACGACAGCCCCTGACCGTCGCTGTCGGCGGAGAGCTTGATCACATGCTCATAGGGCCGCTCGCCTCGGCGCTGAGCCCGGGACGCCTCGGCGCCGTGGAAGATGGCCACGCCCAGGCTGGGGGCTTCGACCGGCGTGGGCGTGGCCGGCGGCGCCACCTCGCGACGACGTGGGCAGGCATCGGTCCGCAGCCAGGGTCGCGGTATCCAGAACCCCTCGACGGCTTCGGTCGCCGGCGGCGTGGGCGCGGCGCGCACCAGGGGCAGGTCGGTCCAGGTCGCCGGGCGCGCGACCAGCCGCACCGTCCGCGTCGCCGGATCCAGCTGGTAGAAGGCCTGCAAGGGCCCAGGATCAGGCGCCGGTCCGCCGCAGCCGAAGGCCAGGCGCAGCGCGAAGCGTTCGCCCAAGAGCTTGGAAGGCGGGGCGGCCGCGCCCGCCGCGAAGGCGCTGGCGGCGAGATCAGCGTCGGCGATCAGATCGGCTCGGGTCGCGGACGTGACCTTAGGCGGCGCTGAGACCGATGGCGGGCTTGGCGCGGTGGCAGGCGGCGGCTCGACCTTGGCCGGAGGGACGGGATCGGGTCGTAGCAGCAAAGCGATCACCACGCCGATCGCCGCCAGGCCGATGACGATCGGGGCGATCAGGGCGAACTTGCGGTCGGGGGTCCTGGCCTTATGGTCGCTCATGGCTTCAGCCTAGCAGAAGACAAGGTCCCGATTGCAACCGCCTTCCTCCCGACCATGACATTCGCCCAGATCATCGCCCTTGGCGTCCTGGTCGTCGTGGTCGCCGCGCTGATCCACGGCAAGCTGCGTTCAGACGTAGTGGCCCTGGCCGGCGCGGCCGTCCTGCTGGGAACCCGAACCGTACGCCCCATTGAGGTCCAGGGCGCGTTCGCCAGCCCGGCGATCATCGCGCTGGCATCGTTGTTCGTGATCGCCTACGCCATGGAGCTGTCGGGCCTGCTGGGCCTTCTGATACGGGGCGCCACGCGGCTTTGCGCGCGTCTGGGGACGGCGGGGCTATGGCTGGTGATCAGCCTCTGCGGTCTGGCCTCGGCCTTCCTCAACAATACGCCGATCGTCGTGCTCGGCGCGCCCGTCGTGCGCGACGTCGCCCAGGGTCTTGGCCAGTCACCCAAGCGGTTTCTGATCCCGCTGTCCTACGCCACCATCCTGGGCGGCGCCTGCACGCTGATCGGCACATCGACCAATCTCCTGGTCAACGACATGGCCCGCAACGCCGGCCAGCCGGCCTTCGGCATGTTCGAGGTGACGCCCGTGGCCTTGGTCGTGGCCTTGGCGGGCGGGGTCTACCTGCTGCTGATGGGGCCGCGCCTCCTGACGGCGACGCCCGATGCGCCGGCCGACAGCCTCTCCCCGCCCCAAGGGACCATCCCGGCCGGCGAGGACCCGGCTCTCTATCCGCCCAATGCGCCGTTCGCGCCGGCCAGGGCCCTGGCGGCGCTGGCGGTCTTCATCCTGGTCGTCGTCGTCGCCGCCACCGGCGTCCTGCCGATCGCCGCAGCCGCCTTCGCCGGCGCGGTGGGCCTGGTGCTGACCCGCGTGATCAGCGTCGAGGACGCCTATAAGGGGCTGCGGCCCGATATCCTGTTGCTGATCGCTGGCATGGTGGTGGTGGGGCTTTCGCTTGAAGTGACGGGCCTGGCGGCCCTGGCCTCAGAGCGCCTTGTCGCCTGGCTGCGCGGACTTGGCCCGCTCTACGCCCTGGCCCTGATCTATGGCGCGACGCTGTTCCTGACCGAGATTCTCTCGAATGCTGCGGTGGCGGTGCTGCTGACGCCGATCGCCGTCGCCCTGGCCGAAAGCCTGGGCGTGAGCCCCCGCCCCTTCCTGGTGGCGGTGATGATGGCCGCCAGCGCCGCCTTCGCCACGCCGTTCGGCTATCAGACCAATGTCCTCGTCTATCAGATGGGCGGCTACCGCTACCTGGACTTCGTGCGGATCGGCGCGCCGCTCAATCTGATAACCTGGGCGGCCGGCATGGCGGCGATCCCCGCCTTCTTCCCGTTCTGAGCCAAAGACCAAGGTCACAATATCGTCAGACCGAAGTGTCCGAGCATGTAGATACATCGTGATACGATCTTTTCAGAGTCGACTTCCCGGCTCGATGATCGTGGGGAGCCCATGCCAGACACCGACAAGGAAACCGTTCTTTTGATCTGCGGCGACGCCGACGCCGAACGGGTCATGGCCGACCTCTATGAAGCCCAAATCCGCGTCATCGGCCCGATCCAGACCGCGCGAATGGCCCTGGCCATGACCGCCCAGACCGACGCGACGCTCGCCCTGCTGGTCGGCGAACCCACAGGCGAGCGCAAGACCCCGCAACTGGCCAAGACCCTGCTCGACACCTGGGGCGTTCGCTCGATGCTTCTCGATGAGGCCGAGCACTTGGCCCTGGGCGAGGTCGCCTGGCGCGCGCCTGACGCCCAGGTCGCCCGGATCCGGCGCGTTCTGAGCCGCGGCCACCTCGCAGCCTAGGCCGCGAAGTCGAGCGCCGCCGCGCGGCCGACGGCGCTCGAGCATTTTTTCCACGGAGGTCTGACCGATGACGGCCAGCGAGCGTCTCCTGGCGGCCCTGCGGGCCCTTCTGGCGCACTTTTCCACGCTCAGCCCCATGGCGTGGCTGATCAATTTCACCTTGACCTTCGCCGTCGCCGCGATCGCCTTCGGGGCGGGACGCCTTGCCCGACGCCTGGCGCTGGTCGGCGCCCATCGCCTGCCCGGCCCGGCCGACGCCGAACGGACGGTTCGCGCTCATCGGCTGGCGCGTCTGGCCGGCTGGTGCGCACAGGCGATCGCCAATCTGGCGGCGATTTTGATCATCGCCGACATCTGGAGCTTCAACCTGCTTGCCTGGACGACCACGCCGGCAGGCGGTCAGGTGCTGGCTGGCCTCCTGCGTCTGACGCTGCTGCTGGTCGCGGCCGTTGGCGCCTTTGAGCTCGTGGGCTTGGCGATCGGCCGGATGATGGGTCAGTTCGCCGACCGGGCCGACGAGCCGCGCCGTCGCGCACAGATCGCCACCCTGTCTCCCCTGCTCCGGGGGATCACTCAGACGGCGATCGTGATCGTCGCGACCCTCATGGCGCTGTCGGAATTGGGCGTGAAGATCGGCCCCCTTCTGGCCGGAGCCGGCGTTGTCGGAGTCGCCCTGGGGTTTGGGGCCCAGACCCTGGTCAAAGACTTCCTGACCGGGATCTTCCTGATCGTGGAGGACATCGTCTCGGTCGGCGACATCGTGCGGATCGGCGACAGCGGAGGCTTGGTCGAGCAGATGACCCTGCGCACCATTCGCCTGCGGGATTTCGACGGCACGGTGCACGTCTTCCCCTATAGCGAGGCCCAGGTTCTGCATAACCTGACCAAGAGCTTCTCCTACTACGTCTTCGACCTGCAGGTCTCCTACGGGTCGGACCTCGATGCGGCGCTGTCGATCATGAAGCGGGTCGGGGCGCGCCTGAAATCGGATCCGGATTTCGCCGACAAGATCCTCGAACCGATCGAGGTGGTCGGTGTCGACAACCTCGCCGACAGCGGCGTGGTTCTCAAGGCGCGGATCAAGACCCTGCCGCTGCAGCAGTGGACCGTGGGCCGCGAGTACAACCGGCGCATCAAGCTGGCCTTCGACGAGGCCGGTGTGGAGATCCCCTTCCCGCACATGAAGATCGTCATGCCCGAGCGTCAGATCGCCGAACTGGCGGGTGTCAAAGTCAACTGATCCCGCCCCGAAGGGACCTGAAGCCATGATGCTGATTTCCGCCCTGGCGGCGCTGGCGGCCGCAACGCCTCCGGAAGCCACATCCGCCATCCAAAGCTCGGACCCCAGCACAGGCGCCCCTGCGATCCTCGCGGCCAGGACGCCCCTGGGCCTGGCTGACGTCGAGGCGCTGCTGGGCCGTTCGCTCCACAGCCTTCAAGCCGCGCCCTTGATCTGTGGTCCGCCTGGGCGCGATGGCGCCCGGGCCTGCCGCGTGGCGCAAGAGCTCGGCGCCTTCGTGATTGACACCCCGCCGTCCCTGACCCCCGGGATCCGCATGCGACGAATGACCCTGTCGGTGCGCGCCGATCGCGTCGAAGCCGTGTCGCTGGAAACCTCGCCCGACAATTTTCACACCCTCGTGGGCCTGCTCAACGCCCGCTTTGGGCGCGTGGCGCAAGTCCACAGCACCGCCGTGGAGATCTCGCACCAGGTTCGACCTCGCGTGACTATGACCTGGTGCGCCGGCGACCGGGCGGCCAGCCTCACCGATCCGACGCCCTTGGCCAGTCTGGCCGTACGGATCGCCTCTCTGGCCCCGCCCCTTCCGGGCCGAGCTTGCGGAGCCATGTGGCGAAAGAGCCCCGGCCAGGGCGCGGCCGCCGCGCGATCGTGAGATCGGTGGGATCTGGGCGGGCGATTAAAATATCGCTTCACGATGTTTTTGATGCAAGATTAAGGCTCGCTTTACCGTTGCGCGGCCGACATGGACTTATGTCCGCACCGTCCATTTACCGTTTTGTTTCAACGGCCTGCCGACGACCATCGACGCCATCGGCTCGTACATGGCCAACGGCCATGATCGTGGCCTGCCTATGGGCGTGCCTGGGTCCGACCGCCTGGGCGGGCGCGTCCGGCGCGTCGCAAGAGCGCTTCGCAGCCATTGTCATCGACGCTCAGACCGGCGAGACACTCTATGCGCGTCATGCCGACGCCCGCCGCTACCCTGCCTCACTGACCAAGGTGATGACCTTGTTCCTGGCCTTCGACGCGCTCGAGGCGGGGCGAGCCAAGCGCACCGATCGGATCATCATCTCGCCGCGCGCGGCCGCTAAGCCGCCGTCGCGCCTGGGTCTCGCCGCCGGTTCTAGCCTCACGCTGCAGGAGGCCATGGACGTCCTGGTGGTCAAGTCAGCCAACGATGTCGCCACGGCGATGGCCGAACATCTAGGCGGCAATGAAGCCGCCTTCGCCCGGGCCATGAACGCCAAGGCCCGGCGCCTTGGTCTTGCACATACGCAGTTTCGCAACGCCTCGGGCCTGCCCGACAGCCGGCACTACAGCACAGCCCGCGATCTGGCCCGTCTTGGACAGGCTTTCCTAAAGGAGCATCCAGGCGACTATGCGATCTTCGGCCAACAGCAGACGCTCTTTCGCGGGCGCGTGATCAAGGGCCACAATCGTCTGTTGGCGGAGCCGGGGATCGACGGGTTCAAAACCGGCTTCATCAACGCCTCGGGTTACAATCTCCTCACCTCGGGATTGCGCGATGGACGCCGCGTCATCGCCGTGGTGCTCGGCGGTCGGTCGGCCCGCACACGCGACGCCTTCATGGACCGGCTGATCCAGGCCAGCTTCTCAAGCCTGGCCATCCGGTCAGCCGGCTTCGAGGTCGCCGTCTCCGATCTCTTGGCCCCATCGCCCGTCAAACCAAGCAACAGCGCCCCGATCACCCTGGCCGCCGCCGATGCCGCGCCCTCGGCCGGGGTCGGCCAGGTCCAGCCGGTGAGCGCCCCAGCCTCGGGCGATGGCGGCGCAGCCACGCCCTCGCCGCGCCAATGGTGGATCCAGGTCGGCGCCTTTCGATCCAAGTCCACCAGCCTGGCCCGGCTCGAAGCGGTCAGCCAGCGCCATCCCCGACGGTTTGGAATGCGCGCCAGCGACGTGACCCGGACCGGCGCCCTGTTCGCGGCGCGCTTCTCGGCCCGTAGCGCCAAGGGCGCCAACGCCGCCTGCGCGGTGCTGACCGCGGAAGGGGAAGACTGCCTGGTCCTGCTGGAATAGGACGGAGCAGACTTGAACCCTTGCCGCTGGCGCCGACAGGGTTTGGCGGCTTTGAAGATTGGGGGATCTTGCCTTGCCCAGCCTGTCGGCCTTTGACGCCGCGGCGATTGTCGTCGTTCTCGTCGCCGTGCTTGGTTATCTGAACCATCGCTATGTGCGGCTGGCGCCCTCGGTGGCGCTGGCCCTGACCGGCGCCCTGGCTTCGGTGGTGGTGGTGGCGCTCGACGCCGCCGTTCCGTCCAGCGACCTTTCGGGCCTGATCCGCCAGTTCCTGAGCAAGGTCGATTTCCAGACCGCCCTCCTGGACGGCATGCTGTCATTCCTGCTGTTCGCCGGCGCGCTGCATGTCAGCCTCGAGCACGTTAACGCCGGCAAGGGTCCGATCCTGACGCTGAGCACTCTAGGCGTGGTCGCCTCCACCTTCCTGATCGGCGCGGGGTTTCATTTCATCGCCCAGGCCGTCGGCATCACCGCGCCGCTCGTCTGGTGCCTGGTCTTTGGCGCCTTGATTAGTCCGACCGATCCGGTGGCGGTGCTCGGCGTCCTTAAGGCCGCCAAGGTCCCTAAGCTGCTGGAGGCCACCGTCGGCGGCGAAAGTCTCTTCAATGACGGCGTGGGCGTGGTGGTGTTCAGCATCGTGCTCGCCGCCGCCAGCCAAGCCGAGCCCCTGACGGTGGGTCATGCCGCCAGCCTCTTTGCCCTGGAGGCGGGCGGAGGCGCGCTCTTGGGCCTGGTTGTCGGCTATGTCGCCTTTCGCGCCATGCGGGCGATCGACAACTACAATGTCGAGGTGATGATCAGCCTGGCGGTCGTCATGGGAGGCTATGCCCTGGCAAGGCCCCTGCACGTCAGCGGCCCGGTGGCCATGGCCGTGGCTGGCCTTTTGATCGGCAATCAGGGCGTGGCGCTGGCGATGAGCGACGTCACGCGAGACTACCTGCTGAAGTTCTGGTCACTGATCGACGAGATCCTCAACGCGGCCCTCTTCCTGCTGATCGGCCTGGAGGGGGTGGCCCTGACCTGGACCCCGGCGCTGGCGGCCGCGGCCCTGATCGCCATCCCGATGATCCTGATCGCACGGCTCGCCTCGACGGCGCCGTTCCTGCTCTTCTGGCGCCGCCAGCTGCCGCTTTCGACCACCTTGCCGATCCTTACCTGGGGCGGGCTGCGCGGCGGGATTTCAATCGCCCTGGCGCTGGCCTTGCCGGCCGGTCCCATGAAGGACCTGATCCTGGCGGCTACCTATGTGGTGGTGTTGTTCTCGGTCCTCGTCCAGGGCGCGACCATGGACTGGCTCGTGCGTCGACTTCGCCTTAGCTGAAAAACATCGCCTCACGATCTTTTTTCGCGACTAGGTGCGGCTTCGCGCATTTCCCTCACCAAGGCGCGTGGGCGCTGGCGGCGACGGGACGATTGATCATGAACGGCAAGGCGAGCGGCTGGCTGGTGAAGGCCCTGGCGGTGGTGGTGCTGCTGATCGGCATGGCGCTCTTGGCCGGCGGCGCCTGGCTAATCGCTCTGGGCGGTTCGCCATACTACCTGCTGGCCGGCCTTGGCCTGATCCTATCCGGCGTCTTGCTGGCCCGACTTCGTCTGGCTGGCGCGTGGGTCTATGCCGTCGTCTTCCTGGCGACCCTGGCCTGGGCGCTGTGGGAAGTGGGATTCGATGGCTGGGCGCTCGTGCCCCGACTGGTGGGACCGGCGGTCCTGCTCGTCCTGATACTGGCCTGCGCGCGGGGGCTCGCGGCCACCCCGGGCCAGGCCCGCGCGGCCATGGCGGCGCTGGGGGTTTCGGCCCTGTTGCTGGCAGGGACCTTCAGTGGCGCACTGCTGGCGGCTCGCACGCCCAGCGCCCCGCCCCCGAGCGGCGGCGCGGGCGTCACCAGCGCCCTGGCTGGCGCCGACTGGCCCGCCTATGGCGGGACCTACGGCGCCCAGCGCTACTCACGCCTCAATCAGATCACACCGGCCAATGTCGGACATCTCGAGCGGACCTGGCTGATCCATACCGGCGACATGCCCAGGACCGAGGCGGCCCGAAAGATGTATGGCGCGGAGACCACGCCTCTGAAGATCGGCGACACCCTCTACCTGTGCACCCCCAAGAACGTCCTGCTCGCGTTGGACCCGACCACCGGCGCCACCCGCTGGCGCTATGACCCCAAGGTTCCGGACGCCAGCATTCCCTACACCGCCGCCTGTCGCGGCGTGTCCTACTACGCCGTGCCAGGCGCCCACCCCGCCCAGGCCTGCGCTACGCGGATCATAGAAGGCACGCTCGATGCGAGGCTGATCGCGGTGGACGCGGCCACCGGCCTGCCCTGCGCCGACTTCGGTTTTGGCGGCCAGGTCGATACCGCCCAGGGCATCGGCGAGCATGCCGCGGGCATGTTCTCCATCACCTCGGCGCCGACCATCGTACGGGGCGTGATCGTAACCGGCCACCAGGTGCTCGACGGCCAAAAGCGTGATGCGCCGTCCGGCGTCATCCAGGGCTTTGATGCGGCCACCGGAAAACTGCGCTGGGCCTGGGACATGGCCCGTCCTGACCTGGCGGCCGCGCCGCCGCCCGGACAGAGCTGGACGCGCGGCACGCCCAACATGTGGACGACGGCCAGCGGCGACGAGGCCCTTGGGCTGGTCTATCTGCCTCTGGGCAACAGCGCGGTCGATTATTGGAGCAGCTTGCGCTCGCCCGCCGAGAAGGCCCATTCCACCTCGTTGGTGGCGCTGGATGTGACGACCGGCAAACCCGCCTGGTCGTTCCAGGCCGTGCATAACGATGTCTGGGACTACGACCTCGGCTCCCAGGCCACCCTTGTCGATTTCCCCACCCAAGCCGGCGTGGTTCCGGCCGTGATCCTGCCGGGAAAGCAGGGAGACCTCTATGTGCTCGACCGACGCACGGGAAAGCCGCTCACCGGGGTGGAGGAGCGCAAGGTCCCGCAGGGCGGCGTGGAGCCGAATGAGCGCTCGCCTACTCAGCCCTTCTCGCTCTTCCACACGCTGCGCAAGCCCGACCTCACCGAAAAATCGATGTGGGGCATGTCGCCGATCGACCAGATGATCTGCCGGATCCAGTTCCGCCGCGCGACCTACAAGGGCTTCTACACCCCGCCAGAAACCAAGGGACGCTATATCGAGTACCCGGGCTACAACGGCGGCTCGGACTGGGGTGGCATCGCGCTCGACCCGTTCAAGGGCGTGATCGTGGCCAACTACAACGACATGCCCAACTACAACCGCCTGGTGCCGCGCGCAGAGGCCGACAAGAAGGGCTGGACGCCGCGCGGCCAGGCCCGGGGCGGGGCGATGAAGGCCGGGGCGGAGGGCGCTGGCGATCCCCAGGCCGGCGCGCCCTACGCCATCGACGTCAACGCCGGCTGGCGCCTGCCGCTCACGGGCCTGCTGTGCAAGCAGCCCCCCTATGGCGGGCTGCGCGCCATCGACCTGAAGACCGGCAAGACCCTGTGGGATCGCCCGCTCGGTTCGGCCCGTCGCAACGGTCCGTTTGGTATCGCTTCCCACCTGCCCGTCGAGATCGGCACGCCCAACAACGGCGGGGCGGTCGTCACCGCCGGGGGCCTGATCTTCGTGGCCGCCACCACCGACAACCTGATCCGGGCGATCGATCTTCGAACCGGCAAGACGGTCTGGCAGGACACCTTGCCTGCCGGCGGCCAGGCCACGCCGATGACCTACATGGCCGACGGTCGCCAGTACGTGGTCGTCATGGCAGGCGGCCACCACTTCATGGAGACGCCGATCGGCGACGCCCTGGTCGCTTACGCCCTGCCCCGCTGAGCCCCGCAAGGCGCGCCATCAAGGAAACGAAGGCCATGAGCTACCGCCGTTTCGCGATCATGATCGCCATCTCCACCGTGGTGATGTTCGGGCTGACGTACCTCAACACCTACACGCCCGATCACCTGCGCTTCAGCCAGACCCGGGCCTGGATGGCGCTGATGATGTGCGGGGTGATGGCCGCTCTGATGATCGGCTTCATGTGGGGCATGTACCCGGACAAGCGGCTCAACGCCGTGATTCTGGCGGGCGGACTTTTGGTCGCGGGCGCTGCTCTGGCCATGGTCCGCAGTCAGGCCACGGTCGGCGACCTGGACTATCTGGAGGCCATGATCCCCCACCACTCGATCGCCATCATGACCAGCGAGCGAGCCAGGATCCGCGATCCGCAGGTGCGAGCCCTCGCCGACGGCATCCTCGACGCCCAGCTACGCGAGATCCAGCAGATGAAGCAGGCGATCGCGCGGCTAAAGGCGGCCCCGCCACCGAAGGATGCTCCGATCCTGGGCTCCTACCGCGCCCGCCACGCCGCGCCGCCGCCGCCCCAAACCGACGCCTCAAGCGGCATCGACACTCTGGCCATGCCGCGATGAGCTAGCCGCCCGCGCCCGGCCTGGCCACTTTCAGGATCGCCATGCCGACCAACGCCGAGGCCAGCGAGCCGGCCAGGACGCCGATCTTGGTCTCGTCGATCAGATGCGGCGCCTTGAAGGCCAGAGCGCCAATGAAGAGGCTCATGGTGAAGCCAACGCCGCACAGCACCGCCACGCCGTAGAGCTGGCCGAAGGACGCGCCGCGCGGCAGGCGCGCCCAGCCCAGCTTGATCAGGGTGAAGGCCACGCCGAACACGCCGGCCTGCTTGCCCAGGAACAGCCCCAGCGCCACGCCCAGCGGGACAGGGTCAAGGAGCGCCGACAGGCCAACGCCCGCGAAGGACAGGCCGGCATTGGCGAAACCAAAGATCGGCGTGACAAAAAAGGCGACGGGCTTGTGCAGGACGTGCTCCAGCCGTTGCAGCGGCGAATGACGACCGCCCCGCAACGGGATGGTCAGGGCCAGGGCGACGCCGGCGAGGGTGGCGTGGACGCCCGACTTCAGCACCAGGAACCACAGGGCGGCGCCCAGCATCAGATAGGCCCACAGCGCCGTGACCCTCAGGCGGTTGAGGGCGACCAGGACCACCAGCACCAGACCTGCGGCGGCCAGATAGAGCAGGTGCAACTGAGCGGTGTAGAACAGCGCGATGATCACGATGGCCGCCAGATCGTCCATGATGGCGATGGCGGTCAGGAAGATCTTGAGGCTTGTCGGCACGCGCGAGCCCAGCAGCGCCAGCACCCCAAGAGCGAAGGCGATATCCGTGGCCGAAGGAATGGCCCAGCCGGCGATGCTCTCGGGATGGGCGCGGTTGAAGGCCAGATAGATCAGGGCCGGCAGCGCCACCCCGCCCAGGGCCGCCGCGCCGGGCAGCAGGACATCGGCGGGCCGTGACAGCTGGCCGTCCAGAACCTCGCGCTTTATCTCCAGCCCAACCAGCAGAAAGAACAGGGCCATCAGCCCGTCATTGATCCAGTGCTGGACGCCCATCGGCCCGATCGGCGCGTGCAAGACATGGAAATAGGTCTCGGCCAGCGGGGAGTTGGCGACGATCAGCGCCAAAGCCGCGGCGGCCATCAAGACGTAGCCGCCCGACGCCTCGTGGGTGATGAAATCGCGAAAGCCGCGAACGGAACGGAGAGCCAGGGACTTGATCATGCGCGCCTCGACTGTCGGGACGGCGCGCGCGTGCATATCAGGTTCATCGCCGCGTCCGCCCGGGGGCTGAAACACGGCGTCAGGTTATCGACGGACGCCTGACTGGGTTCGCCCAAGAGCGCCAGCCCGGTCGCCGCGGCGACCCGATATCTAAGCCCGTCATACCCTGTCCCAGGACGCTCGCAAACCCCAACCGTCGCCACCGGTAATGGCGGACGAGCCCCTAGGACAGTCGCCCTAGACAGCCTAGGACAATTGCCCTATAGCGCAGTGTATCGACCCCGCCCTCCCGATGTCATGAGCGCCCAGAACACCCGAAATCGGATCATCGAGGCGGCCGACCGGCTGTTCTACGAACGCGGCTTCGAAGCCACTTCGTTCGCCGAGATCGCCGCTGCCGTGGACCTGTCACGCGGGAATTTCTATTATCATTTCAAGACCAAGGATGAGATCCTTGAGGCCGTTCTGGTCAGACGCGATCAGGCGACGAGAGACATGCTGGTGGCCTGGGAAGGCGCCGCTGACACGCCTGTCGAGCGTATCCTGGCCTTCGTCCAGATGCTGATCGTCAACCAGGCCAAGATCATGGCCTTCGGCTGCCCAATCGGCGGCCTAAGCAACGAGCTGGCAAAACTGAGCCATCCGGCGAAGGCCGAGGCCATAGGCCTGTTCCTGCTTTTTCGAGATTGGCTGGCCGGCCAGTTCGTGGCGCTGGGACGGGTGCAAGACGCCCAGGAACTGGCGCTCCACCTTCTGATGCGCAGTCAGGGCGTAGCGACCCTGGCCACGGCCTTTGGCGATGAAGCGTTCGTGCGCCGCGAAGTGGCCGACATGACCGCCTGGCTGGCCGCTCAGGTTGCCGCCACCGGTCAGACCCTAGGGTCCTAGGACCCTAGTCCATACACACTCAGGAGAGATCATGCCCACGCCATCCCTCTATGTCGTCACCTTGCGTTTTGCCGACAAGTCCAAAGCCTCGGCGCACCTGGCAGACCACAACGCCTGGCTCCAGCGCGGCTTCGAGGACGGGGCCTTCCTGCTCTCTGGCGGCCTGCAGCCAAACGCCGGCGGCGCGATCTTCGTCCATGGCCTCGCACGCGCGGCTCTGGAAGCCCGCCTCAAGGAAGATCCCTTCGTGGCGCATGGTGTGGTGACGACCGAGATCACCGAGATCGCCGCCAGTCGCACCGATCCCCGGTTGGCGTTCCTCACCGCTTAAGCGGGCGCTCGCAAGGTCTGCCCCCGCCCAGCCCGCAACTGAAGCGCAGGCTGTAGTGGCTGAGGGCGTACTGGCGTGGCCGACCGCTACTTAGGAGCCTCTGGCGAGTGAAAACGCACTTGCGCGGGTGAGCGCGAGAACGGGCGAACCCACAACTCCGTGCACAAACCCTGCACACACCGATCGGTAACTAGTTGATTTTTAACAGACTTCAACCCAGTCCATCATGGGCGCAACGGAGAACCTATGATCTCGAAATTCCATAATTTTAATCACATATTCAACGAGTTAGATCGCTCGACAAACCGCCTCAGGCACGCCATCCGCGCAGTTTTTCTCCACGACCCGACGCCTCAATATTCACATGGCGTACACGCAAATGGCCACCTTTGTGAATCTCTCCTTCCGGATCCTGGCGCGCCATTATCCGTCGGAAGGGTCGCTATATAGGCGAGACGTTCGAATTACGCGATGACGCGAGACGAAAGCTAACCCGGCCGATGATGGCGGGCGGTTGGGCCTTGCCGGAGGCCGATAACCTAAGGCTGCCTCCCTACCGGGAAGCGCCGCGGCGCTTGGCGGCCTTGGCGGCCTACTCCATCACCGACGACCCAAGCTCGGTGACGCCCGACAGCAGCCCGCCCATCATCAGGCCGATCAGGCCGCCGAGCAGCACGATCATCACAGGCCCCAGCAGGCGGGCGGCCGCCTCGATGCGACGAACGGCGGCTTCCTCTTCCAGGCGTCCCGCGCGGCCTATCATGGCGCCGAGCGCGCCGGTGGCCTCGCCGACGGCGGCCAGCCGACCGACGGCGCGGGGGAAGTCGGCCACGCCCTGCAGGGCCTCCGACAGCGCCAGGCCCTGGCGCACCTGATGCAGCACCGGCTCCAGCCGCCGGCGGGCGAGATCGGAGCGCACGCCGCGCAACGCCAGGCGAAGGGCGTCCGACATCGGCGCTCCCGCGCTGAGCATCGCGCCCAGCGACAGCGAAAAGCCGCCATAGACCAGGGCCGCGGTCGTGCGCCGCCACGGGCCCGTCAGCACGATGCGGTCGATCAGGCCGCGCAGCAGGCCGGCGCGCCCCGCCAGCCCCAGGGCCGCCGCGACGCCGCCCAGGGCCGCGCCCAGGACGACGCCATGCGCGCGCAGGAACGCGCTGACCGACAGCAGGCCGCGCAACAGGCCGCCTCCGTCGCTCTCTCCGGTCTCGGCGACCAGCGGTTCGAGCGAGGGAACGACGCCGAACAGGATGACGCCGGCCGCCAGGATGCTGCTGAAGAAGATGAAGGCCGGATAGGCCAGGGCGCCGGTCAGCTGGCGGCGCAGCCGCAGGTCGGCCTCCAGCATCTCGCCGGCGCGGCGCAGGCCCTCGGGCAGGTTGCCCGCCGCCTCCCCCGCCGCCACCAGGGCCGCGACGAAGCCGTGCCGGGGCGCCAGGGTGTCGGCGAAGGCCGCGTCCAGCGGCTCGCCGGCGCTGATCCGCTCGTGCAGCCGCCGGCAGGCGTGACCGACCCGGGAGCGATCGTCCCGCCCCGACAGCACGTTCAGGGCCGAGCGCATGTCGGCGCCCGCGCCCAGGAGGTCGGCGATGCTGACCAGGGTCTCAGCCCCCTCGCGATCCGAAAGCCCGACCCGCCGCCGCTCGCCGCCGCCAGCCCCGGCCGGCTTCAGGCTCAAGGGCGAAAGCCCCTGGCGGCGCAGACGCTCGAAGGCGGCGCGATCGTCGGGCGCGGCGATGACCCCGCGCACGCGCTTGCCGGTCTCGGAGACGGCGACATAGGCGAAGGTCGCCCCCTCAGCCATCGACCGCCCCCATCACCTCTTCGATGGTGGTGATCCCGGCCTCGGCCTGGGCCAGCCCGTCGGCGGCCATGCCGACCAGACCCACCTGCGCCGCCAGTCGCGCCAGATCGGGCGCCGGCGCGCGGTCGGCGATCGCCCGCAGCACGTTGTCGTCGGCAAGGAAGGCCTCGGCGATCGGCGAGCGGCCCCGGAACCCCGAGCCCTTGCACGCCGGGCAGCCGCCCGGGCGGAACACCCGAGCCGGCGCGCGCCCCGTCGCGCGGCGGGCGAAGACGATCTCGGCCTCGGTCGGCTCGCCCGGTTCGCGGCAATGCGGGCACAGGCGCCGCACCAGGCGCTGGGCCACCGAACCCCTGAAGGCCGCGGCCAGCTGGTAGGGCTCCACGCCCATGTCCAGGAGGCGCGGCGCGACGGCCAGGGTGTCGTTGGCGTGCACCGAGGCCAGCACAAGGTGACCGGTCATGGCCGCCTGGATGGCCACCGCAGCCGTTTCGGGATCGCGGATTTCGCCGACCAGGATGACGTCCGGATCCTGGCGCAGGAACGACCGCAGGGCTGCGGCGAAGGTCAGGCCCAGGTTCGGCGCGACCTGGGTCTGCGAGACGTGGTCGAAATGGTATTCGACCGGATCCTCGACGCTCAGCACCTTCTTGGGCGAGCCGACGAAGGTTTCCAGCAGGGCGTAGAGCGTGGTGGTCTTGCCGCTGCCGGTCGGCCCGGTGACCAGGAAGATGCCGTGGGGCGTGCGGCTGGCGCGGCGCAGCACGTCGGTCGCGCCCGGGCCCAGCCCCAGGCTCTCCAGGTCCAGCGGCACGGCCGTGCGGTCGAGGATCCGCAGCACGGCCCCTTCGCCGAACACAGTGGGCGAGGTCGCCACCCGCACGTCGATCGCCTTGCCGCCGATGACGAACGAGGTGCGGCCGTCCTGCGGCAGGCGGCGCTCGCCGAGATTGAGGTTGGCCACGACCTTGATGCGCGACACGGCCGGCGCGGCCAGGTCGGCGCCGACGACCCGATGCTCGATCATGCGACCGTCCACCCGCAGGCGGACGCGCAGGTCGTGCCGGCGCGGCTCGAAATGGATGTCCGAGGCGCCCAGGGCCACGGCCTCCTCGAACACCTCGGCCACCAGCCGGGCGCCGCCGCTCTCGGCGACGAGGTCGGAGACCTGGTCGATCTCGCGCTCCAGGCGGCGCTCGTCCAGCGTCTCGGGCGCGTCGCCCTCGGCGCCGAACCAATCGTCGAAGGCCTTGCGCCAGTCGCCGGGGCGGGCGGCCAGCACGCGCACCGGACGGCGGGCGGCGAACACCAGCCCGGCCACGGCCTCGTCGTCCAGCGGGTCGCAGGCGGCGCACAGCAGGACCTCGTCCTCGATCGCCAGCGGCAGCAGGCGGCCGCGCCGCAGGAAGTCGACGTCGACGCCGACGGTCGAAATCTCAAGCGCCGGCGGAGCGTCCTGCGGCGACCACAGGGCGCAGTCGGCGGCGGCGGCGTAGGCGGTCGCCAGGTCGTCGTCGGACAGGGCGCCCAGCTGGCTCAGCACCTGTTCGACGGGCTGGCGGGTGCGGACGGCGACCAGTTCGGCCCGGGCCACGGCGGCGGCGTCGACCAATCCGCGGGCCAGCAGGTCATCGACCAGCTGGGCGCGCTTGTGCTGGTTGAGGCCGCTCATGGAACCACCCCGTCCAGCCAGCCGGCCTGCAGCGTCAGACCCACGACCCAGCCGCCGACCGCCAGGGCCGGTCCGAACGGCAGGCGGCCGTCGGCCGGGCGCGACAGGGCCAGATGCGCAAGGCCCAGCAGGCTGGCCAGGACCAGGCCCCACGGGGCGGCCGCGCCAAGCCAAAGGGCCAGGGCCGCGGCCAGCTTGACGTCGCCCCAGCCCAGGGCGGCTTTGCCCGCCCGTGCGAAGGCCAGCTTCAAGCCGGCCAGGATGAGAAGCGTCGCGATCGCCGCGGCGGCGCCCAGCGCTAGGTCCCATCCGCCGCGCATCGCCGCCAGGCCCGCCGCCGACATCGCGACGCCCAGCGTGGCCAGGTCCGGCAGGCGGCGCGCGACGACATCGGCGGCCCCGGCGCCGACCAGCAGCACGGCCGTCAGCGAGGCCAGCGCCGCGGGCGCCGGCGGCAGCAGGGCGAAGGCGGAGAAGGCCGCGGTCAGCGACAGGGCCTCGCCCACGGGATGGCTGATCGCGATCGGCGCCCGGCAGTCGCGGCACGCCCCGCGCGCGACGACGTAGGAGACCAGCGGCGTGGTGCGGGCCAGCGACAGGCCCTCGCCGCAGCCGTCGCAGCGTGAGCGGCCGGTCAGCGCCTGCTCGCCCCGCGCCCAGCGCATGCCGGCGGTGACGGCGAAGCTGCCGACCACGGCGCCGAACGGCGCGGCGACGAGGCCGGCGATCAAGGTCACGGCGCCTCCGGCGCGCGCAGGTCGCGCTTGGTCCCGGAGCCGCCCGGCTTGCGATCGGCGCCCAGGCTCACCAGCCGGTACTGGGTGTCGGGATCGGTCTCGTAGCCGATCGCCTCGCCCCAGGGATCCTTCAGAGACTTGGCGTTCTTGGTGTAGGGACCGGCCCAGCCCTCGACGCCTTCCGGCTCGGTGATCAGGGACGGCAGACCTTCC
>Ga0102591_1002355_pt1 | contig 20984 bp, 21 predicted proteins | sample AraplaCol_mCL_r2_2_FD_76860 | JGI IMG/M metagenome (GOLD analysis project Ga0102591, IMG submission 76860) | Arabidopsis root microbial communities from North Carolina, USA - plate scrape MF_Col_mCL_r2 (SPADES assembly) (version 2) | ecosystem: Host-associated > Plants > Roots > Endosphere... | reverse complement strand
GTCTTGTTGCTTTCCGGGATCGTCGCGGCGACCTCTTCCGGATCGATGATGATGTACTGGCCATTCTCGATCTCGAAGCCCTTGGTCTGCTGCTCCTTCGGCACGGGGTCCTTGGTCTCGCTATCGATGAAGATGCGGTTCACGCGATTGCCGGACGCCTTATTGACCGTGTTGAAGGTGATGCGCTCTGACGTGCTTGCCGCCGTATAAAGCGCTACTCCGCAGGTGACCCCACCGAATTTAATGAAGCCCTTCCACTGCGCGCGATGCCCTGTTGCCATGACGCTTCTCCGAATCACTTCGTCGCGACTCAAAGACGTCTCAAGGTGACTCGTTCCGACTCGAAACCGAATCATTTTTCAATAACTTACGGAATTGCGTTCATAGATTGATTCCGGATCGAACGTTCGTCCCGGTCGTTGAGGACGAACTATGCCATCCGCTTCACGCGGAGCCTTCACCCATGAGGCGAGGAATGGACAGCAACACCGTTGTTGTCTTCGTCCATCTGAAGGGTCGCGGCGATCCAATCTGGCGGCATGATCCCAGGCAGTTCCTCGGTACGCAGCGTTTCGGTCAATTCTTCGACGGTATCGAGACCGCCGCGTGGTTTCCCGCCCATCGCGCTCCAGTGTCCACAACATGGTCATCCTGATTCCCTTCCTTTGACCTGCTTAGTGGGTTCGGCCGTCGTTTCAAGCGCAGCACGATGTGCATCCTCCAAGGAACTACTGGAATCGCCCCGAGTTTCTCGCCTGAACATTGTAAGCGGTCTCGCTGCCGCACCTTAACCAAGGTGCTTTAGTTGGTTTCGATGATTGCCGCCATGACGGGACGGCTGCCTCGCGCTTTCAAGTCAGTCGTTAGGACGTGTGGCTTGCCGATCCGCAAGCTGCCGGTCGGCTACAAAGTCTCAGCGCCGCCGGTGAGCCCTTCAGGCGACTAGCCTCTTCCCGCAATATTCGGTGCTTCCTACCCCATTCACAATTTTTCCAGGGCCTCAGGCGAGTTGAGCGAGGATATTGTCGACCACCGTGGGGACCGTGCCGGCCGTGTCAATATCGATGCCAACGGGAAGATATTCCCGGGTATGATGGTAGCGCAGTACCAGCCGCCGCTCGGCCGGATCGAAACCTGGCTCATTCGGTCGCCCATCTAATCGTCGGTTCAACGTCTCAACGTCTACGTCGAGCACAAAAACCTTGTCGAATAAGTCCAGGAATTTACGGAAATTGCGCGAGCCGCCACAGAAGAAGGTGGCAGGATGGGTGGTGTCGGCAGCAATGGCCCGGACCTTGTCGACGGGCCAAATCCAGTGCACGTATCCCCAAACGATGCGATCCTCTCCTTCGGGTGGTCCTGGCAGTGCCTTGCCTGTTTCGGGGTCGCCGACATAGGCCAAGACCCGGTCACCATGGACGACATGGTAACCCCGCCGCTCCAGTTCGGTAGCGACAGACGTTTTTCCAGTGCCGGAACCGCCTTCGATCAGATAGTTCTTGATTCCCATAGGCGCTGTTTATCATGTCGTTCAAACTCGCGAGAAGAGAACTCTGCCTGAGGACTCTCAACCGACCGCTTCACCTGATCAGGGCAGCAATCGGTCTTTCGGATTAGCGGCGAATGTCTGGCTGATACGCGCCACCATGCCGACCGAAGAGCCCGCGGTTGCGTCTTGCGAAAGCAGACGTCGCTCAAGCCACGCTTTGAGGGCATCGATGCGCCAAAGGGAGGCCGTTGCTCGGTTTGTTTCTGAGGGCGATGCTTTCGGAAATAACGTGCGCTGCCTGGAGTGTTGATTCCACATTGCAGCCGGTAATGGCACATGTTCCGTTATATCGCGACATCAACGATGCTCGGAAATCGGCCTGATCCGGTCTGACTTCCTGCTGAGAGTACCGCCGTTCAAAACCCTGGAGTACCTCGCTTTTCTGCTCCCACAGGGCTTCGTCCTCATCTGACGCCGATCCACCGACGGGCGCAGCCCGCTGTATGTGGCGGCCAACCACGTCACGGAATTCGGAAAGCTCGTCGTCTTCCAGCTCATAGGTACGAGTGAGCAAGTTGCGCAGGAGGTAGTCAATAACACGACTACCTGTCGGTTCGCCTCGCCAGCCGTGGAGACGGAACCCAGACCTAAACAGCCTCACGTTTTCAAGGGCTACCGACAGGTCGCCTTGTGCTCAAGGACGTGGCACTTCTTGCTGGAGCCTGGTTGGTGATGGTGGATATGGCGCGCGACATTCTCCGCTCCCGATCCGTCGAAACGGCCGTCCCGTTCGGCGCTACATGGCCGTCCTAGAGTGGGGCACCAAAAAAACCGAGAGCCTCTTCAAGCTCCGTTTGCTCGTATCCAAAGTGAGAAATTACAGCGCGGTAGACCACAAGAAACGTTTCTCTGGTCTGGTGAAAGCTAACCGGCCCGGGGTTTTCCCGCATCTCGAGCACGTTGGCGGCAAGAGTTTCGAGCAACTGATGGATGACCAAATGCTCTTCGGCGAGCCGATCGATCACCTTCGTTAGTGAGGCATTGCCCGCGGCCGCGATGTTCGGAAAGATCTCCCAGTCTTCGGATGTGTGATGGAATTCGAGAAACTGACACTCGCGCCCGCACAAATTCCCGAAGCGCCTGTAGTTGCGCATCAGCTCATTGGCTTCTATTTGCGGCATCAGCTCTTCCGGGTGGGCTTCGCCCTTCTCAATGAGCAATATCACCGCTCGTGTCTCGTCGAGTGCGCTAATATGCATAGCGTGTATCGACGCGAGCTTTTTGCCGATAAGCCGATGCTCGGGCGTTGCCCCCGGGATTGCGGCCGCTTTTGGCCGGGTGGCATCGTCGAATAAATCAAAAACGTTCATGAGTACTTCTCGAAATCTCACGATGGACGACGATGCAGTCTATCTGGGCCAAAAGGAGCCGCTCACCACTTTTCGGGTTACCGCACTTTGTTTTACCGCAGGTCACGAAAAGCCGCTGGAAGCAGATCGTTGGGGAAGTCTTGATATGACACGGGGCGAAGGAAGCGGTTGATTGCCAACGTTCCTACCGATGTGGATCTTCCATCTGATGTGGCCGGGAAGGGGCCGCCGTGGACCATTGCAGGAGACACCTCTACGCCCGTTCCAAAGCCATTAACGAGCAGGCGTCCGGCGAGCATTTCGAGCTTAGGAATGAGCATCTGCGCTGCACCGATGTCGTCCTGATCGATATGGAGCGCCACGGTGAGCTGACCTTCCAGAGAGGAAACAACGCGATCCAATTCTGCATGATCCGAACATCGCACCACCAGACTGGCTGCTCCGAAGATCTCCTCTTGAAGCTCCGGGTCATCAAGCAACGACCGACCCGTCGTGGAAAAGAGCATAGCTTGGCCCTCCAAGGCGGTTCCAGGCAGCCCGCGACCCACCACTTTCACAGTTGGCTTGGCTTCAAGGCTTGCCGTTCCGCGCTTGAAAGCATCGCAGATCCCTGCGGTTAGCATTGTCTGAGCCGCAGCTTGCGCAATTTTGGTCGATGCGGACACCAGGAACTCGCTTAGGCCGTCCCCCTCAACAAGTAGAACCAAGCCAGGATTGGTGCAGAACTGCCCTGCACCGAGTGTAAGCGAACTTATGAATGCCTCAGCGACCTCGGCTCCGCGCCGCGCAAGCGCCGACGGGAAGATGATGACAGGATTGACACTGCTCATCTCCGCATAAACGGGGATCGGATGCCTGCGTCGCCTAGCGATGTCCACGAGTGCTAATCCGCCTCGGCGTGAGCCTGTAAAGCCAACCGCCCTAACGCGGCTGTCTGCGACGAGTGCCTGCCCCACTTCGAACCCTGCGTCGAAGAGCAAAGCAAACATTCCGGGCGGAAGGTTGGAGTCGGCGACGGCTTTTTGCACAGCTCTTCCGACTAACTCCGAGGTGCCGGGGTGCGCGGAGTGTGCCTTCACGATTACTGGACACCCGGCAGCTAAAGCTGAAGCTGTATCGCCGCCCGCCACGGAGAAAGCCAAGGGAAAATTGGAGGAACCGAAGACCGCAACGGGGCCCAAGGGGACGTTGCGCAATCTCAAATCCGGTTTGGAGATGGGCCTTCTCTTGGGATCCGCAGGATCGTGTCGCAATTCCTGGAAGCGACCGTCCCGTACCTCCTTCGCGAAGAGTTTTAGCTGATTCACGGTCCTTTCTCGTTCGCCCGCAATACGTTCTTTTGAGAGCCCCGTTTCCGCGCTGGCTCGGTCAATAAGGGCAGTACCCAGTTCCAGGATGTTATCCGCGATCATGTCGATGAATCGTGACCGGTCCGCCAGCGGCGTTTCGCGATAGCTCTGGAAAGCTTCCCAGGACTGTGAGAGTGCGCTTTCCACGTCCTCTGGGGTCGCGCTGTGAAACGGCTCACCGAGCCGACTCCCTGACGATTGTTCGATAGCGAAGAAAGCCGTTCCTTTGCCAGGATAGCTGTCGTCCCCAATTAGAAGGTGTCCCTTGATTTCCATCTCGAAATCCTCAGTGAAAAATATCCGTCGTCGAGCGCGGCATATCCCGCGGCCAGCACCTTGATATCTTTTTTCGGCAGGGGCGGATTGGCCGAATGAGCATCCATGTGGTCGAGTGCAACTCGCTCTGAAAATCCCGCACTATTTTGGAGACGATTTTTCCAAGAATGGTTGTCCCCACTCGGCCATAGTCATCGCCAGACAATCACCAAAGCCTCAGCGTAATCAGCATCACCCGCTGAAACGTTAGGCCGCGCCCAAGGAGCCCCAATGGACCAGCCACTTCATTCGCGTCGGACCGCAGATCTGAAAACCCCAACGGGTCTTTCCGAGGCGGCGGTTAAGGACATTTCGTCATCTGCTACCGCGGTGCTTGCCGACGTCTTCGCCCTGTACCTCAAGACGAAGAATTTTCATTGGCACATGAGCGGTTCAAGTTTCCGCAGCTACCATCTTCTGCTTGACGAACATGGTGGCCAGCTGTTTGCGATGACGGACCCTCTGGCGGAGCGCGTACGGAAGCTTGGTGGAACGACGCTGAAATCGATAGGCGATATCGCGAAGCGTCAGCGCATCAACGATAACGATGCCGACTTCGTTCATCCACATGAGATGCTTGCGGAACTGAGCGAAGACAACGCTGCGCTCATCGCCAGTCTGAGGAACCTCCACCATGTCTGTGACGAGCACGGCGACATTGCCACGGCTAGCTTGATCGAGAACTGGATCGATGAAGGCGAGCATCGCATCTGGTTTCTCTTCGAGACGTTGCGCGACACCAATCGCTGATCAGCCCTGACACTGCTCTTTTGCGGATTGAACGAACAACACCGACAGCGCAAGCGACGCGCACAGTCCTCAATGACGTGCGGTCGTGGACGCGTGAAAAGGTCTTTCTCGATGGAAACCGCGACACGGAAATTTTCAACTCGAGTTCTGGGCATCATCTGCCTTGCACTGCCAGTTGGAGGCTGTGCCTCGACTACAAGCAGCGCCCATCGCACCGATCGACGGCCCCCGGCCGGCCACGTTGTCGTTCCCTACGATGCGCATGGAGTGCCCGATCAAGCATCCGCCAAAGAGAAACCGGGCAATCCGACGGATCAGAAAAGCGGAGATCCTGAGAGATGGGGAAGCGTCGCGAACATCTCCGGTTCCGTCAGCGGTGGCTTCGGCTGGTAGGCCGACTGCCCGGTGACCATCCTAGTTTACACCAAGAACTCTGAAACCAAACCAAGACTGGAGACAAGCATGGCCAAGAGCATCATCCCGCCAGCCTACATCGACCCGCCTAACCCAGCGCTCCCGAAAGTCGAATTCGGCGTTGATCTGTCGACTACGGCTCTCGTGATCACCGACCCGCAGATCGATTTTCTTAGCCCAAAGGGGGCGGCCTGGGGTGCCTTCGGTGAGAGCATCACCGAACACAACACCGTGGACAATATTGGCCGCCTGTTCGAAAGCTCGAAGCGTGCCGGCATCAGCGTGGTTATCTCGCCCCACTACTACTACCCCGTCGATCATCGTTGGGATTTCGCAGCAACGGGTGAAACCCTGATGCACAAGCTGCGCATGTTCGACCGCCGCGACCCTCTTTCGCTGGAAGGTTTCGACGGCTCCGGCGCTGACTGGATGCCCGAGTACAAGCAGTACATCGAGGACGGGAAGACGATCGTCTGCTCGCCACACAAGATCGCCGGTCCCCAAACGAACGACGTGATTTTCCAGCTCCGCAAGAAGCGCATCGACAAGGTCATCCTGGCGGGTATGGCTGCCAACTTCTGCGTCGAATCCCACCTTCGAGACTTCGTGGAGCATGGCTTTGAAGTTGCTGTCGTTCGCGATGCCACGGCCGGCAGCAAGTTGCCCGAAGGCGATGCCTATATGGCAGCACTCGTGAACTTTCGGTGGTTTGCAAACGCACTATGGACCACCGATGAAGCCGCAGATCGTCTCGGATCGGCTGTGCGCAAATCGTAATTCCGATTCTGCTTTGGCAAGTAGCTCGCCCTTTATACGGGGCGAGCTTTTGTCGTCAAAAGTATTGGTCGAACGTCGATGCGTATCCCACCGCGCGCGGTTCGCGGTCGACAGACTCAATGCTGACTTTCCAGAAAAAGAAGTGGGGAGGCCTTGCCTCCCAATCAGATCTCAAAAGCCTTCCAGAACAATCTTACCCTTAGACTTCCCACTCTCGATGACCGCGTGCGCCTTGAGCAAGTTCTCGGCGTTGATAGGCCGAAGCACCTCATTGAGCGTCGTCTTGATCCGCCCGTCGTCGATCAGGTTCGCGACCATGTTAAGGAGCCTGCCTTGTTCCGCCATGTCGGCCGTTTGGAACATAGAGCGGGTAAACATGAATTCCCAATGTACGGAAACCGACTTGCGCTTGAACCCCATGACGTTGAGGCTCTCCGGATCGTCGATCAAGCCGAAGCGCCCCTGGGGGGCGATCAATTCGATGATCTGATCGAGATGTCGGTGCGTCTCTGTGGTGGAGAAGACGAACGATGGCGAGCCAAGCCCCAAGGCTTTGACTTGTTCGGCTAGCGGTTTCGAGTGATCGATGACATGGTGGGCTCCCAGCTGCTCGACCCACTCCTTCGTTTCAGGGCGCGATGCCGTCGCGATCACCGTTACATCGCTGAGAGCCCGGGCAAGCTGAATAGCGATCGAGCCAACGCCGCCCGCGCCACCAATGATTAGGATGGCCTTTGCCCCGCCGGCGACAGGGCTCCGAATATCGAGCCGGTCAAACATCATCTCCCAAGCTGTGATGGCCGTGAGAGGTAAAGCAGCAGCCTCGACGTCGGAGAGTGTTTTAGGCTTGTTTCCGACTATACGCTCATCGACAAGGTGATACTCGCTGTTCGCGCCTTGGCGAATTAGCGAGCCTGCGTAATAGACCTGATCACCCTTTGAATGTCCCGACACCTTGTCACCAATATCGACGACTTCACCAACCGCGTCCCAGCCAAGGACTTTCCAGGAGCCGTCCGAAGGGGAAATGCCCGTCCGAACCTTGCAGTCGACCGGATTCACGGAAACCGCCTTCACCTTAACGAGGAGGTCCCGACCGATGGCTGTTGGTTTTTCCAGTTCGACATCCTGCAAAGCGCCTGCACGATCGAGTGGCCCGGCTTTCTGATAAGCAACTGCTTTCACTGCATCTCTCCCTTTCCCGCCAACAACGCCGATGGATACGTTCTTGGGCTACCGCACAACTTATGGGATTGTGCCTGTTCATTATTGGACGTTCGTGGCCCAATCGATCTCCGGTCACCGTGCAAAACCTAGACCTATAGCTAATTACATCCGACTTGGACGAGCGATAAAAAATCATCATCGGGCCGCTCTGGCGGATGTTCAGACGCTAAACGTGACGAGACCAGAATGGCAGCGTTCAAATTTGCGGAGTTCGAACTCGACATCGAGCGACGAATCCTCTCAAGAAACGCCGAAGTGGTGAAGATTGGTGCCAGGGCATTCGATATTCTGGCATGTCTCGTCGGGCAGGCGGGGCAAGTCGTCTCGAAAGACGCGCTGCTGAAAGCTGTCTGGCCATCAACTCATGTCGACGATGTAGCTTTGCGGGTCCACATGGTGGCATTGCGCAAGGCGATCAGCACCGATGGAACTGGGTCGTGCATCGAAAGCGTCGCGGGTAGGGGATACCAGTTTGTGAGACAGGTGGCTCGCCTCGACCGCGGCCGCTCCGGAGATCACAGTGGCGCAAGAGCCCGAAGCATTCTACCGGCGGCGCTGGAAGAGATTATCGGTCGCGAGGGGTTCTTGCACGAAGCGGTGGAGCTGCTTGGCACGGCATCTTTGGTCACTATTGTTGGTCCTGGAGGCATTGGCAAAACCACTGTAGCCATTGAGCTGGCTCGCAGGATCGAGGATGCCTATGAGCGAACAATTTTCCTCGATCTCGGGTCTTTATCGAGCGGTGCTCAGGTTGGTCCGTTGCTCTCAACGCGGCTGGGGCACGTGGCCTATTCCTCTGACCCGCTGCCCGGGATCATCCAGACGCTCGCAGAACAGCGTACACTACTCATCTTTGACAACTGCGAGCATCTCATCGACGAGTGTGCGTCCATGGTGGAACGGTTGTTAGGCTCGTTAACAAACCTGACGATAATCGCGACAAGTCGGGAAACCCTTCGTGTGCGGTCGGAGCACGTACGCGTTCTCCAAGGCTTGGCTTCCCCAGAAGCTGGCCAACCTGTAAGCCACGCGCGAGGCTACAGCGCGGTAGAGCTTTTCCTTAGGCGTTTCTACGCCGCAAACGGAAATCTCGCGGACACCGATGAGCAGGAGTTGAGCCTCGCCGCGGGGATTGTGGCACGCCTCGATGGCATCCCGCTGGCGATCGAACTTGCCGCGGCGCGAGCGGCAAGCCTCGGTATCCGAACTGTGGCCGAGTCGCTCAACGATCCCATCAGTCTTCTCAAGCGCGGCAAAAGAACTGCGCCTCAACGTCAGCAGACTCTCAGAGCGACGCTCGAGTGGAGCTTCTCACTGCTTTCGGAGATCGAGCGCAGGCTCTTGGAGTACTTGTCGGTGTTCGCGGGTCCGTTCGATGGTGCTTCCGCTTTGGAAGTCGCTTCCGATTGGCTTGTGGGCCACGATTTCGAGGACGCGCTGGCCGGGCTTTCAGCGAAGTCTCTAATTAGCGTGTCAAGGGAGCAAGGAACTCTCCGGCTCCTTGAGGTCACGCGGGCTTTTGCTCGGGAGGAGCTTGAGAACCGGGGTGCGCTTTGCGATGCGCTGACCGCGCACGCGGAATGGGTGGAAGCGCGGCTAGTTGCCGCTACACGGGACTGGGCGACACTGTCTACGCCGCGCTGGCTTGCCAGTTACGGGCAGCTGATAAACGATGTTCGCTCTGCCCTGAATTGGAGCTTTGACAGCGGGCAAAGCGACCGGGCGCTGAAGCTGGTTGCGATGTCGCACATCATCTGGACGCAAATGGGCTTGGCAGGGGAGCAATTGGCTATCTTGCAGCGCGCTGTGAGTATTATGGATGGATCGATCGCACTCGAGCCCATCGCGGAAGCCAGACTAAGAGCGTCTTATGCTGCGGTGCTTTTCCACCTCAAGAGCATCACTGCGGACGAAGAGGCCATTCGACAGTTTCGAAAGGCTACGCTTGCCGCCGAGGCCACCGGCGATCAGATCGAGATCGCGAGAGCACACACCGGAATTTGCGCTATTCTGACGACCCATGGCCGCTATCAGGATGCCATGGATGTTGCGGCTCGTCTCGAAGACAAGTTCGGCACTATTGGGAACAATGCCGTCAGCAGGGTTTTCGCGATGAACCTCCATTATCTCGGTAGGTTCGATGAGTCGGAGGATATGTGTCATCGCGCACTGGATGCAGGATCCGCAAATGTTCGAAGCACGCGGACGAGCGGGGCTGGCTACGACCAGAGACTGTTGGCGATGCTGGTGATGGCGAAGAACGCTTGGGTGCAAGGCGATACTGATGCCGCGTTATCTCACTCGCGCGAGGTGGTTGCCGAAGCATTGAACATGGGCGACCCCATTTCAACCTGTCTCGTTCTGGCCGTGTCTTCATGTGTCATATATTTTGGCATGGGCGAGGTCGACGCGGCGCGTCATCATCTCGATATTCTCAGAGAGGTCTCGACACGCCATTCTCTAGCACGGTGGTTGGAGTGGTACAAAGGTTACGAGCTGCTATTGCTCGAAAGCGGTGCGACGGCAGCCGACTTCGAGAGAAGCTTCTCCGAAAGTATCCCGGGGCCCCGTGTAGAAAGCATGGTGGTCGCCGCGGGCACTCGCGTCGGCTCTCGGGTTGTCGATCTTGCGCTGAGCGCCGATACCGGCTGGTGTAGGCCGGAACTCTTGAGAGTGCGCGGAGAACTTCTCAAGAGCCGCGACACGTCGCAAGCCGAGCGGCTTTTCAAAGCCTCCTATGATCTGGCGGAGAAACAAGGTGCTAGCTTGTGGCAACTCAGGGCAGCAGTCAGCCTGTTCAACTCGAAACCTTCAAGAACAGAAAATGATTCAATCGAGCTAGTCCTGTGTGCTTTGGGCAACTTCAAGGGCAAGCTTGCGCTAGCAGAACAGCGTCTACTGAAGGATTCTGGCCTGTCGAACCTAGTGTCCTTGTCGGGAACGGTATCCACACCTTCGCTGGAGCCGAATTATTCAAGAATGCCTACATTAGAATGTGCTTTGTGATGTTCAAGCGAGGCGCGAAGCTGTTCAAGCGATTCTCGAAGCCTCCCGGAGGCGGTCGACCCCAAGCCGCTTCTCAGTGGCCCCTCATTCCTCCTCCCAATGTTGAGGGGCCACTTCATCCCCGTGTGATACAACTCCTCTTCAAACAGAATTCTGATCGCGATATAGACCGAATCTTCGTGATCGGTCGGTGAACACTGCGTCAGCTTGACCCGATCGTCGTCGATCGGAGGGCACGTGCAGAAAGCGATCAATGTCGGTGAACAGATTCCCCTGGTACGGATCGTGGACGATGATGGGCACGTCCGAGAGTCCCTAGTAGACTTTCTCCGCTCCGAAGACATCGCAGCAGCGGGATACGCTTCTCCTGCCGAGTTCTTGGCATTGGACGATAGAGCGCGACCTGGATGCATTATCCTGGACATACACTTGGGAAACGCAAACGGGCTAGATTTCCAGGACGAGCTTAACCTCCGGGGTGGCGCAAGACCTGTGATCATCATCACGGGCGCGGGTGACATACCCATGACTGTGCGGGCGATGAAAGCCGGAGCTATCGATTTCCTTACGAAGCCGTTCAGCGACCAGGAATTTCTCGACGCTGTAAAAGGCGCGCTGGAGCGGGACAAGAATGCCGGCGTCGAACAAGCTAGGATCCAAGCGGCACACGCTCTGTTCGGAAGTCTGACGAAGCGCGAGCGTACCGTAATGGAGGCAATAGTTGCTGGCTTGATGAACAAGCAGATTGCTGCAAACCTGGATATCAGCGAAGCGACGGTGAAGGTTCATCGAAGCAATGTGATGCAGAAAATGGAAGTCCGCACTGTCGCCGATTTGGTTAAGAAAGCGGAACTTCTCGGGAAAGCACGTTAGTACACGGATTTTAGACGATCGACGTTAGCTCCACGGAGTGTTCGGGCCTCTTAGACGGAAGCGTGAGTATAAATGACGCTCCCTTTCCCTCGTTGTTTCGAGCCGTCAGAGTGCCTCCAAAGGCTTCGAGGATGGATCTGCTGATCTGAAGTCCCATTCCCATGCCCCCAGATTTTGTGGTGAAAAATGGCTGGAAGATCTGTTCCAGTACGCCTTCATGGATGCCAGGGCCGTTGTCACGAACCTCGACCACGCTCTCGTCCTCTTTCGAACGACGTGCGAGAATCTCGATAGCCTTCGGGTCCTTCATTTCCGTCATCGCGTCTGCAGCGTTAACTATGAGATTTGTGAAGACTTGCTGAAGTTCCGTGCGGTCCGCGAACACCTCTGCGGCATTGTCCGGAATAGCGAGCCTGAGCGATACGTTGCGGTTTGCAAGTTCAGTCTCCAGCAACTGGCTCGTTTCGGTAAGGAGATCGCGAAGGTCGAGGATCGACGGAACTCGGTGGCCCTTGAGGAGGCGGGCGCGGGTATTTTTTATGATTAGATTCATGCGCTCTGCGTTGGTACTCACTCTGTCGAGTGCGAGCTGCGCCTCCTCCAGCTGGGGGGGAGTTTTGGCCAGCCAACGCTTGGTGGTCTTAGCCGCCATGTTCAACGCCAGTAGCGGTTGGTTAAGCTCATGGGCGAGAGATGTCGAGACAGCGCCTACGGTTAGCGCGTGGCTTGCACGCGCAAGATCTTCGCGAGCGGCGGCTGCCTGCTCCCTCGCCTGAAGCTGCCCGGTAATGTCAATATGGGTCGAAAGCGAAAGAGACCAGTCTTCCGAGACATTCACCCCGACCGCGACAGTAACCTTGCGGTCATCCTTGCCGAGCAGCGTAGCGGTCGTGGCAAAATGATGCCGCTCATAGAACATTGCTTCCAATTGTTGCTGCATCACGCGCCGTGCGTCTACGGCATTCTGGGACGGGGGCTTCGCAACCAGTTCCGCGTGATCAGCATATCCCATCATGTGAAGCAGAGCGTCGTTAACCCGATTGACCTTGACGGCCGCTATGCAACTGTCGATGAAATCGGGATTCTCGGCTGCCAGCCTTGCGAAGCTCGTGGCTCCGTTCGCCTTGGCATGATCGATCATCATTTTGGCTTGGGTGATGTCCTGTTCCGCATATGCGATGTTTCTGTCTTCGAAGAGCGTTCGGAATTTTTCTTGGCTCAAAGCCAGCTCATCGGTTTGTAATCGAATCCTCTCGCTGAGTTCGCCTGCAAGCCTTTGGATTTCGAGATTCGCAATGATCTCTGCGCTGACGTCAAAAACACTTCCGTACCAATGACGTACCTCACCAAGTTCGTCGCGCACAGCAAAACCGTGGCCAGACATCCAGATGTACTCGCCATCGCGTTGGCGAACTCGGAATAGCGTCCTTACGTCTTTAAGCGTTCGAACTGACTCTGCCCATGTTGCCGTGAATTCCGCTACATCCTCGGGATGAATGTGCTTTACCCAGTTTTGCGTCGCAACCGCGTCCATCGGATCGTCGCCCGTGATTTCGAAGTATCGGCGATTGAAGTAGTCGATCGAGCCGTCTGGCCGGGCACGCCAAAGAAACTGAGGCACGGAGTCGGCGAAGTCTCGAAACTCATTCGCGGCCTCTTTTTGCGCGATCACCTCGAAACGATAGGCTCCAAGAATGGCTATCACCGCGATCATGGCTGCGAGCTGGACCAGGCCCTCAACCGCCATGCCGCTATTTAGCGTCAGCAAGACGAGATATACCAGCAAGCAGGCGACAGACCACCCGATCGTCATAGGCTTGTTCAAATGGCGGGATCCAAGAGCAATCGCGATCACGAGGACCAAAGAATTCGAAATGCTGGGCCCGTTCGACAACGAGGCAATGATGCCCGCTACAAACAGGATGACGGCGATACCGGTCCACACGAATGGCCTGGACCTTTTCTCTGAAGGCACGATTTAATCCCCGCTGCACTGGCACCGCAATCTCTTCACTGACCCGCGCCTTGTCAATCGCCTGTGAAAACGTTCGAAGCGAGCGCTCAAGCTCGCTCGACACCGTGACGGATCTGTATCTCCCGGGGATTTGCGAATGGCCGCGTTAACAACGTTGTTAATGATGTTAAACAGCATCCTTTGGAACGGCATTTCATGTCTACATAGATGCGAATAACGAAGCAAATCCAATCAGATAACCGTTGTAATTGTCTTCAAAACAGCCCTAACGCCTCTTAACATGGCTTAACTGGCTTCCAATCCATGTAACCGCCTACCCTTCCTCGCATCGAAGCAAGAAGGGTGAGTATCATGGCAAGTACCGAGATATCGAGCTCCCGGTTTACTCAACTGGACCCCACAACAATTTTTGGGCTCAAGTCACCCGATTTTGTCGCTCGAGACGAACTTGCGATCATTGTTAGGCCACTGTCATCGCCAAGGGCGGCCAAGCGTGTGCGCGTGATCGCAGGGCTAGCCGAATGGCAGAAGAACAAGGCGATCGGCTACATTGACGAGAACGTTGAGAAGAATATCAAGGTCGAGGATATCGCGTCGCTCGTGAAATTGAGTGCAAGCAGGTTTTCCAAAGCATTCAAGGTGTCGTTAGGAAGAGCGCCCTATGACTACGTTCTTTCTCGCAGGATAGAGGCGGCGAAATTCATGATTCTCTACACGGAGGAGCCACTGAGTCAGGTAGCGCACGCCTGTGGGCTAAGCGACCAGGCGCATCTATCAAAAGTATTCAAGCGGATTGTTGGTGTGACGCCGCTAAAATATCGGCGTGCGGGCACTCGTGCTCGAAGCGCATTGTCTTCGCACGCGACTATCTGGAAGCGTCTGGCTGAAAGCCACGAGGCCGTCAGTTAAGGCGTAGCCGGCCCGGCATCGTAAAAGCCTGCCCGACACCGGACTTGAAGGCTTCCTCGCAATGCTGCGCGGTTACGCAGACAACTTCCTAGCTAAGACTATCGGAGCCTCTGTGGCAGGTCTCCGCTCTAAAAAGGAGAACCGAAATGTTCAGCCACGAGCATTCGGCAAGGATTGCGAGCGCGAGGATGGAATTTGTGTCCATGACTTTCGAGGCCCTGAGCAGGGCTGCTTCGTCTACTCGAGAAGTCATGCATGGTCTCTTTAGACCAGGATGAGGGATGCTAGCGACAAAATGAGCGCCGGGAACATCACGACGGTCCCGAGCTTCAAAAGCCTCCAGCCGCGGATATCGAGACCTTCGCGACGCAGGGCCGACAACCACAGAATCGTTGCCAGCGATCCCGTAACCGACAGGTTGGGCCCGAGATCGACGCCGATCAGGACAGCGCCCGCGACCTTGTCAGGGACCTGCGCCGCCTGAACCGCACTGCCGGCAACCAATCCGGCCGGGAGATTGTTGACGAGATTGCAGACCACGGCGACGAACGCTCCGGCCACACCGACGGCCTGTGCTTGAGAAGCCGAGGCAAGAGAGGCCAGCTGTGTGGAGAGAACGCCTATAACACCGGTTCTATCGAGAGCTTCCACGATTACAAACAGGCCCGCCACCAGGGGCAAGACGCTCCAGCTTATACCCTTTAAAGTCTCGGCTGGGCTCTGCCGCGTCAGCAATAGAACGAGTGCCGTAGTGATGGTTCCTGCGAGGAATGTCGGAACACCAAGATCCGCATGCAAGGCGGACGCTGCCACGAGGATGATGGCCGTCACCAGGATTCCCCAGCCTGCAAGGCTGCCGCTGCGGGTGAGGCCTGGTCGATCCGCCCCGGTGGCAAGGCTTTCCTTCGCTAGAGTGCGCCGCTGTGTCCAGTAAAGGCAGACGAACGTGATGATGATGGAAACGATCGACGGTAAGAGGAACGTCGACAGCCAGCGGGACAAAGGCGGCATTTCACCGCCGGCGAAGATTACGAGATTGGCTGGGTTGGAGATCGGCAGCACGAAGCTCGCTGCATTGGCGATGAAAGCGCACACGAGCAGATAGGGCATTGGGTCCCGAACCTTGCCCGCTCGGCAAGCTGCATAGACCGCAGGCGTGAGGACGACGGCGGTCGCGTCGTTCGACAGAAAAACTGTCACGACGAGACCGACGAGATAGACTAGCACGAACAGACACCTGGAGGAGCCGTTGGCATACGAGGTCGCAATAGCGGCAATCCAGTCGAACAAGCCTTCTCTCCGGGCAAGCTCGGACAATAGCATCATCCCGACCAAAAAGAGGTACACATCGATGCCCTTGGCGATACCTGCCAAGGCATCGTACGGTCCGATGAGCTGGAAGGCGACTAGGATAAGACCACCAAGGACAGCCCAGATTGCCTCCGGCCACCGGAACGGCCTAGCGACCACGCCGGCCGCGGTGAGCCCGGCAATACTCCATACGATAGCACTTTCAGTCATTCGGCTCATGTTTGTGGGCTGCGAGGCGCGGGTTGGCCACGTAGCGTGTTGGGATTGGACGTTCGGCGCACCTGATACATGGGCTCGGAAGCATCGGCAACATTGAGGCGTCCTATTCTTTGACGCTTGGCTTCCGTTAGCTTCACCCAATCACTGACAATTTACTTGGGTTCATTCAAAAGTAGTCATTGGCAGATTATGTGCAGCCACGTCCCTAGTTGTTATTCGGTCTGACGATGGATCTCGCGACAGTTCTTCTTCTCCACAAATCTTCTTTCCTCGTCGGTACGATCTGCTTTTGCTACGTCAGGTGGCGGTCAAAGGAACCTGGGCTTGGTCTTCTCGCGCTCGGTTGTTGCCTTCTTGCCTTCGCATCGACGATTGCCGGAATGGGCGAGCAAAAGTCACTAGCGTTCAAATTTTGGACTTTCGGAAGCTTTTCCGTTGGCGTCGCGGGCTACTCGCTTATGGCGACCGGGCTGCTCCAGCTGAGCCGCCGCCAGCGAAAACAGTCCGATTGGGTTCCGATCACGGCGGCACTCGTCTTATCGGCCACCGTTTGGGAAATGCATTGGTATGCGGAAAACTCGACGCGTGCTGCGATCTTCAATGCGGCTGCCGCGGCCTTTCTTACCGTCTCCGGCGCAAGGGTCCTAAGAGACTTCTTTACGGACCAGTTGCCCGCAAGGTTGGGTCTCCTCGCCTCCCTTTCGGCCGCGACGACATTTTCAGGGCTGGTCACGGTCGGAATGATTTCTCCGGATTATGGTCTGATTGCACCGCGCTATGCCTTCTTCCTGCTCATCATTTGCCACTTCTCCCTCGCGCTGTTCGTGCTTGTGCTCGTCCAAGAACGAGCCGAAGCGCGGTTGAAACATCTGGCAAACACGGATCCCCTGACGGGAATACCGAACCGGCAGCGCTTCTTCGCATCCTTGCCGAGCGTGCCGAGGAAAGGCGACGCTTTCGTGATGATCGATATCGATCATTTCAAGAGGGTCAACGATTGCTATGGCCATAAGACCGGCGACGTCGTACTCGTCGGCGTGGCCCAAGCCATTGCCGTCGTTGCAGGCAAGGAAACGCTTGGCCGCCTTGGCGGGGAAGAATTCGGGCTGTTTCTCAGCAACCAAACCGAGGTGTCGGTTGTTGCCAAGGCCGATGAGGTTCGGCTAGCGGTCAAGGCTCTGGCATTTTCATCCGGCGAGTCGACGATAAGGCCCAGCGTAAGCGTGGGCGTCGCCTTATGGAAAGGCGTTGGTGATCTGAACCTGCTTCGTGATCAGGCGGACCAGGTGCTATACCTTGCAAAGCGGAACGGTCGTGACAGGGTTGAGTTATATGTCGGCTCGAAAGCCGAAGATGAGCGTCCCATAAACGTGAGTCTGAGCAAACACATGACAACCGGGGCCAGTGGTCGAGTAGTGAGCTTGTTCAAGTAGTATCGCGAGCCGCGTCAATTTAAGGATCGGCTTGTGGTGACACTCGAATAACCGGCACGCGAGGATGTATCGGCGGCGGTGACTAGGACGATAGCCGACCTTATAATCGGCGGCTATACGCTGACAGCGCTTAAACGGCGTCTGCGCCAGTTTTCTCCAGGCTCGTAATCGAATGACCGACCCCGGACCTTATTGTCGTTGATACTCGCGAAGGCATGATTAGGTGCGATACCTTCTGGTGATCCAGCGAACAGATGTATGTCATCAATTTCCGATACACCGTAAGCCTTCGGCGAAGGCCGCAGGCTAAGTCGCTTGAGCGTCGATCGCGCGCGGTGTCCAGTTCCACGGAAGCAATTACTCCAGCCTGGTAATTGGCGTGTCGGTGATGCGAGCGAGAACGTCGGCAAGCCATACTTGCGGGTCGTTGATCGGCTGCCGTCTAACCGTTCAAGTGCTTTCACTGACCGACAGAAAACGCGAGTGGGCGTCGGCAGGAGTAAAGGTTTGCTAGATGCCGCGAGCCGCCAACTGTGGACGCCCGGGAGATCTCAGCATCCCCAGGGAAAGTCCCATCGCTAGCCAGGTCACCAGGTTCGCCGCAAGCGTCCCGATCACGAACTGATGGTGCAGCGCTTCCGGAACCAGTGTCGCCGCTTCCGAGATTGCAGGTGCGCCGACCAGGAATGGCATCGCTACGAGCGCCGCCGCACCAAAGAGCGCCAACGGACTGCGATAGTTTAACGCAAGCAAGATCGCGCCCGCAGTGCAGGCAGCGCAAGCGATCCACCAAACCTGGCGCTGAAGGAGGTCCGCAGCTGGCATCCCGGGAAGCTCCGGCGGAAGGCCGAGTGCGGGAACGAGGCTGAAGACGAGGTAGCCGGCACCGCCCCACGCGAGACCGGATTTCCAGGACGTCAAGCTACCTTTGAGTTCGGCGAGGACCGTCATCATAAACGCGAAGCCGACATAAGCCAGGATCATGCCGACGACCGTCAGCGTGTTCCTTGCGAATGTAGACACTTCAGGGTGCTCGTGTGCTCCATGTTCGCCGGCGTGGGCATGTTCGGTCGTATGCTCGTACACCTCCGCCTGGAGGATCATTGGCACGGTAACCGAGATATTGAGCGCCGACGCGAAAAAGCCTCCGATGAGACCTGCGATCAGGGCTGCAAAGAAGAGTTTCTGAAGATAGGCCATGGTTCCGACCTCAATGGCAGGGAAAACTTAGAGTGTGACGGACATCGTGAGCGGCGTCGTGGATTGCTGGAATTCCGGCGAAGCCTACTCCGCCAACCAGAAGTGTGCCCAACAAACCAAGCATGAGTAGTGCGGAGGCCTTTGCGGGTGTGATTGCATGGGCGACTTTTTGTTCAGTGATCGTTGTCATATCGGTTCCTCTGTTTCTTAGGATGCTTCGTTTCTGATGGCTGCTGTCGCGGCGTGTTTGAGCGCCTCAGACATCTTTTGGATCGGTCCGGCCATCGAGAGGCCGTGTCGGCGCGCGATATAGGCAGGCTCGTTGTATGACAGCCATTGTTTGCCTTGATGGGTCCAGGCAAGCGCCTTGAGTGGCAGATCGATACCCGTGTGCGGTGCGTCGATGAGCAGAAGAGCCCCGACTTTTGGATTGCCGAAGATGAGCAAGACTGCATCCTCCATGGTCAACCCCGCATTCTTCGCGTCCGCGGCGAAGTCGATGACAGCAAACACCTTCATCCCGGATGCTTCCACGGCAGAGCGAAACCGCTCGATCGCTTTGTGCGGCGGCAGCTGGGTCTCGAGGACGGTCATACCCTTAGGCTTGATCATTGGGCTGACCTCGAAATTGAACCACGTTGGCGGGGCATGGCTTACGCTCCTCGAATGCGACTTTCGTTATCCCAAGTGCTACGAGCAAACCGACGACCTGAGCCACGACGAACGCAGCCGCGGTCGCTATGCTCAGCGCCACCGGACCGCCTGCGAACGCTGCAGCAATAGTGACTGCGGGATTGGCAAAAGACGTCGATGGCGTGGCTAAAATGGCCGCAACCAACCAAGCACCAACGGCGAATGGACCCGTATCCCATTTACCGCTTCGCCCGCAGCCAATGACGATCGTAAGCAACCCCGCCGAAGCTACGATCTCGCTGATGAGTAGGCCGGGAGAGGGTGTACTTCCTATATTCGGGTTGGCTGCTGCACCGAACATCGTCGTGGTGATGATCGCGCCAACCACCCCACCGACGATTTGGGCAACGACATACGAAATCGTGCAGACGGGGGGGCGTTCGCCTCGGAGCCATTGGCCGAAGGTGATCAGGGGATTGTAGTGGCCCCCGGAAATCTTTCCGAGGGCGATGATCAGTCCCACTAGCGAACCGGCTATCGAGATCGCGATAACGAGCGATGCCGCGATTCGCTCCCCCGCGAGCTTCTGCTCGACGGCTAGGCCGGAGCCAACCATCGCAATTGTCAGCAAGCAGGTGCCAACCGCTTCGACAAACGAACGTCGCAGGACAGGTATCGTCGCATCGACTTCGAAAAAGCACGCCGCTTCGCGCGTCGCCGCGATCTCAGCCATTGGGCTGGCCTTGCAACTGGCTTTTTGCGCGCGCCTCGACCTGGGCCATTTTGCCGGCGATATCGCTCGGGGTCAGGATACCTTTTTGGAACAAGATGTTCGCGAAGGCAACGATCCAGCGCTCATAGTAGGAGAGCTTTCCGATCATCTCCGAGCCTAGCGCCTCGACACCGCGGCGCTTCTCCTCGGTATTGATGATCTTGTGGAAATCGAGGACGTCTGCCAGGGCGTGGCAGCGCTTCTCCCACGGCAAAAGCTCGTGTTCGACACGTTCGATTTTCCCGCTGGCGTCGCCACCGATGTCGTTGGGCAGTTTCTTTACGAGACCTTCGCTGGACATCATGCAGCCCTCTTCTGATATTCGACCGGGATTACGCCGATCATCGCGTCGCGCGTTACCAGCGCGGCAAGTTCTTCTTCGGACAGACCTTCTGTTCCCGCCGGCCGCATAGGCAGCACGAGGTAACGAACCATCGCTGTGGAATCGCTGACGACGATCTCGACATCGTCCGGAATGTGCGTGCCGAATTCTTCGAGAACGGCACGGGGCTCGTAAACCGCCCGGGCTCGATACGGCTTGAGCTTGTACCAATCCGGCGGCAAGCCGAGGACGGGCCGCGGGTAGCAAGAGCACAGCGTGCAGACGATGAGGTTATGGACTTCGGCCGTGTTTTCCAGAACGATTAGCTGGGTATCGTCGTAGAAAGTGATACCGAGTTCCTCGCAGCCCTTCCGGCCGTCCTCAAGCAGGCGCTTGCGGAACTCTTCGTCGACCCAGGCTCGCGCAACGACCTTTGCACCGAGCGCGGGAGTGCGGGAATCCAAGACTTCAATCTGTCTACGGATTTCGTCCGCGCCGAAGAGCTTGCGTTCGACGAGCAGCTCGCGGACAGCGGTTTCCAGCATGTCGTAATAGCCCGGAAGCTCTGTGATGGAGATCTCCTCGTGCGGGTGAGAATGATCGTGGTCGTGATGATCGTGGTCAAGGCCGTCGTGATCGT
>Ga0102591_1002354_pt1 | contig 20989 bp, 13 predicted proteins | sample AraplaCol_mCL_r2_2_FD_76860 | JGI IMG/M metagenome (GOLD analysis project Ga0102591, IMG submission 76860) | Arabidopsis root microbial communities from North Carolina, USA - plate scrape MF_Col_mCL_r2 (SPADES assembly) (version 2) | ecosystem: Host-associated > Plants > Roots > Endosphere... | reverse complement strand
CGCCACCGGCGACGAGAGCTTCACCTTCAAGCTGAAGACCCGCGACGGCGAATACGTGGTTCCGAGCCGTATCAAGGGCCAGGACAGCAAGATGCTGATGGCCAGCTACGACCTGGGCGGCCAGCGGCTGGTCTATTCGACCTCCGAAATCCAGACCCACCTGCCCTGGAACGGCGGCGACCTCGCTTTGCTCTACGGCCGCGCCGGCGAAGCGGGCGAAACCGTGCTGCGCTACGCGCAGGCCCCCAAGGTCGAAGTGCTGGAAGGCGACGTGACCTCGGCCTTCGACGCCGCCAAGGGCGACCTGAAGCTCACCTACCAGCACACGGGCCTGGCCCGCGTGCGCATCACCGGCGGCGGCCGTCCGCCCCTGGTGCTGCTACTGGCCGACGAGGCGACGGGCCAGACCTTCTGGCGCCAGGACACGCCCGCCGGCCCGACCCTGCAGCGCGGCCCCGGCCTCGTCCGCACCGCCGCCGTCAAGGGCGGCGTGCTGTCCCTGACCGGCGACACCGAGGCCGAAAGCCCCCTGGAAGTCTTCGCCCCCAAGGGCGTGAAGTCGGTCCGCTGGAACGGCGCCGCCGTCGCGGCCAAGGCCACCGCTTCGGGCTCGCTGCTGGCGTCCAAGGCCCTCCCCGGCCCGGCCGCCGTCACCGTTCCCAACCTCGCCAAGCTCGACTGGAAGACCGCCGCCGGCTCGCCCGAGTCGGATCCGGCCTTCGACGACAGCGCCTGGGCCAAGGCCGAGGGCAAGCGCGGCGGCTCCACCGTGCGTCCGCCCACCGGCCAGCCGGCGCTCGACATGAGCACCCACGGCTTCCACAACGGCGACGTCTGGTACCGCGGCCGCTACAAGGGCCGCGCCGACATCGACACCCTGACCCTGCACTACGGCGCCGGCGGCGCGGGGATGCTGCAGGTCTGGCTGGACGGCAAGTTCCTGGGCCAGCACGAGCTGGACGGCGGCCTGCCCCGCCCGATCACCACCGGTGTGGCCACCTTCAAGCTGCCGGAAGACCTGCGCGGCGACGGCGAGCACGTGCTGTCGGTGATGGTGCGCAACAACGGCCACAACTGGGACCTCGACGCCGACGACTTCCACAAGGAAGCCCGGGGCCTCGTCTCGGCCTCGCTGTCGAGCCCGACCAGCTACAGCTTCGCCGTGCCGATCGCCTGGAAGATCCAGGGCAACAAAGGCGGCGAGGACATCGCCGATCCGGTGCGCGGCTCTCTGAACGAGGGCGGCCAGTACGGCGAACGCAACGGCTGGCACCTGCCGGGCTTCCCCGACCAGAGCTGGGCCAAGGCCGACATGGCCGCCACCCAGCCCTACGCCGGCACGACCTGGTATCGGACGAACTTCGACCTCGCCTTGCCCAAGGACCAGGACGTGACCCTGGGCCTGACGATCGGCGATCCGAAGACCCCGCGCTCGCCGGGCCGCTACCGCGTGCTGATCTTCGTCAACGGCTGGAACATGGGCCAGTTCATCGCCCATGTCGGCCCGCAGCGGACCTTCGTCCTGCCGAGCGGCATCATCGATGAGCACGGCAAGAACACCATCGCCCTGGCCGTGACCAGCGACGGCGCCCCCGGCGACGCCCTGGAAGCCGTCAAACTCGAAGTGCTGCGCAACGTGGAAGGCGGCGTGCCCGTCGCCCGCGTCCCCGCGCCGAACTACAAACAGTAGGCCCCCGCCTACCTCCAGACCTACCCTTTAGGAGACTACCGTGCCCAATCTCGCACACGGCATCGAGGCCAAGGACGTCAAGGCCAAGATCGCCCTTCTGATCAGCAACCTCGTCGACATCACCGACGAGACGGGCGAGTTCCTGCTGCGCCTCGACGACGGCCGCGTCATCGACACCAAGGGCTGGAACGACTGGGAATGGACCCACGGCGTGGGCCTCTACGGCCTGTGGAAGCAGTACGAGATGTACGGCGACGAGCGCGCCTTCGACATCATGACCAAGTGGTTCGCCGACCGTTTCGAGGCCGGCACCCCGACCAAGAACATCAACACGGTCTCGCCGTTCCTGACCCTGGCCTATCTGTACGAGGCCACTGGCGACCACACCTACATTCCCTACCTCGAGACCTGGGCCGACTACGTCATGTACGAGGGCCCGCGCACCGAGGAAGGCGGCTTCCAGCACATCGTCTTCAACAGCGAGAACCCGCAGCAGCTGTGGGACGACACGCTGATGATGAGCGTGCTGCCGCTGGCCAAGATCGGCCTGCTGCTCGACCGCCCCGACTTCGTCGAGGAGGCCAAGCGCCAGTTCATGGTCCACATCAAGTACCTGGCCGACCGCAAGACCGGCCTGTGGTTCCACGGCTGGACCTTCGAGGGCCGTCACAACTTCGCCGACGCCCTGTGGGCCCGCGGGAACTGCTGGGTGACGATCGCCATCCCGGAATTCATCGAGCTGCTCGACCTGAAGCCGGGCGACGGCCTGCGCGCCTTCCTGATCGACGCGCTGGAAGCCCAGATCAAGGCCCTGACCGAGTACCAGGACCAGGAAACCGGCCTCTGGCACACGATCATCAACGACAAGACCTCGTACCTGGAAGCCTCGGCCACGGCCGGCTTCGCCTACGGCGTCCTGAAGGCCGTCCGCAAGCGCTACATCGGCAAGGAATACGAAGCCGTCGCCATCCGCGCCATCAAGGGCGTGCTGGCCAATATCGACGACGCCGGTGAACTGCAGCAGGTCTCGTTCGGCACCCCGGTGTTCGACACGATCCAGGGCTACAAGGACATCCCGCTGACCTCGATGCCCTACGGCCAGTCGCTGGCCATGCTGGCCCTCGGCGAGTTCCAGCGCGCCTTCATCTAAGGCTCGCGCATCTTCGAACTACCCGGTCCGCTCCCTGGGAGCGGACCGGACTTGGGGGCGACAAGACCCCCTCTTCTTGGGAATGAAACGAACATGGCCACGCCAGACCCCCGCAAACCGTCCTGGGTCACCTATTGGGGCTGGGGCTCCGGCGACATGCTGGGGGCCGGCGCGCAAGCCGTGATCACCGGCTGGCTGGCCTACTTCTTCATCACCTTCTGCGGATTGTCGCCGGTCGAGACCGGCCTGATCCTGGGCCTGCCGCGCCTGCTCGAGGCGATCACCTGCCCGCTGATCGGCTACATCTCCGACAACCTGCGCCACACCTGGATCGGCCGGAAGGTCGGGCGGCGGAAGATCTTCCTGCTGGCGACCATCCCGCTGCTGCCGGCCTTCGCCCTGATCTTCGTCACCGGCAAGCCGTTCCTCTACTACCTCGTGACCTTCATCTTCTTCGAGTTCGTCTACACGATGTTCCTGATCCCGTGGGAAACCCTCGCGGCGGAAATGACGAAGGATTACAAGGAGAAGGCCAAGTTCGCCGGCGTGCGCATGATGGTCGCCCAGACCTCGGCGATCCTGGCCTCCTACCTGCCGACCCTGATCATCAACCACTTCGGCGGCAAGGACAGCCCCAACACCTTCCTGATCATGGCGTCGATCTTCGGCGGCCTGTTCAGCCTGGTGGTGCTGCTGGTGGTGCTGTTCACCTGGGAGCGCCCCTACACCGAGGAAGAGAAGCTGATCCAGCCCGAGCCGATGGACTGGAGCAAGGCGGCCCTGATCCCGGTCAACATGTTCCGCGACCTGTTCTCGACCCTGAAGCTGAAGGCCTTCCGCCAGCACCTGTCGCTCTATCTGGGCGGCTACATCAGCCAGGACATCTTCAACACCGCCTTCCCGCTGTTCGTGGCCACGGTGATGGTCGGCTCGACCCTGGTGATCTCCCAGGCCATGACCATGATGTACGTGGCCCAGCTGATCTCGGTGATGGTCGCCATCCGCGTGATCATCAAGACCGGCCCGACCGCAGCCTACCGCATGGCCATCAGCTTCGTCGGCGCGGCCCTGCTGCTGTTCCTGGGCTTCTACCTGGTCAAGCCGGCCGGCTTCTCGGCCGGCGTGGCCGCGCTGAACGGCAACATCTTCCACGCCCTGCCCGGCGGCGCGAGCTACAACCCGACGGTCCTGCTGTGGCTGTTCCTGCCGATCATCCTGGCGGGCCTGGGCCGCGGCACGCTGAACTTCGTGCCCTGGGGCGTCTACAACTACCTGCCCGACGTCGACGAGGCCGTCACCGGCCTGCGCCGCGAAGGCATCTTCGCCGGGGTCATGACCTTCGTGCGCAAGATCGCCCAGTCGGGCGCCATCCTGCTGACCACCAGCCTGATCGGGCTGGGCGGCTTCGTCTCGGCCGCCAAGGGCGCCCCGCCCGTCCAGCAGTCGCCGGAAGCCATCCGCGCCCTGGTGCTAGTCATGGTCGGCGGCCCGCTGATCGTGATGATCGCCGGCATGGTCATCTCCTGGAAGTTCCGCCTCAACGCCAAGACCCACGAGGTCCTGGTCCACGAAGTCGAACGCCTCCGCGCTGGCGCGACCGAGGCCGAGACTCCTGCGTCCAAGGCCATCGTCGAAGACCTCACCGGCTGGAAGTACGAGACCCTCTGGGGCCGCGGCGCGAAAGCCAAGCCGGCGGTCGGCGAAGACCAGATCCCGGACATCACCTGACCAAGAGCTTCAAAGCCCTTCCCCCTTGATGGGGGAAGGGTTGGGATGGGGGTGGAACCGCGCGTTCCGCCCCCATTTTCGTTTCAGGACCAGACGCCGCAGTCACCCCCATCCCCGGCCCTTCCCCCATCAAGGGGGAAGGGGGAAGTGAAAACCTCCCCCCATGGGGGAGGCGGCCGAAGGCCGGTGGGGGGACGGTTTCAGCTTTCAGGGCGTGGGTGGGTTCGTAGTCACGCCCCCCACCGATCGCTTCGCGATCACCTCCCCCACGGGGGGAGGTTCCTCAAGATCTACGCCGCTTCCGCCTGGCTCCACCGCGCCACCGTCTCCAACAACCGCATCGGGTTGATCGGCTTGCCCAGGTGGTCGTCCATGCCGGCGGCCAGGCAGTTGGCCACCTGTTCGGGCAGGACGTTGGCGGTCATGGCGACGATCGGCGTGTGGCGGCCGGCATGCTCCAGGGCGCGGATGCGGCGGGTGGCGGTCAGGCCGTCCATCACCGGCATCTGCACATCCATCAGGACGAGGTCATAGGCCTTGCCGGCCTTGAAGGCGTCGACCGCCCCCACTCCGTCGACGGCCGTCTCGACCTCGACGTCGAACGGCGCCAGCAGCGCCCCGATCAGCTCCCGGTTGGCCGGATTGTCCTCGACCAGCAGCACCCGGGCCGGCCGCTCCAGCGCCGCAGGCTGGGCGGCGACCGGAATATCGGCGACCGTCTCGGTGATCGGCAGGTCGACCTCGAACCAGAAGGTCGAGCCCTTGCCCGGCGTGCTCTCCACGCCGATGCGGCCGCCCATGGCGTCGATGATCCGCTTGCAGATCGCCAGGCCCAGGCCCGTGCCGCCGAACCGCCGCGAGACGCCGGCGTCGGCCTGGATGAAGCGCTCGAACACCGCCTCGTGCATGTCGCACGGCACGCCGATGCCGGTGTCGCGCACCTCCATCCGCAGGCGCTGGCCGACCGTCGAGGTCTCCTGGCTGACCGAGATCAGGATCCGCCCCTCGCTCGTGAACTTCACAGCGTTGGACAGGAAGTTCAGCAGCACCTGGTTCAGGCGCGCGGCGTCGCCGACCAGGGGCTTGAGGCCCGGTCCGAACTCGACCAGCACCGGCAGGCCCTTCTCCTGGGCCTGGGTCTCGATCAGGGCGGCGGCCGAGCGGGCCATGTCGCAGGGACGGAAGGGTTCGGCGTCGAACTCCAGCCCCGCTTCCAGGCGCGAGAAGTCGAGCACGTCGTTGATCACGCCCAACAGGGTGTTGCTGGCCTCGTGGATCAGCCGCACCTGTCGCGCGTCGGTCTCCGACAGGGCCGACGACTGCCGCAGCAGGCCCGAAAAGCCGATGATCGCCGTCAGCGGCGTGCGCAGCTCGTGGGTCATGTTGGCCAGGAAGTCGGCCTTGGCGGCGGCGGCCGACTGGGCCTCCTGCGCGGCCTGGGCCAGGTCTTCAGCCAGGCGCTTGCGCTCGGTGACGTCGCGGCTGGTGGCGATGAAGCCGCCGCCGTCCTCGGCCGGCACCAGCGAATAGGTGCTCTCGATCCAGATCCGCGTCCCGTCCTTGCGGCGGAAGCGGTATTCGAGGGTGCGGGTGTCGGCCGGCCCCTTCAGCTCGCGGATGGCCGCCACCGCCTTGGCCCCGTCCTCGTGATCGACGCCCAGCAGGTTCGGCGCGACCAGGAACTCCTCGGGCGTGTAGCCGGTCAGCCGCTCGATGGCCGGCGAGTTGTAGAGCCGCTTGCCCTCGCGGTTCCACAGCGACAGGGCGTCGGTCAGGTTATTGGCCAGGATGCCGTACAGCGACTCCTGCTCGCGCAGGCGCGCCAGGGCGCGCTCGGCCTCCAGTCGCCGCTGTTCGGCCTCCTCGGCCGACTGGCGCTGCACCTTCAGGCTCTCGGACAGGTCGCGCTTGGCCGCCTTCAGGCTCAGGCGCTGGCTATGGAGGAAATAGACCAGGGGTCCGCCGGCGATCGCGACGATGGTCATCGTCATCCACGGCGTGAAGATGTACGGCCGCGCCAGCAGCACCACGTTCACCACGTAGTCCGTCCCGACCGCCAGGAGCGCCACGACGGCGATGGTGGCGAGGGTGCGAAGGATGCTGGCTCTGAACATGACCCCAGGATCGACGGCGCGACGGATCGAACGGCTCGACCCACCCCCGTTTGTCCATCATCTAGGAGTCCGAGGTGCTAAAATCGAAGCCTCGGAAGCCTTCGAAACGCCCATCGCGACGCTAGGCCGCAGGCTGGGCCGCACCCAAGGTAGCGCTTGTGCTCAAGCTCTCGCGCCCGGGCGTCGGCTAGCCGACCGCCGCCGCGCGGGCGAAGGCGTCCAGCGGCACGATCTTGCCGTCGATCCGCACCGGCGCGCGGGCGTCCAGATTCGCGGTCAGCGCCAGGCCGTCGATCGAGAGGCCCCTCACGTGCCGCGCCCACAGGCCCCAGGCCGGCGGATCGCCGAACATCCTGGGCTCGGGATAGGCGTCGGCCAGGTCCGGCGGCTCGACGCCCGCCGCCTTGGCCCCGCCCAGGAACGACAGCTCCAGCCCCTCCAGCCGCACGTCCTCGATCGGCGCGTCCGGCAGGCCCGCCAGGATCACCGGCAGATCGGCCCGCGCCTCCGCTCCGGAAAGATTGCGCACCCGCACCCGGCGCAGCGCCCCGGCGGTCGTCCCCTCCGGCCCGCGCAGCCGCGCGCCCAGCCGCAGGAACAGCGGCGCGCTGGTCATCTCGACCAGCCGCACGTCCTCGATCTCGACGTCCTCGATGGTCCCGCCATCGACCGTCTCCAGCGCCAGCCCGCGCGAGCGCTCCAGCACGCAGTCCTTGATCCGGATCCGGCGGAAGTCGCCGTTGCTCTCGGTGCCGATCTTGATGCGGCCGGTGACCCGGTCCTGGTCCGGCGCGATCCGCTGCTCGCGGCCAAGCGTCCCGTCCAGCACCGTCCCCAGGTCGAAGCCCGAGACGTGACAGCCGACGATCTCGACGTCTTCCGTCGGCAGGGCCTCGCCTAGGGCCATCGAGGCCTTCAGCACGATGGCGTCGTCGTTGGGGGTGTTGACCCGGCAGTGGGCGATCCGCACCCGTCGGCAGGCGTCGATGTCGAGCCCGTCGCGGTTGGTGTCGATCAGCAGGTTTTCGATCGTCAGGTCCTCGCAGCCCGTCGCCAGCAGGGCGAAGTGCCCGCCGCGATGGATCGTGAAGCCCGACAGACGCACGCCTCGGCAGCGCTTCAGGGCGATCGACTTGTTGCCCTGGCCGATCATCGCCGCCCGCTCGGGCACCAGCTCGGCCATGGCCTCCACGGAGAGGCCCACCATGCTCAGCGGAAACTCGCCGGCCTGCCGGCGCCAGCGCGAGCCCGGCCCCTCGCGGGTCAGGCCCTCGCCGTCGATGCGGCCCGGACCGACGATGGCCACGTCCTCCAGGTCCTCGCCCCAGATCAGGCTGTTGCGCCAGTGGCTGTGTCCGAAGTCCTGGTAGAGGTCGTGCGGATTGTCCTCCGGCGGATCATAGGCCCCGCCGTGCCGCGCCGGATCGGCGGCGACCAGCGTGCAGCCCTCGTCCAGCTGCAGGGTCACCCCGCTGGCCAGCCGGATCGAAAAGCTCAGATAACGCCCCGCCGGCAGTCGCACGGTCCCGCCGCCGGCCCGCGACGCCGCCACGATGGCCGCATTGATCGCGTCGGTGTCCAGCGCCTGCCCGTCGCCGACGGCGCCGAAGGTCCGGACGTCGAAGGTCACGTGTAGAGGCCGTGGCGGCGCAGGAACGGCGGCAAGAGCTGCGGCCAGCTCATGTCCAGCCCCTTGGGACCGGTCAGGCCAAAGCCGTGGCCGCCCTTCTCGAACATGTGCAGCTCGCTCGGCACGCCGGCCTTGCGCAGGGCCGAATAGAGCAGCAGCGAGTTGTCGGCCGGCACCACCTTGTCGTCGGCGGCGGTAGCGATGAAGGTCGGCGGCGTGTCGGCCGGCACGTCCAGCTCCAGCGAGATCGCCTTGCGCCGCGCCTCGGAGGCGTCGGCGCCCAGCAGTTCCTTCAGCGAGCCGCCGTGCGCATAAGGCGGCTGCATGGTCACCACCGGATAGAACAGCCCCGCCACCGACGGCCGCGTCGACAGCGTGTCGATGGCGTCGATCGGCGCATAGGTCTGGCGCTTGAACTGGGTCGACAGCCGCCCGGCCAGGTGACCGCCGGCCGAGAAGCCCATCACCCCGACCCGCTCGGGATCCAGGCCCAGCTCGCCGGCCCGCGAGCGGATGATGCGGATGGCCCGCTGAGCGTCCTGCAAGGCGACGTCCGGCCCCGCCGCCCAGCCGTCGGCCGGCAGGCGGTAGGTCATCACGAAGGCGGTCACGCCCTGGTCGGCGATCCACTGGTCGATCGCCCCGCCGGCCTTGCTGACCGCCACCCGCACATAGCCGCCGCCCGGGATCATCAGGATCGCCGCGCCGTTGGGGTTCTTGGGCCGGCGCATCATCAGCACCGGATCGGTGATGTGCAGGAAGGCCGTGTCGTTGGGATCCCCGCCCGGCGTGCGCAGGATCACCTGCTCCTTGGCGGTGACCTTCTCGCCGCCCGGGGCCTTGCCCGGCCAGATCGGCTGGATCTCAAGCGTCGGCTTGGCCGCCGCCGGGGCGGCTTCAGGAGCGGCGCCTTGCGCCAGGGCCGGGCTGGCGGCGGTCGCGCCGGCCAGGGCCAGGAGGGAGCGACGGTCGATCATCGGATACCTCAATTTCCGCGCAGGGCCGCGCTGCTGCGCGCCGCGCTGGGAGCCATGACGAAGCTGTCGGGCGGGGTGGGCCTGGCCGGATCGAACGTCCCGGCGTCGGCCGAAAGATGGCGCGCCAGCTCCGGCACGCCCGCCTTGATCCCCTCCACGATGCACCGCGCCAGCTCATAAGCGCCGTAGTTGTCGTGGTGGGTGATGTCCTTGCCGCCGTCGGCGAAGGCCTTGGGCGCCTGCGCCGGCCCCAGGGCCTCGTAGAAGACCTTGCTCATGGCCGCGAGATCAATGACCGGCACGCCCAGCTCGGCGCCGACCGCCAGGACGGCCGCCGGATAGTCGCCATGCGTATTGACGATCCGCCCCTCGGCGTCGAAGCGCCGGCGATGCATCGAGGTCACCAGCACGGGCGTGGCCTTCCTGCGCCGGAACTCGCCGACATAGGCCTTGAGGTAGTCGCGCCAGGTCGTGGCCGCCTCGACATAGGTCTGGGGCCAGTTTTCCTTCTGGTCGTTGTGGCCGAACTGGATCAGCGCGAAGTCGCCGGCCCGCGTCTGGCTCAGCACCTTGTCCAGCCGGTGCTCCATCAGGAACGACTTCATCGTCTCGCCGGACTCGGCGTGGCTGGCCACCGACACGGTCGGGGCGAAGAACCTGGGCAGCATCTGGCCCCAGCCGGCCGCCGGCTCGAAGGGCTGGTCGGTGACCGTGGAGTCGCCCAGCAGGAAGACGCGCGGCACGCTCGCCGGCTCGACGCTCATCCGCGCCACCTTCGGCGCCGGGCCGCAGAACTCGACGGTCAGCCTGTCGTCCCAGTTGGGCGTGCCCTTCTCGCGTGGATTAAGGATCACCTCGGTCCCGCCCGGGGCGTTCTTCGGCGGCGGCGGCAGGGCGGCGGTGCGGGTGTTCACGACGAACACCACCTCGCGGCGCTCCTTGGCCTTGGTGCGGATCTGCTCGGCCATCAGGCGGCGGGATTCGGCCTTCACGGTCAGGTCGGCGCCGCCGTCCACCTCCAGGGTCACGCGCCAGTCGCCTTCCGGAACGGCGACCGAGAACGACCGCCCCTCCCCCGGCTCGAAGCCGTAGCCCGAGGCGGCGTCGTACAGGCGATCGGCCGCGACGGTCGTCCAGCCCTCGCGCGGCTTGCTGGTAAAGTCGAATTTGAGGGCGGTCATCGGCGTCTCTCCCGCCAGGGCAGCGGTCGCGGGCGCCAGAATCAGGCCGGCCAGAACGCTGCGTCGCTTCAGCTGCATCCTCGTCGGTCTCCCCCTCGCCCGCGGCTGACGGCCGCCGTTCTTCGCCGGACCATTCCCGAATATCGGCGCTCAGCGCAAGATATTTCACATGTCGCCACATCAAACCAATATGTGGGACAAATAGTGGGGCCCGCCAGACCGATCCGACGAAACGCGGCTTGCGACGCATGGGAGGCCCGACTATGTTCCGCGCCGCTTCTCACGGCCACCCCCGTGTCGACAGCGGGCCGGTAGCTCAGTGGTAGAGCATTCGACTTTTAATCGAATGGTCCTGGGTTCGAATCCCAGCCGGCCCACCACCTTCCCTTTGAAATCCATCGTGTTTTGAGTTTCCCCTCCGGGGACCCAGGCGCCCGCGACGCCCCTCCCGCCCAAACTGCGCCTTGGTTCGAGGCCAACTCGGCTCAACCATTCGGAAGCCCCGCTCGATTCGTCTTCAACGGCGGATGACGAGTTGGCTTCAGGCGCGTTAGGGTCACGTCATGCGAAGTCTGCTCCTCCTCGCCGCCGCGCTTCCCCTGCTCGCCGCCTGCGCCAGCACCCGTGAACCGGCTCCGGAGCCCCCGCCCGAAAAGATCCAGACCACCTCCGAGGCCAACAAGGACGGCATCGGCGGCGCGGTGACCGCGCCCCTGCGCGACGTCAACCTGATGCGCACCAAGATCCCGCCCGCCCTGCTGGAGGCCATGCAGGATCCCTACGCCCGGCCCATGCCCTCCAGCTGCGGCCAGCTGACCGCCCTGATCAAGCCCCTCGACGCGGCCCTGGGCATCGACATGGACCAGGTGCCGCCCGGCGAGGACGAGGACCTGATGGACCGGGGCCGCAAGGCCGCCGGCGACGCCGCCCTCGGGGCCATGGCCAGCGCCGCCCAGGACCTGATCCCGATGCGCGGCTGGGTCCGCAAGCTGACCGGGGCCGAGAAGCACGACCGCCTCGTCCAGTCGGCCATGGCCTCCGGCGCCGTGCGCCGCGCCTATCTCAAGGGCCTGGGCGAGGCGCGCGGCTGCATGCCGCCGGCCACGCCCCAGCACCGCGGCGAGCCACAGCCCGAGCCCAAGAAGCGCCGCTTCCCGTTCATGGGCGGCAATGACGCTCCCCCGCCCCCGCCGCCCAAGCCGGCGCCCTCGGTGGTCGGCCCGACGGTCGAGCCCATCCCCGACGTCCACGCCCCCCCGGCCGAGCCCACGCCGGCCGAAACCGCCAAGGCCAAGCGCAAACCCCGCTACCCCGTGGTCCCCGCCGCCCCGGCCCCGGTGCAGCCGACGACGCCGACGGGTCCGCAGGGACCAGTGGGGTAAGTCAGGGGGAGCACGCGCCGCGCATCTCCCTCCCGTAAAATCCCCGCGAAAGCCGGGACCCAGGCTTTTCACCGCCCCACTCCGCCTCCCTCGCCCCTGTGGCGAGGGCCCATGCCGGCGACCGCTCAAACCTCGGCCGTCCTCGACAGGTCTGAGCCGCTGAACGATGGATCCTGGGCGCAAGGCCCAGGAAGGCGGTGTTGGGTTGGGCTGACGGGGATTGGCGAGCGTCTATCCCCGATGATCCCGGACCAAACCCGAACCAATACAGCCGCTTGCAACTTTCTCAGCGCTCTGGATCAGACGCGCTCAAACCCGCTGCATAATGGACCCCGTCCCGTCGCAGGGAGAGGGCGCAAGGATCCGGCCCGAAGCGTGCGATGGCGATGCGATCGAGCGGGGCCGCCGGAGCTGCGTGAGCAGGGCCGAACGGCTTAAACGAGGATGGGGGACGTAAACCCATCCATCGGGAGCTTGCCTAAATAGGCTCCCGCCCGTCCGAGGGTCCGCGCCGCATGCACGCCTGGCAGCCAAGAAACGGGGCGCACTGCATGGGGAAGGGGTGAAGGGCGGAAGAGGCCCGCGCGCCCCGGCCTGAGGGATAACGATCGCGCGGGGCGTCCAGCTTCGTCGAAACGGTACTTAAAACACACAACTCCGGGCGAGGCCCGGACGCCCCGCGCCCTCTCCATCAACTCAGCGGTTCACCGCGTGAGATCGCCCACCCGTTCCCTCTCCCCTTGCGGGAGAGGGTGGCCTGCGTAGCAGGTCGGGTGAGGGGTCTCTCAGACCTCAAAGCCGCGTGCGGCGGTCAGGCCGGGCGGAGGCGTCTCCCATCTGAGAGACCCCTCATCCGTCGGCCGGAGTTTACCCTCGGGCCGGCGTCGCCGGACCCGGGGGCCGCCACCTTCTCCCGCAAGGGGAGAAGGGCGCTCCCAAATCATCCGACAAGCCCCGAACCTCCGCCGCCTGACTATGTCGTTGTATTGTTGGCCCCCACACGGCGCCCCGCCTCGATTGACGCTCCGTACGCCCGAGTATACTCAGACAAATAACAACGTGCCGTGTCGACACCCGTGCGACCGAGCCACGTGGCGACGAGAGGGAGAAATCAAGTGAACTCGAAGATGCTGAAGCACGCCCTGATGGGCGGCGTCGCCGCGGTGCTGCTGGCGGCCGGCGCGGCCGGCGCCCAGACCAAGGTCGGCGGGACCCTGCGCGCCGACCAGCCCGGCGCGGTCATCCAGCCCGAGGTCTACGGCCAGTTCGCCGAGCACCTGGGTCGCGGCATCTACGAGGGCGTCTGGGTCGGCGAGGACAGCAAGATCCCCAACATCAAGGGCTATCGCAAGGACGTGGTCGACGCCCTCAAGGCCCTGAAGGTGCCGGTCGTGCGCTGGCCGGGCGGCTGCTTCGCCGACGACTACCACTGGCGCGACGGCATCGGCCCGCGCGACAAGCGCCCCGTCCGCGTCAACGTCCTGTGGGGCGGCGTCGAGGAGCCCAACAGCTTCGGCACCCACGAGTTCATGGACTTCGCCGAGCTGATCGGCGCCAAGACCTATGTCGCCGGCAATGTCGGCGCCGGCACGCCCCAGGAAATGGGCCAGTGGCTCGAGTACCTGACCTCGCCCACCCAGTCGACCATCGCCAACGAGCGTCGCGCCAACGGCCGCGACAAGCCCTGGAAGGTCGACTATTTCGGCGTCGGCAACGAGAACTGGGGCTGCGGCGGGCAGATGACGCCCGAGCACTACACCAACCTCTATCGCAACTTCGCCGAGTTCGTCCGCGCCCCGCGCGGCAACCGTCCGGTCAAGGTGGCCTCGGGCCCGAACGCCCAGGACTATAACTGGACCGAGGTCCTGATGAAGGGCGCGGCCAAGAACATGGGCGCGCTCAGCCTGCACTACTACGTCATCCCGACCGGCGACTGGGGCAAGAAGGGCTCGGCCACCGTGTTCGACGAGCAGGCCTGGGGCGACACCCTGGTCCAGGCCGAGAAGATGGAAGAGCTGGTCTCCAAGCACAGCGCCATCATGGACAAGTACGACCCCGAGAAGAAGGTCGGGCTCTATGTCGACGAATGGGGCGTCTGGTACGACGTCGAGCCGGGCACCGAGCCGGGCTTCCTCTACCAGCAGAACACCATGCGCGACGCCATGGTGGCCGCCACGACCCTGAACATCTTCCACAAGCACGCCGACCGGGTGCGCCTGGCCGCCATCGCCCAGATGGTCAACGTGCTGCAGGCGATGATCCTGACCGACAAGGAAAAGATGGTCCTGACGCCCACCTACTGGGTGTTCGAGCTCTACAAGCCCTTCCAGGGCGCGACCTTCCTGCCGCTCGAGATCGACGCGCCGCAGTACACCATCGGCAAGTCGTCGGTCCCGGCCGTGACAGCCACCGCCGGCAAGGGAACCGACGGCCTCGTCCACCTGGCCCTGACCAATGTCGATCCGAACAAGACCGCGACCATCTCGGTGAAGCTGACGGGCCTGTCCGCCAAGACCGCCAAGGGCCGCGTCCTGACCGGTCCTGAAATGTCGTCGCGCAACACCTTCGACAAGCCCGACGCCGTCAAGCCGGTCGAGTTCAAGGGCGCGACCATCAAGGGCGACGTCCTGACCGCCACCCTGCCGGCCAAGTCGGTGGTGGTGCTGGACCTGAACTGAGGCTTCTGACAGCCTGAAACGACGAAGAGCGCCGGTGAAAACCGGCGCTCTTTTTCGTTCCGCCCTCAAAGTTCGTCATCCTGGCCGAAGCGCGCAGCGCGTAGAGCCGGGACCCAGGGGCCGCCGCGATGCGTCGGCGACCGCCAGGGCGCTCGACCTTATCGCTGCGCCCAGTCCCCTGGGTCCCGGATCGGCCTTCGGCCGTCCGGGATGACGATCAGAGGTTACGGGAGGTTCGTCGGGCCGCGCGGCTCGGCCGCCGGGGCAGGAGCCGCCGGCGCTGGAACCGGCACAGGGGCCGGCGGCGCCGGAGCCGTCGGGTCCACCGGCGCCTGGCCCTCGACCGGCGCGGCTTCCGGCGGCAGCGGCAGGCCGTCGGGACCGAGCAGCGGCTCGGCCAGACTCGGGTCCTCGGCGGCCGTGGTGGCGTCGTCCTGCGCCGGCTTGGGCGCGCCGCCGGTGGCCGAGAGGGCGAAGGCCTTCCAGATCTTGGCCGGCAGGCCGCCGCCGACCACGCCGTTCATGGCGCTGTTGTCGTCGTTGCCGACCCAGACACCGATCACCAGGTCGCCGACATAGCCGACGAAGATCGCGTCGCGATAACCCTGCGTCGTGCCGGTCTTGCCGAAGGCGCCGGGGATGGCGGCCTCCACGCCGGTGCCGCGGTGCACGGCCGAGCGCAGCAGGTCGCGCATGCCGGCCAGTTCGGCCTTCGACAGGGCGCGGGGCTTCTTCGACGGCTTCCAGTCGGCCAGGCCGTGGGCGACGACAGGGGTCTCGCCGGCGGCGATGGCGGCGTAGGCGCTGGTCAGCTGCACCAGGCTCATCGGGCCGGTGCCGAGCGCCAGGGTCAGGTCGTCGGGGATCGGCTCGGTGACGCCGAGGTCGCGGGCCGTGGCCACGATCGCCTTGCGGCCGACCTGCTGGGCCAGGCGCACGGCCGCCACGTTGGACGAGCCGGCGAAGGCGGTGATCAGCGGCACTTCCCGGCCGGCGTACTTGCCCTCGTGGTTCTTCGGGCTCCAGCCGCGCACGTCGACCGGCGCGTCGAGGATCGGCGAGGTCGGGGTCATGCCCTGGCGGATGGCGGCCAGGTAGACGAACAGCTTGAAGGCGCTGCCCGGCTGGCGGCCGGCGTCGGCGCGGTTGAACTGGCTGGCCTTGTAGTCGCGGCCGCCGACCATGGCCACGACCCGGCCATCGGTGCGCATCGCCACGATCGCGCCCTGGGTGACGTTCAGCACCTTGCCGTCGCGGGCGATGGCGTCGTTGAGGATCTTCTCGGCCTTGGCCTGCAGCTTGGCGTCCAGGGTCGTCTTGACGATCGTCTCGCCGTAGCGGGCGTCATAGGCGGCGCGGGCCTGCGGGAACACCCAGTCGGCGAAGTAGGAGCCGGTCGGCAGCTTGTCGCGCGGCGGGATCGGGCGGATGTCGCGCTTGGCCTTGTCGGCCTGGGCCTGCGTGATGACCTCGGTCTCGACCATGGCGCCCAGCACCACGTCCATCCGCTCGCGGGCGCCTTCGAAGTTCTCGGTCGGAGCCAGGCGCGAAGGGGCCTTGACCATGCCGGCCAGCATGGCGGCCTGGCCGACGCTGAGCTTCTCGGGCGTGGTGTCGAAATAGTGCCGGGCCGCGGCCCGCAAGCCGAACGCGCCTTCGCCGAAATAGACCGCCGACAGGTAGCGCGACAGGATCTCTTCCTTCGAGAGCCGCGCCTCCAGCCACAGGGCGATCAATGCCTCCTGCGCCTTTCGGCGAAGATTGCGGTCGTTGCTGAGGAAGGCGTTCTTGGCCAGCTGCTGGGTGATCGTCGAACCGCCCTCGGACACCCCGCCGGCCTTGGCGTTGGCGCCGACGGCGCGGGCGATCGCCTTCGGGTCGATGCCCATGTGCTTGTAGAAGCGCCGGTCCTCGATGGCGATGAAGGCGCCGGGCACATAGGCCGGCAGCTTCGAGGCCTCGATCGGGGCCTCCTTGTACGAGCCGCGCCGGGCGATCGGCGTGCCGTCCGAGGCCATCAGCACCATGGTCGGGTTGCTGGCCGGCTCCAGGGCCCGGCCCAGCGGCAGCGACCACAAGAGCCAGGTCACGACCGCGACGATGGCCAAGACGAAGACGCCGGCGCCGATCTGCCACGGACGCTGCTTCCAGATCGGAACGCGCGGGGCGGGGGCGGGCGCTTCCGTCGCGGGCGCCGCCTCGATCTCTTCCGTTTCGGGAGCGACCGCTTCCACGGTCTCCTCGACCTTGGGGGCGTCGTCGTCGGAACCGGTGTTCGGAGCGGCGGGGTCGGACATGCGCGATGGAACTCGAAGGCGGGCCGAGAGGGGGCGAAGGCGCGTCAATAGCACAGGCGTGGCGGTCGCCCAGCGTCCGCGTGCCAAATAGGGAAACGCCCGTTCAGGCCGGAGCGCTCCGCCGACGCTCCAGCAGCAGCAAGGTCAGCGCCGCCAGGAAGCCGAAGGCCAGCAGCAGGGCCGACAGCTGATGGGCCTTGTCCCATTCCAGGCTCTCGACCAGGCGGTAGATCTCGATCGACAGCACTTCAGTCTCGCCCGGGATGCCGCCGCCCAGCATCATCACCACCCCGAACTCGCCGATCGTGTGGGCGAAGGCCAGCAGGGCGGCGACCGCATAGCCGGGCAGGGCCAGCGGCAGGGCCACGCGCCAGAAGGTCGCCGCCTTGCCCGCGCCCAGCGTCGCGGCCGCCTCCAAAGGCTCGTCGCCGATGGCCAGGAAGGCGTTGCGCAGCGGCTGCACGGCGAAGGGCAGGGAATAGACCAGCGAGCCGATCACCAGGCCCTCGAAGGTGAAGGCCAGGGTCCGCACCCCGAACGGTTGGAGCAGAAGCATCAGCGGGCTCTTCGGCCCCAGAGCGATCAGCAGGTAGAAGCCCAGCACCGTCGGCGGCAGAACGATCGGCAGGGCGACCAGGGCCCCGACCACCGGCTTCAGCACCGACCGGCCCCGCGCCAGCCACCAGGCCAGGGGCGTGGCCAGCACCAGCAGCAGCACGGTGACGACCGTGGCCAGCTTCAGGGTCAGCCAGACGACCTCGGCCATGGCCGTCAGCGCACCTCGTAGCCGTAACGGCGGATGATCGCCTTGGCCTCGCGGCCTTTCAGGAAAGCCAGGAACGCCTTGGCCGCCTCGCTGTTCTCGCCGGTCTTCAGCAGCACCGCCTGCTGGTCAATCGGGGTGTGGTCGGCCTTGGGCACCACCCAGCGCGAGCCGCCCTTGTCGTCGATCACCTGCGACAGGGCCACGAAGCCCAGTTCGGCCGCGCCGGTCTGGACGTACTGGTAGGCCTGGGTGATCGACGAGCCGGTGACGATCTTAGGCTTCAGGGCGTCCTGCAGCTTCAGCTTGGTCAGGGTCTCGACCGCCGCCAGGCCGTAGGGCGCGGCCTTGGGATCGGCGATCGACAGCTTCTGGAAATTGCCCTTGGCCAGCACCGCGCCCTTGCCGTCTACCAGGCCCGGGATCTTGCTCCACAGCACCAGGCGGCCGGTGGCGTAGGTGAAGCGCGAGCCGGACACGGCCAGGCCTTCGGCTTCGGCCTTCTGCGGGCGCTCGACGTCGGCCGATAGGAAGACCTCGTAGGGCGCGCCGTTGGCGATCTGGGCGTAGAACTGGCCAGACGAGCCGAAGCTCAGCGTCGCCTTGTGGCCGGTGGCTTTCTCGAACTTCTCGGCGATGGCCTTGGCCGGCTCGGTGAAGTTGGCGGCCACCGCCACCTTGGTCTCGCCCGCGAAGGCCGCCCCGGCGACCAGCGACAGCGCTCCGGCCACGATGGCGGCGAGCAGGGGGCGGCGGGCGAAAGGCATCGGCGGCTCGGTTCGGCGGTTATGCATCGCGAGTACATAACGAGGTTTCGCCGACTGTCAGGCTGTTTTTTCGAGACCAGCCGGGCGACAAGCGGGCGAACGGAGTCGAAAGGCGTCTCGATGAGCGAAGCGGGCGATCTCAGCGCCAGCCTGATCCTGCGGCGCGGGGCCCTGGCCCGTGTCGGCCTGGAGCGCATCGCCCTGGTCGAGGCGGTGGCCGAACTCGGCTCGATCAGCGCCGCCGCCAAGCGCCTTGGCCTCAGCTACAAGGGCGCCTGGGACGCCGTACAGGCGCTGAACAACCTGTTCGACGCGCCGCTGATCGCCGCCAGCGCCGGGGGCAAGTCTGGCGGAGCGGCCCAGGTCACCGCCCGCGGTCACGCGGTCATCAAGGCCTTCCGCGACATGGAGCGCGAGGTCGGGGCGGCTCTTTCTCGGCTCGAAGCGGGCCTGGCGTCCGAAGACGGCGCCGACCTCTTCTGGAGTCTCGGCCTGCGCACCAGCGCCCGCAACGCCCTGCGCGGAACCGTCGTGGCCCTGGCCCCGGCCGGCGTCACGGTCGAGGTTCGCCTGGCCCTGGGCGGCGGCTTGCAGATCGCCTCGGTGATCACCCGCCGCAGCGCCGAGGAGCTGGGTCTGGCCGTCGGGCGACCCGCCGTGGCCCTTATCAAGTCGAGCTTCGTGCGCCTGGCCGCCGAACCGCCCGCCGCGTCCGGCGACAACCGGCTGTCGGGCGTCGTCCTCGACCGCGAGGACGGCGAGGCGGCCAGCGAGGTCGTCGTCGCCCTGGCCGAGGGCAAGACCCTGGTCGCCACGGTCGCGCGGGACCTCGCCGGGGCTTTCGAATCCGGCGCCAGTGTTCACGCGCTGATCGCGCCGTCGGACGTGATCCTGGCTGTCGATTAGGCCGGCGCCACCCTTGGTCGCAGAGGCGGCGGGCCTGATCTGCACTAGCACTATGCAGCGGCGCCTCATGCTTGAGCGGAACCATGTACAAGCATGGCCATGGGCGCAAAACGCTCCCCCCGCGCCGTCGCGGTCCTTAGGGCGATAGCCATGCGCGTTCTCGTCATCGATCCGGATCCGGCCCGCGCCGCCTTGGTGGCCGAAGGGCTGGAGGGCGTGCACCCGCTGGAGGTCCGTCGTTCGGCGCGCTTCGACGAGCGCGAAGCGATCGAGTTCGCGCCCGACGTGGTCGTGATCGCCGCCGAAAGTCCCGATCGCGACACGCTGGAAAGCCTGCGCGAGGCCAGCCAGGCCAATCCGCGTCCCGTGGTGATGTTCGTCGACCGCTCCGAGCCGGGCCTGGCCGAACAGGCCGTGCGGGCCGGCGTGGCGGCCTATGTCGTCGACGGCCTGGCGCCGGCGCGCGTCCGGCCGATTCTCGACGTAGCCATGAGCCGCTTCGCCTTGACCCAGCAATTGCGCGGGGACCTGGCCAAGGTGAAGGCCGACCTGGAGGCCCGCAAGACGGTGGAGCGGGCCAAGGGCCTCTTGATGAAGGAGCGGGGGCTGGACGAGGACGGCGCCTATCGCCTGCTGCGCAAGCTGGCCATGGACCGCGGCAAGCCCATCGGCGCGATCGCCGCCGACCTGTTGGCTTTCGCGGGAGTGTTGAAGGGGGACGCCTCTTGAGCGGGCTCGCCGATCTGAAGCTGGGCTTCATTCCGCTGACCGACTGCGCGCCCCTGGTGGTGGCCAAGTCGCTCGGCTTCTTCACTGAGGAAGGGCTCGACGTTTCTCTGAGCCGCGAGGCCTCGTGGGCGACGATCCGCGACAAGGTCGCCGTCGGCGCGCTGGACGGCGCCCACATGCTGGCGCCCATGGCCCTGGCCGCGGCGGCCGGCGCGACCGGCGGTCTGACGCTCGACGTCGGCCCCTCGCTGATCGCCCCCATGGCCTTGAACCGCAACGGCAGCGCCATCACTGTCTCGATCGCCCTGGCGGACGCCATGCGCGCGGCCGATCCGGAGGCCATGGCCGAGCAGCCGGTCTCGGCGCGGGCCCTGGCCCGGGTGATCGCCGAACGGGCGGGGCGGGGGCTGCCGCCCCTGACCTTCGCGGTCGTGTTTCCCTATTCGATGCACAATTACGAACTGCGCTACTGGCTGGCGCAGGCCGGGATCGATCCGGACCGTGACGTGCGCCTCGTCGTCACGCCGCCGCCGCGCATGGTCGAGCAGATGCGGGCCGGCGACATCGACGGCTTCTGCGTCGGCGCGCCCTGGAACGCCGTGGCCGTGCTCGAAGGTCTGGGCGAGGTGCTGATCACGGCCTCGGCGTTCTGGCCGGGTGGTCCCGACAAGGTGTTCGGCGTCACGCAGGCCTGGGCCCACCACTATCCGGACGAGCTGCGCGCCGCACTGCGCGCCATGATCCGCGCCTCGGCCTGGGCGGATGATCCCGCCAACCGTGAGGACCTGATCGACCTCCTGGCGCGCCCCGATCACGTCGGCGTCGCGCCCGAGGCCCTGGCCCGCGCGCTGAACGACGAGATCGTCTTCCACCGCGACGGCGCGGGCCTGCCGCGCCGCGAGCACGCCCTGTGGTTCCTGTCGCAGATGGTGCGCTGGGGGCAGGTCGCGGCCGACATCGATCTCGAGGCGGCGGCCGACGCGGTATATCGCCCGGA
>Ga0102591_1002353_pt1 | contig 20998 bp, 24 predicted proteins | sample AraplaCol_mCL_r2_2_FD_76860 | JGI IMG/M metagenome (GOLD analysis project Ga0102591, IMG submission 76860) | Arabidopsis root microbial communities from North Carolina, USA - plate scrape MF_Col_mCL_r2 (SPADES assembly) (version 2) | ecosystem: Host-associated > Plants > Roots > Endosphere... | reverse complement strand
GCAAGGTCCTCAAGACCGCCGACGATGCCGGCGACGACCCGACGGTCGACCTGATGACCCAGCGCCTGCAGACCCACGAGAAGTACGCGTGGATGCTGCGCTCGCTGCTGGAGTGATGGCGGCGCCGCGACGCTGATTCAAGGCTCCCGAGCCCCTCTCCCGCGATCGGGAGAGGGGTTGGGGTGAGGGAACGCCGCCTCCACCTCAAATCCCACAGGAATTCAAGCCGTTTTCCGAAGCCGCCAACCGCCCCGCTTCGTTAAACTAGGCCGATGTCAGACCCCGCACTCGATCTGCTCCGCCGCGTGTTCGGCCACCCCGGCTTCCGCGGCGAACAACGGCAGATCGTCGACCACGTCACCGGCGGTGGCGACGCCCTCGTCCTCATGCCCACCGGCGGCGGCAAGTCGCTGTGCTACCAGCTGCCCGCGCTGCTGCGCGAGGGCTGCGCGCTGGTGGTCTCGCCGCTGATCGCGCTGATGCAGGACCAGGTCGAGGCGCTGCGCCAGCTCGGCGTGCGCGCGGCCTATCTGAACTCCACGCTGGACGCGAACGAGGCGGCCGAGGTCGAACGGCAGTTGCTGTCGGGCGAACTGGACCTGCTCTACGTCGCGCCCGAGCGGCTGCTGACCAACCGCTTCCTGTCGCTGCTGGACCGCGCGCGCATCGCGCTGTTCGCCATCGACGAGGCACATTGCGTCTCGCAATGGGGCCACGATTTCCGCCCGGAGTACCGCCAGCTCACCGTGCTGCACGAGCGCTGGCCGGACATCCCGCGCATCGCCTTGACCGCGACGGCCGATGCGCCGACGCGGCGCGAGATCGCCGAGCGCCTCGCGCTCGACGATGCGCGCCAGTTCGTCAGTTCGTTCGATCGACCGAACCTGCGCTACCGCATCGTCCACAAGGACGGCGGCGGCGTGCGGCAGCTGCTGGACTTCCTCGACGCACATCGCGGCGAGAGCGGAATCATCTACGCCTTCTCGCGAAAGCGCGTGGAAACCGTGGCCGAACAGCTCCAGGCCGCCGGCATCAACGCCCTGCCCTACCACGCCGGCATGGACGCCTCGCTGCGCGCGCAGAACCAGCGGCGTTTCCTGCAGCAGGACGGCATCGTGATGGTGGCGACGATCGCCTTCGGCATGGGCATCGACAAACCCGACGTGCGCTTCGTCGCGCACGTCGACCTGCCCAAGTCGATCGAAGGCTATTACCAGGAAACCGGCCGCGCCGGCCGCGATGGCGAGGCGGCCGAAGTCTGGCTCAGCTACGGCCTCGGCGACGTGGTGAACCTGCGCCAGCTGATCCAGCAGGGCGAAGCCGGCGAGGAACGCAAACGGCTGGAACTGCGCAAGCTCGACGCGCTGCTGGGGTATTGCGAATCCACGCAGTGTCGTCGTCAGTCGCTGCTGGGCTGGTTCGGCGAAGCGCACGGCGGCGCCTGCGGGAACTGCGACAACTGCCTGGAACCGCCGCGCAGCTGGGACGGAACAGTGGCCGCGCGCAAGGCGCTCTCATGTGTGTATCGCACGGGGCAACGTTTCGGCGCGGGGCACATCATCGACGTGCTTCGCGGTGTGGCGACCGACAAGGTCAAGCAGTGGAACCATGAAACGCTCAGCACCTGGGCGATCGGCAACGACCTGGACGAACGTCAGTGGCGTGGCGTGTTCCGCCAGCTCGTCGCCGGTGGATTGCTGGAAGCCGATGTCGAACACCACGGCGCCCTGCGTCTCACCGCGCTGAGCGGACCGGTGCTGAAGGGCGAAGTCGAGCTGCGATTCCGCCACGAACCCGAGAAGCCCGCGCGCGGGCGTCGCACGCGCGGCGGCGCGACGGCCGCGATCGTCATCGACCTGGATCCGGAATCGCAGCTGCGGTTCGACGCGTTGCGCGAATGGCGCAGCAACACCGCGCGCGAACAGAACGTGCCGGCCTATGTGATCTTCCACGACAGCACCTTGCGCGCAATCGCTCAGGCCGCGCCGGACGACCTGGACGAACTCTCACGCGTCCCCGGAATCGGTGCGAGCAAGCTCGATCGCTATGGCGAGGCCGTGCTGCAGCAGTTGTTCGATGCGGCGTGACCCGATGCGGTTCGCGGAGCGGCACTGAGCCGACCGGGTTCGGGAATCAGCCGGCAGTCCGGCCCGAACGCCGGAACACCCACCATTTCGCGCTGGCGAAGTTGAAGCACATCCCCACCCCCGAGCCCGCCGCGACCGCGACCAGCGGCAGCCACGGGGTCTTGGCAAGGACCGTCACGGTCAACGCATAGGCGGCCAGGTTCGCCAGCCCGCCGACCGACATCGCCAGCAGGTAACGCCACCATTCCGCCCAGGCCGAGTCGCGTCGAGCGCAGGCGAAGGTGAAGCGGCGATTGAACTGCCAGGTCGACCACACCGCGATCAGGAACGAGCAGGCGCGTCCCGCGTAGTAGCCCGCCCCGAGCGCGAGCGCGGCATAGAGCACCGCCGTGTCCACGACGAAGCCGAGCACGCCGCCGATGGCAAAACGGGCGATTTCCTGCTTCATCCGGTGGCTCTCATGCGGGAATTCTAGGGCGTCGAGCCTGTTCCGGGTTCCTCGCGCTGCCCACACATGCGCCCCGCTAGCCTGAGAGTCCGCCACGTCAGGGTCGTGGAGGTCAGCATGGGATTGTCCATCGAAGGCGGTTGCCTGTGCGGCGCGGTGCGGTATCGCGCCACGGCTCCCCCGGTGTCGCGCAGCATCTGTCACTGCCGCAGTTGCCGACGGGCGAGCGGCGCTCGATCCGTCGCGTGGTCGACCTTCCACGTCAACAACCTGGTGTTCACCCGCGGGATGCCGGTCCGGTACCGTTCCTCGCCCGAGGTCATGCGCACCTTCTGCGGCGTGTGCGGCACGCAGCTGAGTTACCGGCACGATGAGGACGTCGACAGCATCGACATCACCACCGCCACGCTCGATGCGCCCGAGCAGTTCCCGCCGACCAAGGAAATCTGGATCGAACACAAGCTTCCGTGGGAGCGCGCCAACGAGGCGATGCGGCACTACCCGCGGACCAGTACGGGATGACCCGGCAAAGGGCGGCTCCGTACGCACTGGACGGAGCAACGCGATGCCGGACCAACCGATCTTCGAAGGCGGCTGCCTGTGCGGCGAGGTCCGCTATCGCGCGACCGCCGAGCCGCTGCGTGGCGTGATCTGTCATTGCGCGATGTGCCGCCGCCATTCGGGCGCGCCGGCTCTGGCGTTCGTGCATTTTCCGCTGGATGCCTTCCAGTGGCTCGGCACGATGCCGAGCTGGTTCCAGTCGTCGTCCAATGCCGCGCGCGGCTTCTGTTCGCGCTGCGGCAGCACGCTGGCCATGCGCGAGGACGTGCTCGCCGATCGCGTGCAGGTCTGCGTCGGCACCCTCGACGAACCTTCGCGCGTACGCATCGACGATCACGTCTGGACGCGTTCGCGCGTCTCCTGGTTCGATACGCGCGATGACCTTCCGCGCTTCGAACGAAGCAGCACGGCGGTGGCGAGTCTGGCGGAACATGGCCAGTGAGGTTGCAGTGCGTGCCTGGTTCGATTACGCGCTGCGCTCTTAGTCAAAGCGAAAGATTCAGCGCTTTCGTTGGCACGGATCCTGAGAGTTATCTGAAGACACATCCGTATCCACCAGTTCTGTCCCGAAATGCTTGCGTAATCCGCTCACATGATTTGCAGATCTGCATATACAGAAACTTTCTGAACGATTCGTACCGTCGCCGGTGATCCGGCTCGCTTCTGGAATCGCGCAGTTCGCGAGAAAAGACAGCGATTCCGACGAATCTTCTGCCAAATCCTGGCTGCGCTTCGTGTCGAGAAGCAAACAACTCCTGTTCCCGCAGAGAAAATTTCGCATTGCTGATAAGACGGCGGCGAAAAATGCTTAGCCCTAAGTCTCAACGACGAAGGGGAACAGGGAATGACCAGCCGCAGGGACCACGGCCACCCGGGACCACATGCAACACGTTGGCGCACACCGGGAACATCGACTGATTCCGTGCGCGACGCGCAACCGCGAGCGCCACATCGCGCACCGCCGCGGAGCGCATGACATGGCCGACACCGTCAATCGCGGCGCCGCATGGGTGGTCTATGAGGACGATCCATCCTTCGGCGCACCCTGCCGGCTGCTCTCGCTGCTGCCGGCCCATCGCAGCGTGGCCTCGATCGCGCGCCATGCCGAACAGATGTACGTCGATCGCTACGGATCGCTGGAAGAGCGCTTCCATTACAAGCGAAAGCCGCAGGATTCGCGCTATGCCGCGAAGACCGATCGACGTCATGGCGGCATTTACGTCGGGCATTCGCCGCGATTCGTAGGCGTGTACGCGCAGCGCGTGGTCACGCATGTCGGCGTGCTCGAATTCTGGTATCGGGTCGCGACCGATCGCGGGACGCCGGGTCCGATTTTCGAGTGCCGGATGCTGCGCCTGCCCGTGTGAGCGACCCGCGCACCGTGACACCGGAGACATTGGCAGGAACCGCGCACTTCATCGGACGGACCCTGAGTTCGCACGCGCAAGGTCGCAGACGGATGAACAATGCCCACGACGAAACAACACCGTGCCCGCTCTCTGGGCGGACGCGCGACCAGGCTGGGCGACGAGGAGTCGACGCCATGGACCAGAGCGCGGGTTGGGTGATCTACGAGGATTACGGCAGCCGTGAAGAGCCGCGAAGGCTGCTTTCGCTGCTGCCCGCGCACAACAGTTATGCGTCGGTGGCGCGGGTCATGGAACGCATGTACGCCGAGCGCTTCGCCGCGATGGAGGAGCCGGTTCCGTCGTCCGCGCGGCGGCCACGACGGCCGCGCTTCATGGCCCAGAAGGACGCCCTGGACGGGGCGATCTACGTCGGTCACCTGCCGGTCTACATCGGCGCCTACGCCCATCGGCTGCGCGTGACCGGGACCACGCTGGAGTTCTGGTACCGGATTTCGGCCCGCGCCCGCTCCTGCCGCCCCATCTTCGAGGACCGGCACCAGGTGCTCTCAATCGGCTGGAAAATCGACCCCTGAGGGCCTCCGGAGGCCCGTCCGGCGGGCCCGGACATGAGACATCCGCGGCTTGCCTGTATGCTACGCGGCCTTTCCAAGCAGGAATACGCATGAACAAGGCACAGCTGGTCGAATCCATCGCCGAGCGTTCGCAGCTCACGAAGACCCAGGCCGAGGCCGCGCTGAACGCGCTGGTCGAGTCCGTGACCGCCACCCTGAAGAACGGCGAAGCCGTGACGCTGGTGGGCTTCGGCACCTTCGAGGCGCGCAACCGCGCCGGCCGCACCGGCCGCAACCCGAAGACGGGCGAAGACATCGTGATCCCGGCCACCATCGTGCCGGCGTTCAAGCCGGGCAAGGCCCTCAAGGACGCGCTGAAGTAAGCGCGCCTTCGCGATGCATGCGGCGTCCAGCGCCGCATGCATCGTCTCCCGCTCCATCGCCGGCGCGCCCATTCCGCCGGATCTGAACCCCTTCGAAAGCCGCTTCGCCGCCGTCTCAGCGCATGGGACCCGGCGGGTCCATCGTGTGTCCTGACGATGCAGTCGCATCGCCCCACGCAGCACGAGGACCCCACATGAACCGCATCGACGAATACGCCACCCTGCGCGCCGCCTTCGCCGCGGGCGCACGCATCCAGGCCTGGCACCTGGACGACTCCGCGAACACGTCCGCCCAGGGCCACTGGGACACACTGCCGCAGGATCGCGAACCCGCGTTCTCCTGTCCGTCGCATCTTTATCGCGTGCATCCGGACGATGCGCGGTCGGGTGGCTGATCGCTGACGGCAGGCGTCGTCTTCCTACCGCCTAAAGGATCGCCGCCTCTGGCGCTTCCTTCGAGGTGCGGCATTCGCGTCTCGCACATGGGGCGCGCGCAGTGTGTCCGCCAACCTCATTTCCGACTCGCATATGTGAGCAACGACGACTGCGGAGTTGACGCCGAGTTCGGGCGCTGGCGCGCTGGCAAGCGCAACGCGTACAGCAGTTAGAAGGTCGCGACGTCGGCAAATTCCTACAGCCGACTCGCCAAAGCTTCGCGACATGCCGCCGCAAACACTGACAGCTCTTTCAGAAAGCGCCTTTGACCACGCCACGAAGCACTCGTAGATTCGATGCGGGGCGCATTACATTCCGCCCATCGCAGCACGCAGTAGAAGAGACGCGGACCGCCCGGGCTGGCACCCGAACGATCCGCTAACCACAACCAGCTAAAGAGGAGCTGAGTATGGCTAAGCGCCATCTTAGGGCACGCGCGTGCAAAACCGAGCGGACCGCGACAATTCGAACCAAGAAGAAGCGTAACGGTCACAACCGAGTGCCCCACGCATTCCCGACCGTCACTCTTCCGATCGCCGCCCTACCGTTCGTCGCGATCCGCGACGTAGGCCGCCCGCATTACTGGGACGTCCCACCTGTCACTGAAACGTTGAAAGGCCACAGTGAAGCTGAAGCCGTTGGGCGCCAGTACGCTGTGCAGTATGCGCGGTGGTTGCAGTCCTACCCGGAACTGGTCGGCATGGGCTCGCTCGGCTGGATCGCCAGCGACATGGACTTTCGAGACCCGACTCGCGCTGCCTATTGGATTGGATTCTTCTCGCGCATTGAAGGCATGCTCTTTGATGCCATGTAGTCCGATGCCTCTCGTCCGCCGAACACTGGACTGGAAAGCCGCTCGTGACGAGAGTTCGTCCCGGCGTCCGCTCGCGGCCATAGCGGACGCCGGCACACGCTCGACCATCACCATTAGGAATGGGACGCTCTAGAAGACTTGGTGGACCCGCAAGAGCATGAATGCCCACATGCCGGCCGCAGTAATCAGTTGCGCGCCTACTACGAGGCCTGCACCGCTTCGCTTGAACACCAGCGCCGCCACGAGGCCTGCCGGAAGGGCGAACGCAATGAGCGCTGCGGCCGCATACAGCAAATCGACGGATTCATACGAGAACCCATGCAGTGCCGCCGACGAGATGAAGATGGGAATCATGGCGGTGACAACCGCAATGACGAATCGGGGGAAGAATCGTTGCGCTTGGCAGCTCTCGTGCATGACAAACGTTCCATGTTGGAGAAGAAGGAACGACCCGGGCTCCTAAATGTCCACCTCGGGTCGGAGGCGGAAATTAGGATCGTCGCAGCGGTCATAAGCCAACGTACACGAATGCGGAGATCCCACGCGAGAGAAGCCCCGCTCCCGTTCTATCATGCGCACCAGCACCCGCACGGGTGGCGCAACGAGAACGAGGTTTGCCGGCATGACAGTGGTCCGGGTTGCATTGGCCAATCTGCGCGTCCCCTCGACACCGACCGAATCCGTCGCGCTGGCGACATCGGCGATTGCCGAGGCCGGCCGACAGGGGGCGATGGTTGTCTGCTTTCCGGAGTGCTTCATTCCCGGCTACCGGTGGCCTGGTTCCGCAGTGCCGGCCTACGACCCGGCCTTCCATAAGCAAGCCTTGGCTGAGGTGGCGGAAGCAGCGAATCGGGCCGGGATCACGGTGATCCTCGGCACGGAGCGCATGACCGATCGCGGCCTGCAGATCACCGCCTGCGTCATTGCTCCCGACGGCACCATCGCGGGCTGGCAGGACAAGGTGCAGCTCGATCCCTCGGAAGAAGACATCTACCCGGCCTTCGCGAATGAACGCCGGGTTTTCACGGCGGGGCCTTTGACGTTCGGCGTGACGATCTGCCATGAGGGATGGCGGTATCCCGAAACCGTGCGCTGGGCGGTGCGCCGCGGCGCGCAGGTGGTGTTCCATCCGCACGCAAGCGCTGCCGAACCGGGAAGCTATCGCCCCACCACATTCGCCGACCCCATGAATTCGTTCCACGAAAAGGCCGTGCTGTGTCGCGCTGCGGAGAACACCTGCTTCTTCGCGTCGGTCAACTTCGCGATCGAAGGCTCGAGTACCACGTCGGCAATCGCCCGACCCGACGGTACGCTGCAATGCTTCCAACCTTACGGCCAGGCGGGCCTGCTCGTGGCCGACCTGGACCTGGACACGGCCACCGGGCTCCTGGCGTCCAGATGCAGGACCTCGCCACTTTGAATCCTTGACCGCTGCCTGCGGCCAGCGGCAGCGGTCGTCGCGACCACCCGCGCCCGTGCTTACCCGCAAGGCAACGACCGGGAAGAGCGCCGAAAAGCTCAGCGCGTTCGAAGCGCATCCTTGATCGTGCCGATCATCTCGTTCCACTTCGGCCCGTCGATATTCCCGCAAGGGCGATCACCGTGTTCGGAAACGGCAGGCGGCGACTTGTTGGCCGCTGCATCGGTGGCGCAGATATCGAGCCTGACCCGTTCCATGTCCGGCCACGACCCGACCATCGCCTGGTACATCAGGACCGCAACAAGGACCGATGCATCGGGCCCGGGGTGGGCACGGTCCTGCGCCATCCATCGTCCGGTCGGGTAACGGGTTCGAAGAACGCCCAGCGCTTCGCCCCAGGGAAGCACGCCACTGGCGCCCAGTTTCGATGCGAGGGTGCGCTCGCCGCGAGCCAATGCGCGCTGCGCTTCAGGGAGATCCTGATAGGTCCCTACAAGGAACACATGCGCACCGGCTTCCTTCGCGCCCCTGGCAAGCTCGGTCTCCGCTTCGCCAATCTTCCGGCACGAAAACGAATTGGCGGTTTTCGCCGAATCCATGCACAGCAGCAGTCCGCCTTTCTCCTGGAGGAAGACGTGCGTGCGGCCATGCTCGAGCAAGGCATCAGCCACGCGTCCGTTCATTACGTGATCGATCGAACTGGCCCCGGGCTCGGCGACCATGTCGATCCGCGCAGCGTGGACGTCGTTTGCATCCAGGATGGCGCGCAGGATGCGTGGGACATCGTTGTAGTACAGGAGGCTGTTGCCTACCAGCAGGACGCTGGGATCCTTCGTCCTCGTCCTATCCGTCTCCACACCACCGGCAACATGCAGGACTGACAGGGCGGCGAGGCACAGAAGCAGGCCGATGCATTTGAAGGGATGGCGTGGCGAACCGCGCATTACCGGTCCTTCATCTCCGCTCACGGCCAGAAGCGGACGCTGGGATTTCGACAGTCATAACGACCGCTTCGGGTCGGAAGCGGACAACCGCCTCCGTGGCGCCATTCCGGCGAAGCAGACAGCTGATCCTGCGTAACGCATATTCCACGCCAGCTCCCTCAAATACCCTCCGATGCAGAAGCCAAAGGCATAAGCCAGGCATCGCATGATGCTACTGACACATTTTCCGCACATGGTTCGGGCAAATGGCAGCGCCATTCTTCCGAGAATCACGCTGAGTTGAGCCGTGAAAAGATAGAGCAATGTGTCAAGTCCAAAGGCATCGAGAACCGGCACAACCGACGCGAGCACGGGACTCGATGCTGCGTAAAGAAGCAGGATCGTCGTAGCCAGAAGCAACGCGCGGCGTCGCCAGTTCAAAACTTTCCAGTCAAGCCAGCTGGTGGCTCTTGGCATCAGCATTGTAGATGTCCGTTTTGGTCGGAGCGGACGTTGGCATCGCTACAGCGGGCTCGGCCAGTAGGTTCACTCGGTGTACCTCGCGATCCGCAATACGCAGATCTCAACGTTTTCTTTCAGGGTTTGGTCCCCTGCCCTGCCTGGTGATTTTGACCGCACTGCACCTCCGCACCCGCCAGCTCGTTCTTGAGCATTCCAACGCGGGCAACTTGCTTGGAGCTCTTGGCCGGGTAGTAACCCTCGAACATCTCGCCGCACATTGTCTTGTAGCAACGCGACGTGCCGCCCTGAGTGACGAAACCGTCTTCGTCGGGAATTTTCGGGCATGAAAGCTGCCCGCTCTCCACGCTTAGCGCGCACCGCGCGTCGTCCATCAGTTCCTCAGCTTCGGAAAAGTTGCCGGCAGCGCATTCAACCTTAGCCAGAAGAATGAAAGGCTCGTAGTTCGGCTCTTCATTCCTCGGCGAGTCGATGGCCATGGCCAAGTCCTTCCGTGCCGCGTCCAGATTGCGCTTGTTGAGCATGGCAACAGCGTTCGTGACATGAGTGTCATACGCTGCTCCACGCCCATCCAGATACGCTCCCAGGTTCGGCGGGGCCTGCTCGCCACTGCATGCAGTGGCACTCACAAACATCAGAGCTATTGCGAGAACCGATGAACGAGTCGTTGACATGTGAGCGTCCCAGCGAGTCACGGTAGTTGGGTCTCTGATGTTGATGTGATGTATCCGTCGAGCCGTAACCATCTCATGGGCGGGCCTGTGGGTCCGCTTCGGGTCGAAGCGGACATTAGCACCGCCAGAGCCGGCCAGGCTGGCCAAACGTTCGCCATGGGCCGTAAGTGAGCACTCTTAAGAAGTCCCGTCCACGCGCGGCCCGCAAGAATCGGTAGCCATGAGTCATGCAACCTTTCCACCCCGCGGCGCACCCTAGAAGGACCGACAGACGACACCTCGCGCACTTATGCCAAGACGACTGATCGCCCTGTGCCTGGCCATGTTGTGGCAAACCGCGCACGCCGCGCCCGAAGGCGGTATGCCATCGAACAGCGAGCCCGTCGCGTTCGTTCATGTGAACGTCGTGCCGATGGATCGCGAACGCATCCTGCGCGACACGACGGTGCTGGTCAGGCATGGACGTGTCGAGGCGATCGGACGCTCGGTGCCGATCCCCGCCGGAACGCGGATCATCGATGGCCACGGCACTGCGTACCTGTCGCCTGGACTGACCGATCTGCATGTGCATTCCGACACGCGCGGAGACCTGGTCAACTACCTCGCAAACGGCGTCACGCGGATCGTCAACATGGGCGATGCGCGCCCCGGCTTCGTCGCGCGCGTGCGGCCGCGCGCGAACCAGGGCGAGATCCCCGGGCCGCAGGTCGATGCCGCCTTCATCGTCGACGGCTCGTCGCGTTATGCGCATCTGTTCGTGGAGACGCCGGAACAGGCGCGTGCGGTGGTCGGAATCGCGAAGACCAATGGTTACCGTTTCATCAAGGTCTACAACGATCTGGGTGCGGATGCTTTCGCCGCACTGGTACGCGAAGCGCACGAACAGGGTCTGCCGGTGGTCGGCCATGGCGTGACGTCCGTGGGACTGAAGAACCAGATCGACGCCGGCCAATCGCTCGTCGCGCACGCCGAGGAGTTCCTCTACACGGTGTTCCGCGAACCCGGATCCGCGTCCGATGCGTTGCCCTCCGCGGCGCAGGTGAAGCGCACCGTCGCGTGGCTGCGCCAGCAAGGCACCTACGTCACCGCCGACCTCAATACATACGCAACCATCGCCGCGCAGTGGGGCAAGCCGGACGTGCTCGCCTCGTACCTGGATGCGCCGCAGGCGCGTTTCCTCGCGCCGGAGCAGCGAATGGAGTGGCAGAACTCCGGCTATTCCAAGCGCACCGGTCCCGGCATCGACGCCAACAGGCGATTCCTCGCGGGCTTCATCAGGGCGCTCGATGACGCCGGGGTGCCGCTTGTGATGGGAACCGACGCGCCCTCGATTCCCGGACTGGTCCCGGGGTTCGCCGTGCACGACAACCTGCGTGCATTGCACGACGCGGGACTGACGCGCTACGAAGCCCTTTCGACCGCCACGCGCCAGCCCGGCGCATTCTTCAGGCAGTTCGTTCCCGGCGCCGAGCCGTTCGGCACGGTGGAAGCAGGGAGCCGGGCCGATCTGGTCCTGAGTGCCGGAAATCCGCTCAAGGACCTCTCGCACCTTCGCCAGCCGCAAGGGGTGATGGTGTCCGGACGCTGGTATCCGGCCGACGAACTGCGCGCCATGCACGAAGCGTTGGCGCAGGACTACGCGCGCTCCGTGCGAGTGTCCGGCGAGGCCGGAGGCGCTCCCTGACGCTGATATCGGCAGGCGTATGCCGCTTGTTTGCATCCCTGTCATGACCGCCGCGATCAGCCTGGCGGATCCGGATCTGCGCTGGAGGCCTCACTGGCGCGCCGAGTCTTCTGGTACCGTCGATCCCGCCGCACGACGGCAAGGACGATCACACAAGGACCAGGGGATTTCATGAAGAAGCAATACATGTTGGCCGCGTTGCTTGCGGCCGCGCCGTTTGCCGCCTCGGCACAGGCATTGAGTTACACGTTCGTGGAAGGCGGCTACGACCAGGTCGATGTCGACGGTCTGGACGGAGTGGATATCGATGGCGGTTACGGCCGCGGCTCGGTAAGCATCACCGACAATCTGAACCTGTTCGGGCAGTACACCAAGGGGAGCGGCGAGGAAGTCTGGGCATCGAACAGCGGTGGCCACCACATCAAGTACGACATCGAGCTGGGCGAACTGGGCCTGGGCTACCGCCACCCGATGAGCGATCGGCTGGACCTGATCGCAGAAGTCGCCGCGGTCAACGTTGCACTGAAGATTACGCGCGAGGAGCGGCCGTTCTTCGGGAACACCACGCCGTATTCGGTGGTGGACCTTGACGAAAGTTCGACCGCGGCACGCGTCGCCGTGGGCGTACGCAGTTCGATCACTGATCAGCTGGAGGGCTGGGCCAAGGCTGGCTACATCGGCGATGCCGTCTTCGACGGCGGCATGATCGGCACCGCCGGCATCCAGTTCAAGTTCGCCCGCGTGTGGGGCGTCGTCGGTGAAGTGGAGTCTTCCGGCGACTGGTCGATGTTTCGCGTGGGTGTACGCGCGAGCTTCTGAGCGCATCACCGCGGACCAGGCAAAGCCTGGTCCGCTTCCCGATGCAGCTGAATTCCGCTGATGCGACCGTGCGATACAGACATGGCCCAGGCGATTCCGGGCCTGCACGCCGATGATGCAGCATCACCTTCCGGGCAGACGGCATCTCAAGTTCGTGGCGGATTCGAGCGTCGACCAGCGGATGTGAGCCCGATCCGGAGACCGGCTGTCGCGTCATGATTGGTGGGCCGTGATGGATTCGAACCATCGACCAGCGGATTAAAAGTCCGATGCTCTACCGACTGAGCTAACGGCCCACTTTGAAGTTCCGCGTCCGCGATGCGGAACGCGAGCCCGGCGTTGCGCCGGGGCGTGCATTCTAGCGCAGGGCGCTGTGATGGTGCAGGTGACGCGCGGCCTGTGTGACAGGCCCTGGGTTCAGACGTAACGCGTCGGGTCGGGCACGCCGGCCGCTGCGAAACCCTCGGCGCGCAGGCGGCACGCGTCGCAATGGCCGCAGGCGCGGCCTTCGTCGTCGGCCTGGTAGCACGAGACGGTCTGCGAGAAATCGACGCCCAGGCGCATGCCTTCGCGCACGATGTCGGCCTTGCTCATGAACTGCAGCGGCGCGTGCACGCGGATGCCCGCGCCTTCCACGCCGGCCTTGGTGGCGAGGTTGGCGAGTTTCTCGAAGGCTTCGACGAATTCCGGGCGGCAATCCGGATAGCCCGAATAATCCACCGCGTTGACGCCGCAGAAGAGGTCGTTCGCGCCCAACACTTCGGCCCAGCCCAGCGCGACCGACAACATGATGGTGTTGCGTGCGGGCACGTAGGTCACCGGGATCGCATCCTTCGGCGCGTCCTGCCCGACCGCGTGGCCATCGGCGTCGGTCGGCACGGTGATGCTCTCATCGGTGAGCGCGGAACCGCCGATGCTGCGCAGATCGACGTTGACCGTCTTGTGCGCGACCGCGCCGAGCGAGTCGGCGACGCGCTGCGCGGCATCGAGTTCGGAGGTATGGCGCTGACCGTAACGCACGCTCAGCGCATGCACGGCGAAGCCCTGCGCTCGGGCGATGGCGACGACGACGGCGGAGTCCATCCCGCCCGAAACCAGGACGACAGCATTTTTCATGGTGTTTCCTTGAGGACGAAGCGGCTCAGCGGCCGGGTTCGTCGTTCCACAGAATCTTGTGCAGTTGCAGCTGGAATCGCACCGGCAGGCGATCGGCGACGATCCAGTCGGCCAGGTCGCTGGGCTTGATCTGCGTGAAGCTCGGCGAGAACAGCACGTCGCAGACCTCGGTCAGGCGATGCTGCGCGACGATGTCCTTCGCCCAGTCGTAATCCTCGCGCGAGCAGATGACGAACTTCACCTGGTCGTGCGGCGTCAGCAACGGAAGGTTCGACCACAGGTTGCGATGCACTTCCATCGAACCGGGCGTCTTGATGTCGACGATGCGCGACACGCGCGTGTCGACCTCGGCGATGTCGATCGCACCGGAGGTTTCCAGCGAGACCTCGTAGCCGGCGTCGCACAACCGTTGCAGCAGTCCGATGCAGCGCTTCTGCGACAGCGGCTCGCCGCCGGTCACGCAGACGTGGCGTGCGCCGTGGCGGGCCACTTCGGCGAGGATGTCGTCGATCTGCCACCACTCCCCGCCATGGAAGGCGTAGGCGGTGTCGCAGTATTGGCAGCGCAACGGGCAACCGGTCAGGCGGACGAACACGGTCGGCCAGCCGATCGCGCGGGCTTCGCCCTGCAGGGACAGGAAGATTTCGGTGATGCGCAGCCGGTCGGGCGATGCGACGGCCGCATCGAGGGGGACGGCGTTCATCCCGCCATTTTAGCGGATCAGCGCAGCCGGCCGAGCTGGATCGCGTTCAGGCGGTCGCTGGCGGTGCGGGCGGCGTCGGTGCCGGGGTACTTGCTGGAGACGTCGGCGAGCGTGCGCTCGGCGGCCTCGACCTGCTTCAGGTTGAACTGCGACAGGCCGATCTTGAGCATGGCGCCCGGGGCCTTGTCGTGGGTCGGGTAGCGGTCCAGCAGCGACTGGAACTGCACCTGCGCCATCTGGTAGTTCTGGGTGACGTAGTAGCTTTCGCCGAGCCAGTACAACGCGTTGGGCGTGTAGGCGCCTTCCGGGTGGGCTTCGATGAAGGCCTGGAACAGGCGGGCGGACTCGACGTAATCGCCGCCCTTGAGGGCGTTGAATGCGGCGTCGTAGGCCACGCGCTCGTCCGCGCTCTTGGCGATGGCGCCCTTGTCGCCGTAGACCGCCGGTGGGCGGTCCTTGGCGGCAGCCGACGGCGCCGCGGGCTTGGAGCCCGCCGGCGCCGGCGCTGCGTTGGGAGCGGGCGGGACGACCGCGCCGCTTTCCAACCGGTTGATACGACCGTCCAGGTCCAGGTACTGGGCCTTTGAGCTCTGCAGCAGCTGCTGGTTCTGCTGCTGCAGTTCCTCGACCTGCGAACGCAGGGACTGGATCTCGTTGCGCAGCTGGGTGACCTGGTTCAACAGGTCGACGTTGCCCTGGTTGTTCGCCGCCTGCTGTTCGAGAACAGTCACGCGGTCGGCCAGGCTGGCGCGCTGCGCAACAGCAGGCGCGGCGGCCACAAGGGCCACCGCGAATGCCAATGCGAGTACGGTCTGGCGGATCATCAACGCTTACTTCGCGGTGTAGACGATCTCGACGCGACGGTTCTTGGCCCAGCAATCCTCATTCGAGTCGGTGCAGACCGGGCGCTCTTCGCCGTAGCTCGTCACGGTGATCTGGCTGCCCGAGGCGCCGTTCGCCTGGATGGCCGACGACACGGCATTGCCGCGGCGCTCGCCCAGACCCAGGTTGTACTCGCGGCTGCCGCGCTCGTCGGCATGGCCTTCCAGCGTCATGCGCGAGGACGGACGGTCACGCAGGTACTTGGCGTGGCAACCAACGATGGCCTGGAACTCCGGACGCAGGGTGTCCTGGTCGAAGTCGAAGTAGACAACGCGCTGACGCAGGCAGGCGTCGGTGTCGAGGTCGGCCGGGCCGTAGACGCCGGAGGTGGCCGGCTGCTCGGTCTGGGCCGGCGGCGGGGTGGTTTCGGCAACAGGCTGCTCCTTGACCTTCTTGGAGCAGGCCACGGCCGCGGTGCACAGCACGGCGGTGAGCAGGATACGAGTCGTGTTATTCATGGTGTTCCTCGTCGAAATCGGGCGTGGGACAGATCGGGGCAAAACAACTAGAAATACCGCTATCGTTGTATCAGCGCGGCAAACGGAACGGCCCCCAAGCCGGCTCACGCACGTCCCCATCCGCAAGCACCAGGCGCTGGCGCACCCGGCCGTCGGACGACACGGCGTAGAGCACGCCCCGGCGGCCCTCGCGCGCAGCATAAAGGATCATCGCGCCATTAGGGGCAAAGCTCGGCGACTCGTCGAGGGAGCCAGGCGAAAGTGTGCTCCACCGCGCAGCACCGAGGCTGTTGTCCATCAGTGCGATGCGGTAGTTGTTGCCGCTGCCCTGGGCGGTTGCGATCTTCTTGCCGTCGAAGGAAACGCTGGCGCTCGCGTTGTAGCTGCCCTGGAAGGTGACGCGCGTCGCGCTGCCGCCGCCGGACGGAACCGAATAGATCTGCGGGCGGCCGCCACGATCGGAGGTGAAGTAGATCGTGCCGCCGTCGGCGCTCCAGGTCGGCTCGGTATCGATGGCGAAGTGGTTGGTCAGCTGGGTCAGGTTCTTGCTGCCCAGGTCCATCACGTAGATCTCGGGATTACCCGTACGCGACAGGGTCAGCGCCAGGCGACGACCGTCGGGCGAGAACGACGGCGCGCCGTTGATGCCGCGGAACTTGGCAATGAGTTCGCGCGCGCCGGTCGAGATGTTCTGGATGTAGATCGACGAGTTGCCGCCTTCGAAGCTCACGTAGGCAAGGCGGTTGCCGTCGGGACTCCACGACGGCGACAGCAGCGGCTCGGGCGAGCGCACGACCGTCTGCGGATTGAAGCCGTCCGAGTCGGCGACCATCAGCGCGTACTGCGCCGCGCGGCCGGTGCCCGTCGCGGTGACATAGGCGATGCGGGTGAAGAACGCGCCGCGCACGCCGGTGATCTTTTCGTACACCGCGTCGGCGATCTGGTGCGCGACGTCGCGCATCGCATTGGCGCGGGCCGTAAGCGCGAAGCCGAGCAGGCGCTGCTGCTTGGCCACGTCGAACAGTTCGTACTCGACGCGGAAGCTGCCGGCACCGGCATCGAGCACGCGGCCGACGACGATGTAGTCCTGGTTGAGCGCACGCCAGGTCGGATAGTTGATCTCGCCGCCGCGCGTGGGCTTCTCGACGATGTCGCCCACCGGAAGCGGACGGAACTGGCCCGAACGGCCAAGGTCGGCCGCGACCACTTCGGAGACATCTGTCTGCGGCGCGGCCGCACTGCCCTGGTAAGGCATCGGCACGACGGCGATCGGCATGGCCGCGGCGTTGCCGCCGACGATGTCGATCTCGAGCCCTTGCTGGGCCATGGCGGACAGGGGCAGCAAGAGGGCGAGCAGCGAGGCCAGCCAGGCGAGGGGTCGTTTCATCGGGACTCCAGTCGTCAATCCAATCGGTCGGCGGGTCGGCCGTGGCCAATCCGTTCAGCTTTGTAATTGTTAACGCCGGCAGGTGAACGCCGCCTCAAAGCTGAATCCAGATCAGGCACCGCAACCGCCCGCAGGCGGGCTCAACGGTCCTGCGCGGTGAAATTCAGCGTCAGGTTGCGGGAGAACACCGACTCGAAACCGGCGTAGGGCAAAGGCTGGGCTTTGAGGACGGCCGCTTCGATCGAGCGCCGGCCCTGCTCATCGTAGGCGCAAGGCGATGACACTTCCGCGCTCATCACCTGCCCGCCCGGGAGCTGGCGGATCAGCAGCGTGCAGCGCGCGCCGACCGGAACGGTCTCCGGACGCGTCCACTTGGCCAGGATGGCTTCCTGCAATGCCGCGGCATAGCGCGCCTTCAAACCGGTGTCGACACCGTTGTTCCCCGGCGGCGGGCTGGCGGCATCGCTGCCGCTGCTCGGCGAGGTTTCTGACGACTGGCGGGTGCGCACGTCGGCGATCTGGCGCAGGCGCTGTTCGGCGAGGTTGGCCTCACGCGCGGCCTGCTCGCGCTTCTTGCGGATCTCGGCGAGCTTCTGCTGGCGCTCCTGCTCCTGCTGCTCCGACAGGCGACGCTGCTGTTCGACTTCCTGCTGGCGCTTCTGCTCGGTCAGGTCGACCTGCTCCTGCTTGCGCTTGAGTTCCTGCGCCTTTTTCTCTTCAGCGGGCGTGGGGGTCGGCGTTTCGACCACCGCTTCCTTGTTCTCGGTATCCGGCACAGGAATGAAATCCTGCGCCTGCTTCTGCGGCGGCGCGACGGCGTCCTGCGGAGCAGGTTCGGGCAGCGGCTGCGGCAGCGGTGCGACGTCTTCCGGCTCCGGCGGCGGCGGGATCTCTTCCTCGACCGGCTTCGGGCGCTGCCGCAGCGTGCGCTGCATCGCCGGCGACAGCGCGTTGGCGTCGATCAGTTCGGCGGCGACGGGCGAGCCGGCCACGGACACCGGCGCGTTCTCGCGGGTCCAAAGCAGTCCGATAGCCATCAACCCGAACAGCAGCGCATGCAGCAGCAGCGCCGCGACGACCGCCTGCGTTGTGTCTGCGCGCGTTTCCCGCATCAGCGACGGCCCTGGTTGCCTTGGCCGTGCGTGGCCTGATCCGGTTGGCTCATCAGCCCGACCTTCTTGACGTTGGCGCCCTGCAACAGCACCAGCGCGTCCATGACCTTCTGGTAGTTGGCCTTGGCGTCACCGGCCACGAAGACCGCCACGTCCGGGTTCTGCGACACGATGCCGCGCACCTTCGCCTCAAGTGTTTCGGCGGTCACGGCCTCGTTGCTGCCGGCCTTCACCGTCAGGAAATAGTTGCCCGTCGCGTCGACGCTGACGATCACCGGATCCTTCTTTTCCTGGATCGACTTGGCGTTGGACTGCGGCAGGTCGATGTCGACGCCGAGGTTCAATAGCGGCGCAGTGACCATGAAGATGATGAGCAGCACGAGCATGACGTCGATGTACGGCACGACGTTGATCTCGGCCTTGAGCTTGCGCTTGCGATGTCGGCGCGCGTTGATTCCGGCCATGGTCTCAGACCTCGTCGACCTGGCGCTGCAGGATCGAGGAGAACTCTTCGGAGAACGCGTCGTAACGCACGGCGATGCGCTCGACCTTGGTCGCGAAGCGGTTGTAGGCCCACACCGCCGGGATCGCAGCGAAAAGGCCCATCGCGGTTGCGATCAGCGCTTCGGAAATGCCCGGCGCGACCGTCGCAATCGTCGCTTCCTTCATGTTCGCCAGGCCCTGGAACGAAATCATGATGCCCCACACCGTTCCGAACAGGCCGACATAGGGGCTGATCGAACCGACGTTGGCGAGGAACTCGAGGTTGTGTTCGAGCCCGTCGATCTCGCGCGAACCGGTCGCACGCATGGCGCGCTGCGCGCCTTCCAGTTGCATGCGGCTGTCGGAGCCACGACGCTGGCGCAGGCGGCTGAACTCGCGGAAGCCGGCTTCGAAGATCGCCTCCAGGCCGGAGATGTCGCGATTGCGCTCGGTCGAGCCGGCATAGAGCTTGGACAGCTCGGCGCCGGACCAGAAGCGTTCCTCGAACTGGTCGGCTTCGCGTGCGGCGCGATCGAGCACGCGCTTCTTGCGGAAGATGATCACCCACGAGGCGATGGAGCCGAACAGCAGCAGCAACATCACCAGCTGCACCGGGATGCTGGCATGCAGCACCAGCGTCAGCAGGTTGAGGCTGTTGTCGCCGGTAACGCCGGCGGCCACGGCCTGGGCGGTGGTGCCTGCCGCGTTGGCGGCGTCTTCCGGAAGGGCCTCGACCGTCGTGGCCTGCAGGGCGGTCAGCAGTGGCGTCATGCTTGTTTCTCCGTGCCCGTCGAACGGGACTGTCAGCAGCGTTGTGTCTTTAACGAATGTGTTTGGTTTTCGGGGTGAACGGCCGGATGCCGCTCAGCCCGGCCGTTCGAGCGCCTTCAACTCGCCCAGCAGCGGCGAGGGAATCCCGCGCGGGCGGAAGCCGCCAGCATCGAGGGCCGCCACGCGCACCTGCGCGGTCAGCAGCACCTCGTCGCCACGGCGGACCGTCTGCGCGAAGACCGCGCTCGCGCGGCGGCATTGGGTCAACTCGACCTCCACCGCCAGCGCATCGTCCAGTCGCGCCGGCTTGAGGAAGTCGATCTGCATCGCACGCACCGCGAACACCAGGTCGTGCTCGCGCCGCAGGAGTTCCTGACCATAGCCGTGGGCGCGCATCCATTCGGTGCGGGCGCGCTCCATGAAAGCCAGGTACTGCGCGTGATAGACCACCCCACCCGCGTCGGTATCTTCCCAATACACGCGTGTCGGCCAACTGAACGTCGGCCCAATCGTCGATGCATCCGCCACGTCAGGGCTCCTCGAACAGCCCAGCGGTACCGGGCTTGGGCTTGAGGCCGATGTGGCGATACGCCTTCGGCGTGGCCATGCGGCCGCGCGCGGTGCGGATCAGGAAACCCTGCTGGATCAGGTATGGTTCGATCACGTCCTCGATCGTTCCGCGCTCCTCGCTCAGCGCAGCGGCCAGCGATTCCACGCCGACCGGCCCGCCGTCGAAGGCATCGACGATGGTGTGCAGCAGCCGGCGGTCGATTTCGTCGAACCCTTCCGGATCGACCTTGAGCATCGCCATCGCCGCGTCGGCGACCTCGCGCGTGATGTCGCCACCCGCGCGCACCTGCGCGTAATCGCGGACGCGGCGCAGCAAGCGGTTGGCGATGCGCGGCGTGCCGCGCGAGCGCCTGGCGATTTCCGCCGCGCCTTCGGGCTCGCACGCGATGCCCAGGATCATCGCCGAGCGCCGCACGATGCGCGTGAGTTCCTCGGCGTTGTAGAACTCCAGTCGCTGCACGATGCCAAAGCGGTCGCGCAGCGGCGCGGTGAGCAGGCCCGCGCGCGTGGTCGCGCCGATGAGCGTGAACGGCGGCAGGTCGAGCTTGATCGAGCGCGCGGCCGGGCCTTCGCCGATCATGATGTCGATCTGGTAGTCCTCCATCGCCGGATAGAGCACTTCCTCGATGGCAGGCGAAAGGCGGTGGATTTCGTCCACGAACAGCACGTCGTGCGGCTGCAGGTTGGTCAGCAGCGCCGCCAGGTCGCCGGCCTTCTCGATCACCGGTCCCGAGGTCTGGCGCAGGTTCACGCCCAGTTCGTTGGCGATGACGTGGCTCAGCGTGGTCTTGCCCAGTCCGGGCGGCCCGAAGATGAGGACGTGATCCAGCGCCTCGCCGCGCGCCTTGGCCGCCTCGATGTAAATCT
>Ga0102591_1002348_pt1 | contig 21039 bp, 21 predicted proteins | sample AraplaCol_mCL_r2_2_FD_76860 | JGI IMG/M metagenome (GOLD analysis project Ga0102591, IMG submission 76860) | Arabidopsis root microbial communities from North Carolina, USA - plate scrape MF_Col_mCL_r2 (SPADES assembly) (version 2) | ecosystem: Host-associated > Plants > Roots > Endosphere... | reverse complement strand
AGGCAAGGGGACGGCGCCCTGCCCCGGGTTACCGGAAAAGCCTGCGAAGATGATCTTCGTAACGAAATTCGGAGCAGCGCACTCCTCCTCCCAGCGCCCTCCGATAGACTGACGACACTCCTCCTCCCAGTTGTCAGTCACCCTAACGACGCCCACCGGATCCTCCCCCGGTGGGCGTTTGGTTTTCGACAATATCGCAGCCGGGTTTTCCAATGCCTGTTGGGCAGCGGTGGCGGATGTGCCTCCCGCAGGTGGCGCCGGTCTAATGGCCTGGCAGCAGGCTCAGTGGATGCAGCAACGACCCGCAGCCGCTGACCGCCGAACCAAACTTTGCCGCGACCTCCTTGTCGTAACTGCATATGCCAACCGGCGGGCACTCTGCCTCGCAAGGAGAAAAGGCAACGCGGGCCGGCATACACCAACCATTCTGCCTAATGATTAACCACATAGGGGCGAAATCACCGCGATTAGCGCGCGAGACTTGCGTTCGATGCATAGGTGATCTGAAATCTTGTCTCTGTTACGGCTTCGCACCGCAACATATATTGCAGTTCATCAAATAGAGGTCAGCGCCGATCGGCGGCAGCTGGCAGATCGCAAGCCCTAGGAAAGGGGACCAAAATGAACTTCACTCGCTCTTTCAACAACTGGCGCAAGTACCGTCAGACTGTTACCGAACTCGGCCGCATGACCAACCGCGAATTGCACGACCTCGGTATCGACCGTTCTGACATCCATCGCGTTGCTCGCGAGGCTTCTGCCCGCTAATCCAAGCGACTTGCTATCCTCCCAAGCAAGATCGCCTTGACAAAACGCCCGCTGCCCCTGGCAACGGGCGTTTTCTTTTGCCTGGCTACCAGCTTCCGCGATAGTTGCAGTCAGTTCCCCGCCCCTTTGGCGTAGCTCAGAAAACAATCGTTGCATTCGGAATGAGCATCACATGCACAATTGCATAGCAGATGCCGCTTCTTTGCACTGCATAATATGACAGAGAAGACTTATATGAACGTCAACGATGAGACGGCGATGGGGCCGCTCTGACGATCATTCTGAGGAAAAGAACATGAACCCGATCCGCATTGCAAAGAACTGGATGAGCTACCGCCGCACGCTTAGCGAACTTGGCAGCCTCTCCAACCAGGCGCTCGCCGACATCGGCGTTACCCGCTACGACATCCGCAATATCGCTTCCCGCTCGTTCCGCTAATAGCGGCGAGCGTGAAGCTTCCAAGACGGCGCCTTTGGCGCCGTTTTTGATTCTGAGCCCCTTCACGGCGAGCGCGCCCGCCATTGGCATGGCTGTTAATACCGCACTTCCATCATCCTTTAGGATGGACTCATATTAGCCATTGTGAAAGTATCCGGCATTACCCAAGGGAGACATGCGTAATGTGCCGATATAATCTTCGCATGGAGGACGGACTCTGGACCGTTGTCGATGCCACGACACAACGGCCGGCGGAGTTGAACAACGTGCAGATGGCTCGGATGACGTGGCGCGAAGCATGCGACATGGTCGATATCCTGAACAACCTCGATCGTATAAGCTCCCTGTCCGAATGCTACGAAGCCTCGGCCAAGGCCATGGCATAAATGCCGCCTTTGCGGCACAGCGTATCGGGCTGATATCTACCTCGACATCGGTCTGCCTCTAGAGGCCGAGCGCCTTTATCTTCTGAACAGCAAAGTCCACGAAAGCACGTGTCTTGGCTGAGACGTGCCTGCCCTCTACGTGGACCACGTGGATCGGCAGTGGCTCTTCCTCGTACTGATCGAGCACCGTCCTCAACCGACCGGCAGCAAGATGCTCCGCCACCTGATAGGACAAGGTCCGCGTCAGGCCCCACCCCGTCAACGCCGCGGAGATCGATGCATCGACGGTGTTGCAGTACATGCGCGGGTGAAGCTTGGCGGGCGTATGGTTGGGCGCGAAGTGCCAGTCCAACGGCGCCGATGACCCCGTATTGACGATGGTCACGTGCCGGGTGAGATCCGCCGGCGTTACCGGCTCGCCATGACGCTCGAAATACGCCGGCGCGCCGCAGACGACGCGACGCACGCTGCCCACTTTGGTCGCCTGCTGGTCCGAGTCCTGCAGGTGGCCGATACGAATGGCGACGTCGATGCCCTCCTCCACGAGGTTGACCATCCGATCGAAGAACAGGACGCGCCCGGTGACGGCCGGGTGCATGCTGAGAAACTCGGTCAAGATCGGAACGACATGGATCTGACCGAACAAGACAGGCGCAGTGATGCTGAGCATTCCGGACGCCGTTGAATGGGATCCACCGGCAGAAGCCTCCGCCTCGTCGATATCGCTGAGGATCCGTCGGCAGTCGTCCGCATATCGGCCGCCTGATGGCGTCAGCTTCACCGAGCGCGTTGAGCGCACGAACAGCCTGGCACCTGTAGTTTCCTCCAGATAGGCAACTGCGCGCGTAACGGCCGGAGGGCTCATGTGAAGTTGGCGTGCAGCCTGCGCAAAGCTCGCCGTCTCGGCGACCTTGACCAAAACCCTCATGCATTGAAGCCGATCCATAGGATATCCCGCAATATTCCACCAGTTGAAATAGTGACTTTCATACTATCGCAATTCAGCGCGCAGCTGGAAACAATTATTGTCTGTTCACCGTAACCGGAGATCAGATCGATGAAGCTGTACTCGCATCCTCTATCGGGCCATGCCCATCGCGCCCGCCTCTTTCTGTCGCTTATCGGCGTCGATGCCGATATCGCGGAAGTCGACTTAGCGGCGGGCGAACACAAGAGCCCCGATTTCCTGGCGCTCAACCCATTCGGGCAGCTGCCGGTGCTTCAGGACGGCGACACTGTCGTCAGCGACTCCAACGCCATTCTTGTCTATGTCGCCAAGAAGTATGCGCCGGAGGGATGGCTGCCGGAGGAGCCGGCAGCGGCGGCTGCGGTTCAGCGATGGCTGTCGGTCGCGGCGGGCGAGATCGCCTATGGTCCATGCGCGGCCCGTCTTGTGACCTTATTCGGCGCGAAATTCGATACTGAAGAAGTGATCGCGAGAGCCCATCGCATTCTTGGCCTTATCGATGCCCAACTGACCGGTCGTGAATGGATCGCCTCAGCGAGACCGACGATCGCCGACATCGCCCTCTACAGCTACATCGCCCGGGCGCCTGAGGGGAACGTCGACCGGTCTGCCTACCGTGGCGTAACGGCCTGGCTCGAGCGGATAGAAACGCTTCCCGGCTTTCAACCTTTCCAGAAATCACCCGTCGGCATTGTCGAGGCGGCTTAAGGCGCTTCATCGCGCCGCACCCGACCAAAGGGCCGTGAAGGAGCCAGTTATGCCCACCGAGGCACAGAGCACCACCTCCTCTCCCTGGCATGCCGGAGAGATCGCACTGCAGGAAAAGGTCGGCGTCGCCAAGCGAATGGACGAGGTGGGCCGCCGCGTGCTGCGAGATCACCTAATCGATCAACATCGCCAGTTCTACCCGCAGCTGCCCTTCATCGTTCTCGGGACGGTGGATGAAGACGGCAATGCATGGGCGACACTCCGTGCCGATCGTCCGGGTTTCCTTCAGAGCCCGGACGTCCACACGCTGAGCGTCCACCTTCCACGTGAGCCGCTGGACCCTGCTGACGCAGGAATGCATGAGGGTAAGGCCATTGCCATGCTGGGCATCGAGCTCCACACGCGCCGTCGCAACCGGCTGAATGGCACTATCCATCGAACCGGGCAGGACGGCTTCGATGTGCGCGTTGGGCAGTCCTACGGCAACTGCCCGCAATATATCCAGCTGCGCGATTTCGAGTTTGCACGGGATCCAATGCAGCCCTCTGGGTACGACCCGGTCAGTTTTGGCAATCTGGAGGGTCGGCCTGCCGAAATGATCGCCAAGGCGGATACATTCTTCGTCGCCTCGTATGTCGACCGCGACCATGAAGGGCGCCAAATCGATGTTTCGCATCGTGGCGGCCGGCCCGGCTTTGTCCGGATTGGCGAGGACGGTGTTCTGACGATCCCGGACTTTGCCGGCAATCTCTTCTTCAACACGCTCGGCAACATTCTCGCCAATCCGCGGTCGGGGTTGGTCTTCGCGGATTTCGAGAGCGGCGACCTGCTGCAGTTATCGGGCAACGCCGAGGTCATTCTGGAATCGCCCGAGATAGCGGCGTTCCAGGGTGCGGAGCGGCTGTGGCGCTTCCGCCCGACGCGGATCGTCTACAGGCAGGAAGCGTTGCCGCTGCGCTGGCGATCGCGTGCCAATGGTCCATCTCCCAACTCCCTGATGACCGGGAGTTGGGATGAGGCTGCCGCGCGGCTTCAGGCGATTGCCCTCGCCAAGAGCTGGCGGCCCTTCCGCGTCACCCGGATCGTAGAAGAGAGCGCCAGCGTGCGCTCATTCTATCTCGAACCAACAGACGAAGGCGGGATCATTCCGCATGTCTCCGGCCAGCACCTGCCGATCCGCATCAAGCTCGAGGGCTCGGATGTGCCGGCGGTGCGCACCTATACGATCTCCTCGGCGCCCTCCGACGGCATGTATCGCATCAGCGTCAAGCGCGAAGGGCTTGTCTCGGCGCATCTTCACGACGCCACGCGGCAAGGAGACATCATCGAGACACGCGCCCCGACGGGCGCGTTCACGATCGACGCCGGAGAGAGACGCCCTGCCGTCTTGCTGGCGGCTGGCATCGGGATCACCCCGCTGCTCGCGATGCTGCGGCATGTCGTCTACGAGGGGCTGAGAACCAGGCGGATACGACCGACCTGGCTGATCTATTCAGCGCACAACGCGTCAGAACGTGCATTCAATGCCGAGCTGCAGGCACTCGCCGCAGTGTCCGGCGGCGTCGTTAAGCTGGTACGGTTGCTCAGCGATACTTCTGATACGGTCGCTGGTGAAGACTATGACAAGCAGGGGCGCGTCGACATGACCCTGCTCAGCAGCGTGTTGCCGTTCAACGACTACGACTTTTATCTGTGCGGTCCAGCCGGCTTCATGCAGTCGGTCTATGATGGCCTGCGCAGATTGAATATCGCCGATAGCCGCATCCATGCCGAAGCGTTTGGACCGGCGTCTCTCCAGCGATCGGGAGATGCGCTCCCGCGATCGCCCACGCACGCCGCCGCTGAAGAACCGCAGCCGGTCTATTTCATGCGCTCAGGTAAGGAAGCACGCTGGGAGCCGGGATCGGGCACGTTGCTGGAGCTTGCCGAGGCGCGCGGCTTGGCGCCCGAGTTCAGCTGTCGCCTTGGCAACTGCGGAAGTTGCAGGACGAAAATCCTGTCCGGCTCCGTCGCATACACGAAGGAGCCGACCGCCGACGCCGCCGATGACGAAGCGCTGATTTGCTGCGCCGTGCCGGCGACGAGCGACACGGGCGCTCGGCTGGAGCTGGATATTTGACGGCATCGGTGCCGGCGTCGATCAGTCGCCAATTCTTCGGTTTCCTGCGCCGGCCCAGCGTGGTAATCAGCCGCGCATGAACAAGACCTTTTCCCATTCTCCCATCCATGTGGTCGGCGGCGGGCTCGCCGGCTCCGAGGCAGCCTGGCAGATCGCAAATGCCGGCGTGCCGGTTATCCTGCACGAGATGCGCGGCGTGCGTGGCACCGACGCCCACAAGACCGACGGCTTGGCCGAGCTCGTGTGCTCCAACTCCTTCCGCTCTGACGACGCGACCAGCAACGCGGTTGGCGTTATCCATGCCGAAATGCGCATGGCGGGATCGCTGATCATGGCGTGCGCCGACAAGCATCAGGTCCCCGCCGGTGGCGCGCTGGCCGTCGACCGCGACGGTTTCTCGGACGCCGTTACCAAAGCGATCCAAGAGCACCCGTTGATCACGGTCGTTCGTGAAGAAGTAACCGGCTTGCCGCCGACAGAATGGGATCTCGCCATCGTTGCCACCGGCCCGTTGACGGCACCTTCCCTTGCAAGCGCCATCCAGGCCGAGACGGGCGCGGACGCGCTGGCCTTCTTCGACGCAATCGCGCCGATCGTTCATCGGGACAGCATCGATATGGATATCTGCTGGTACCAGTCGCGCTATGACAAGGTCGGTCCCGGTGGCACCGGCAAGGATTACATCAACTGCCCGATGACCGAAGAGCAGTACAACGCTTTCGTCGATGCCCTGATTGCCGGCGATACTGTCGGATTCAAGGAGTGGGAAGGAACGCCTTACTTCGACGGCTGTCTTCCGATCGAGGTGATGGCAGAGCGCGGCCGCGAGACGCTGCGGCACGGCCCGATGAAGCCGATGGGCCTGACCAATGCGCACAACCCGACGGTCAAGGCCTATGCCGTCGTTCAGTTGCGCCAGGACAATGCGCTCGGCACGCTCTACAACATGGTCGGCTTCCAGACGAAGTTGAAATACGGGGCCCAGGCCGAGATCTTCCGCATGATCCCGGGGCTCCAGAAAGCCGAATTCGCTCGCCTCGGCGGCCTTCACCGTAATACCTACATCAATTCGCCCACGCTGCTCGACCCGTCGCTCACGCTCAAGTCCCGCCCGGGCCTGCGCTTTGCCGGGCAGATTACTGGCTGCGAAGGCTATGTCGAAAGCGCCAGCGTCGGCCTCATGGCTGGCCGGTTCGCCGCTGCCGAGCGAAAGGGAGAAGGAGTATCCCTGCCGCCGGCCACGACGGCGCTCGGCTCGCTGCTCGGCCACATCACGGGCGGACACATCGTCAACGACGAGGAGCCGGGCAAGCGGTCGTTTCAGCCGATGAACATCAATTTCGGCCTGTTCCCCGAGCTGGAGCCCGGCTCGATCGTCAAACCCGAAGGCGTGAAGCGTTTCCGCGGCAAGGACAAGACGATCATGAAGCGGCAGCTGATCGCCAAGCGGGCGCTTGCGGATTGTGCCACCTGGCTCGGGCAGGACGTCAAGCTCGCGGAGAGTGCGTAATCGAGCCGGGAGCCTACCGATCTAGCCATCGACAGGCGTCTCGTCGCTGTCGAAATTCTGTGTGGTGAGACCTCCTCGGGGGCGTGACATGGCAGCATTGTTTCAAGGCACGTCCATGCCGGACAGGGATTGGTGGTCTGTGCTGTGGCCTGATCCCCAAGGGCTGCTTCAACAGATTGGCATCCGGCGGGGCATGAGCGTTCTCGACCTTTGCTGCGGCGACGGTTACTTCACCGGCCCGCTCGCAGCACTGGTCGACGGACGGTTGGCGGCGCTCGATCTCGATCCCGCCATGATCGAGCTGGCAAAGGCCGAAGTTGAGCGCAGCGGCGCGTCAGTTCGCCAGTGGATTTGCGCGGACGCCACGTCGGCGCTGGCGAAACACCTTGACGAACCGGTCGATTTTGTCTTGATCGCCAATACCTTCCACGGCGTTCCTGACCAAATAGGTCTCGCATGTTCCGTAAGGGAAGTTCTGAAACCGGACGGCCTGTTCTGCATCGTCAACTGGCACCCGGCTCCGCGAGAGGAAACGGTGGTCCTAGGCAAGCCCCGGGGACCGCGAACCGAGATGCGCATGTCGCCCGAAGCGGTTCGTACCGTTGTTGAGACTGCTGGCTTTTCCATGCAGCGGGTCGTCGATCTGCCGCCCTATCACTACGCGGCCCTGTTCGAGGTGGCCTGACAACACCGCGAGATCGCGCGGGTTTGGATCGGCGGGCACGGAACCGACCCGCATGAGCAAAAGACGCAGCAATCGCCGTGCTTCGCCTTAAGCGTCGCGCCGCAGCCCTGGCATTCGTGGAACCAAACGCAGGCATCGACCGGCACCGTTTCCACTGATCGGTGCCCTCAGATCGGACAGGTCAGAATCGATTGCCGCTGCACCATTGCATCGCTTGCCATAGGGCGCTCGTTAATGCGCGATCGGTCCGTCCGCCTTCTTCCAGGCGTCGATGCCGCCTTGAATATGAAAGGCCAGCGGAAGACCGGCGTCATGCGCTGCCTGCACGGCCATTGCCGATCGTTCGCCGAACGCGCAATAGAAAAGCAGCCTCTTGCGGGTTGAAGTTGCCAGCTCATGCAGCGTACCGCCAGCGCCTATGCTTTCCTCGAGCGAGGGATAGGGGACGTGAAGAGAGCCCGGGATCGTGCCGTTTCGCTGCCGTTCGGCATTCTCGCGCAGATCGACCAAGGCGACGTCGCCGAGGCCGACGACGCCCAGCGCTTGCTGCGCCGTCAGCGCCCAGCCATGGCGCATTACGTTGTCCTGGTTCATCCCGACCTTCATGTTAGCCGGAACGGCTACGTCCATCATCTTCGGATTGGCCAGTTTCAGATTGTTCATCAGATCGGCATATTCATCGGCGGATCTTACCTGCAGGCGTGGATTGAAGGCCTTTTCCTCGCCGATGGTCGAGACCGTATCGCCCTTGTAGTCGTGTGCAGGGAAGACCATCGTCGATTCCGGAAGCTTCAGCAGTCGGCCAAAGATCGACTCGTATTGCGCCCGGGGATCTCCGTTCTGGAAATCGGTGCGGCCGGTGCCGCGAATGAGCAGGGTGTCGCCGGTAAAAACACGGTCGGGCAAAACGAAACTGTAGGAATCGTCGGTGTGTCCCGGCGTATAAATCACATCGAGGGCGAGTCCCTCGATGGTCAGCTTCTCATTGTCCGACAGACGCATCGAAACGACGTCGGCCTTTGTTTGCTCTCCCATCACGGTAATACAATGGGTCTTGTCGCGCAGCGCGCCAAGACCTGTGATGTGGTCGGCATGGAGATGGGTATCTACGGCCTTCACGAGCTTCAGATCGAGCTCGTGGATGAGCTGAAGATAGCGATCAACCCTTTCCAACACCGGATCGATGATCAGCGCCTCGCCGCCATTCCGGCTTGCCAGCAAATAGGAATAGGTGCTCGACACCGGATCGAACAGCTGCCGGAAGATCATCCCCACCTCCTTCGTGGCGGCTTGCTTTGCGATTGCCTATCCGTGCGGTTGCGGCACGATCCTGATATAGGGCTTCGGTGCTCGCCAACCTTGCGGGTACTGCTTCTTTGCGTCGTCGTCGGAGACTGAACCGGCGATGATCACGTCCTCGCCGTTCTTCCAGTTCACTGGCGTAGCGACCTTGTGCTTTGCGGTAAGCTGCAGGGAATCGATGACCCGCAGCACCTCATCAAAGTTGCGCCCCGTGGTCATCGGATAGACCATGACCAGTTTGATCTTCTTGTCAGGCCCTATCACGAAGACGTTGCGGACGGTCTGATTGTCGGCTGGAGTGCGCTCGGTCGGATCGCCGGATACGAGCGCGGGCAGCATGTTGTAACGCTTCGATACCGCGTAATCGACGTCCGCGATCATCGGATAGTTTGGACGATAGCCCTGCGTTTCCTCGATGTCTATCATCCAGCTGGTGTGGCGTTCGAGCGGATCAACGGAAAGACCGATAATCTTCACACCGCGCTTGTCGAATTCGGGTTTGATCCGCGCCATGTAGCCGAGTTCGGTCGTGCATACGGGGGTAAAGTCCTTCGGATGCGAAAACAGCACTGCCCAGGAGTTGCCGATCCACTGGTGAAAACTGATCACGCCTTCGGTTGTCTGAGCTTCGAAATCCGGAGCGGTATCATTGATTGCAAGCATCACGCACCTCCATCGCGTTTGTGAATACAAACTCAAACTAATGCCGGATAGCGTAAATCTTGCGCCTATTTCGGACCGTAGGCAACGGCAAAACGGCCGCGGCGACGCATCGCGCGGGCCGCGCCGACGAGGATCATTGTGAATGCGGGACGGCCGCAGCGAAGGGATATCCCGGTTCGCCAGAACCTTTGCTACTGGCCGTTTGCGACCGTGGGATTGTGCGACGGCAATGCCTTGTCAGGCTCGGCCACGTAGTTGCCGAGCAGCCAAAGTGCGACCTCCGACGCCACCCTGGCGGACGCGAATTCAAAGGTGCCGCTGTGATGTGGTGCGTCGAGGAACACTATGTTGAGGCCTCGCCCGGTTTCGGAGCCGAGCACACGCGCCCTTCCCGGCTCAAGAACATGGCACGAATAGTGCCGCTGCATATTCCGCATGATGCCGGCCTTGTTGTCATGCAAACGCACGAACACCGCCTGCCCATCGGCAGTCGCCTGCAACTGGCGGATTGCTTCGTTGGGGAAAGCCCGGTTGAACTCGATGATCGCGAGCCCGGTATCGTGCAGGCCATCTTCCTTGTTCTGCGCCGCCATGCGCGTCGAAATGAAGGCGATGAAGATGACGATCGCGAATATAACGCACCAGACGATTATGCTCACATCCCTCTCCGATCAAATCGACAACGGCGTCTTTATAACGCACGAGCCTTGCGCGAGTTTAAACAGGGTCAGATTTTCTTGCGCATCAGCGCAAGCAGCATGCCGGCCTGGCGCCGAAACTGCGATCGCTGGATCTGCCGATCGAACAGTCCCGCGCCTACCTTCTGGGCGTTGGAAAGAACCGGCTCCGCCATGGTGACAGGCAAAAAGGCGGGAAACACCGACTGCGGTATTGCGACACGTCTCGCCTTGGCAAGATGGTCGCGTCCAAGTCCCGCAAAGGCTTCGATCGCGGCAGAGATTCGCGGCTTGTCCTCGCCGGCGAGAAACGCATCACGATCGAGCCCGGTAGCGGACAGGATTTCAAGGGGAAGGTAGAGCTGGCCGCGGTGGCGATGCAACGGCATCAGGAGCAGAAGACCGGCGATGGCCTGCGCAACGCCCGCGTGCCCAGCAGCCTCAGCAGATGCGGTGGCCGCCTCCGGCGCAAGCACGAGACTTGCCAGTTGGATCAGCGCAGACGCCGTCTCGCCGGCATACCCCTCAAGTGAGACCCGCGTCACCATCGGATCGTCGTAGAGATCGAAGATGCGGGCATCGATCATGTTGACGAGTGTCTGCGATGGCAGGCGGTGGGTTTCAATCGCCGACAACAAGGCGGCGGCAATCGGGTTTGCCTGGGTGGAGCCGTGCGCGCCGCCCTCCAGCAGATCGCGCCAGTACTGCATGCGAACCTCCCCTGGAAGGGGATCGTGCACCAGATCGCGAATGCGCGCGAGCTCGGCGTTGAAAGCGTAGAGAGCTGCCAGAGCGCCCCGCCTTACTTCCGGCGCCAGCAGGCAAGCCAGATAGCGGTCGCGGTCGTTGTCACGCAGCGTCGCCAGGCAAATGTCCTGGTTCGTCAAAGACTGCTCCGCCATTGTCAAACCGCGATCAGTGCCGCGGCGACAGCGCGGGATTCCATGAGCATGATATTGAAGGTGCGGACGGCCGCGCCGGTGTTCATGGGATCCGAGGAAATACCTGCAGCCTTGAGCGCGGCCTTCAGATCAGGCGGGATCGGACGCATGTCGTCTCCCGTCCCGATCAGCAGAACCTCAATCTCGGCTGCTTCATCGAGCACCTTTTGAAAATTCGTGATCGACAGAGGCTTCGACATGTCCATGTCCCAGCCATAGATGCCGGACGGCAGGCAAAGGATCGACCCGCGATGAGACATGTCAGCGAAACGGAAGCCGCCATTGCCGTAGGTATCGATGGGCGCACGTCCAGGAAAATGCGCCTCGCGGATTTCTATGCCTCTTGCCATATTCTCACACTGCCGGATTGCCGGGGTTCGTATCCGGCTCGGCCACTTTCTTGTTCTGATCGTTGTCAATCGCGTCCGGGCGGAGCTTGAAGGCTATCAGCACGGGCGCGGCTATGTAGATGGAGGAAAAGGTGCCAATGGCAACGCCGAACAGCATCACAAAGGCGAACGGGCGGATCACGTCGCCACCGAAAAGGCAGAGCGCCAGCAGCGCCAGCAGCGTCGTTGCCGCCGTCAGAACGGTGCGCGACAGCGTTTGGTTGATGGAAGCATCGATCAGGATCGGCATAGGCATCTTGCGATAGCGCTTCAGATTCTCGCGCATCCTGTCGTAGACGACGACTGTATCGTTGAGCGAATAGCCGACGATCGTCAGGAGGGCCGCAACGCTTGTGAGATTGAATTCCATGCCGGTCAGTACGAAAAGGCCTAGCGTCAGGATGATATCGTGGAGCGTCGCGATAATCGCGCCGATCGCGAATTGCCATTCGAAGCGGAGCCAGATGTAAAGCAGGATGATAGCGAGCGAACCGAGTGTGCCCAACGTCGCGGCCCTGGTCAGTTCGCCTGATACGGCGGGGCCGACAACCTCGACACGCCGGATCTCATAGTCGTCGCTCAATTCATCACGCAGCAACGTCATGGCAGACTGTTCGGCATTCTCGCCGCCGCCTTGCGCCTGGATGCGGACCAATGCCGTCGACGGGTCGGAAAGGCGGCGAGCCTCAATGGCCCCGATGTTCAGATCACCGAGGCGAGCGCGGATATCATCACGATCGGCAGCACCTTGCTTCGCCTTGACTTCCACCAGCGACCCGCCCGCAAAGTCGACGCCAAGATTTGCACCGACTGTCGCGAAGCCGACCATGGCGAGAATGGAAAGCACGGCCGACACCGTGAAGGTGTAGCGCCTGATACCCATGAAACGGATGTTCGCGCGGTCGAAAATGCCCGTCTGAACATCCCTTGGCAGATGCCGCGGGTGCTTGCGATGCAGCCAGGTAACGACAATCCAGCGCGTCAGCGTGAAGGTAGTGAAGACCGTCGTCAGGATTCCCGCGGCCAGTGTCACTGCAAAACCGCGGACGGTATCGCTGCCGAGATAATAGAGAATGACGGCCGCAATGACGATCGTGACGTTGGCATCAAGGATCGTCATAAATGCCCGGGAGAAGCCGTTGTCGATCGCATCCGCGAAGGAGTGACCGGCTTTCGCCTCCTCGCGAATTCGCTCGTAGACAAGCACATTGGCGTCGACGGCCATGCCGATGATCAAGACGATACCTGCGAGGCCGGGCAGCGTGAGTGTCGCGCCGATCACGCTCAGCACAGCAAGAATCAAAAGCAGATTCAGGACCAGCGAAATGCCGGCAATGATGCCCAGCTTGCGATAGAAGGCAAACATCAATCCGGTGACAAGGATCGCAGCGACGAAGCCGGCGATCAGACCGGCGCGCTTTGATTCAGCGCCGAGGACGGGGCTGACGGTGCGCTCCTCTACGGTCGTCAACGTCGCCGGCAGAGCGCCGCTTCGCAAGATCAGCGCAAGATCGCGGGCTCCGTCCTCACTGAAGCTGACCGGCACCTTCCCGGTGCCGTCCAGGATCGGCGCATTGATCAGAGGCGCCGCCATGACCTGATCATCGAAAAGTATGGCAAGGTGCCGACCGATGTTCTGGCGAGTCTTCTGCGCGAGGCGTTCGGTCCCTTCAGCATCCAGCTTGTAACTGATTGCGACTGAATCCGTGTTCGCATCGGCGACGGCCTGAACGTCAACGAGATTGTTGCCCGTCACGAAATCAGTGCGGTCCACGAGATAGGGAACGGGCGGATCGTCGAGCGAGTAGAGAACCTCTGACGTCGCGGGCCAGCGACCGGCAAGGGCCTCCTGCCCCGACATGCTTTCATCGATCAGCCGGACGGAGAGCTGGGCCGGCTCGCTCAGAATATTCTTCAGGCGCTCGACGTCGACCGAGCCCAGTGCCTTGACGTCGATACGATCGCGCCCGTCTCCGCGGACTGAAAAACTGCTAATCCCAATGCCGGCGATGCGACGCTCGACAACCTCGATGGACTGCGTCTGAGCGGCCACGATACCTTGGTCGATGCTAGCGTTCGAAATTCGTAGCGTAAGCTGTCCGTCATTGCCCTTCTGCAGGGAAACATTCTGAACCGAGCCACCGAACCAGCCACTTTTCGTGCTCACGGTCAGCGCGCTCAACGCACTGACGGCAGCATCCACCTGGCTGGCAGCGGTAATCTTGACGGTGATCTCCTGATCGTTGCCGGTCAGGCCAGTGTAGCGAATATTGGCTTCGCGCAACTTACCGCGAACATCCGCGACTGTGCGTTCGAGCTGGTGCTTTACGATATCAGCGCGTTCTATCTGGAAAAGCAGATGGGAACCGCCCTGAACATCGGGGCCAGGAACAATGTGGCTATGAGCCAGCCACAGGGGCAGCCTCGAACGCTGCCCTTCAGACAACAGATTTGGGGCCGCGAGTATCACGGCCACCACCACCAAAACCCAGATCAGGACGGCCTTCAAGCGGGAAAAACGGTGCATTTTCTCTCGACTATTTCCGACCCGGCCCAATCCGGTTCACATCTTGGTTTGCAATACTATGCAGCGTCCGCCTTGACTGGCTCACCCTTGACGCGAACTTCCGAAATGCCGGTGCGGACGATGCGAACGCGAACGCCGTCTGCAATCTCCACTTCGAGTTCTTTGTCGTCAACAACCTTGGTGACCTTGCCGACGAGGCCACCGCCGGTCACAACCTGATCGCCACGACGGATCGCCTTCAGCGTTTCTTCCCGCTTTTTGGCCTGGGCGCGCTGCGGACGGATCAGCAAGAAATACCATACAACCATCAACGGCACGAAAAGAATGATCATTTCGAAGCCGGAACCGAACGGCGACGCCGCGGTATCGGTGGCAGCCTGGGCAAATGCCGGGGTGATGAACATGCTAAACTCCTCAAACTTTCCGGAGGCGGAACTCCGCCTTTTCTCGGGTGGCCGGACTATAATTGCGGTCTTTGCGAATGCAACAGAAACAGCTGGAAACCGTACCGATTCCGCTGCCTCATAACCTTTCCGCTCGTAAAAGGCCATGCTACGCCGCAGGCAAAAGACACAGTACACTGGTTGCAAGCAGAATTCAGGAGGAAGGCCCATGGCCGGAGACGTCAACAACGCCATTCTGACGGAGCTGCGCCGGCTCACAGATGCGATCGATCGGTTGGCGGGGCCGCCGCCCGCATTGAACGACTGGAACGCGGCCGACTGCTTCGTCTGGTCCCCTGCCCGTCAGCATCTTCAGCCGGTTGCACGGCCGAACCGCGTGGCGCTGAAGCTCATCCGCGGTGTCGACCACGTGCGCGATATCCTGCACGAGAATACGGTGCGCTTCGCCGAAGGCTTTCCGGCCAACAACGTTCTCCTCTGGGGTGCGCGCGGCATGGGCAAGTCGTCGCTGGTCAAGGCTGTTCACGAGGATGTGCGGCGCGAGAGCGGCGTGTCGATAAAGCTGGTGGAAGTGCATCGCGAGGATATTGCGAGCCTCCCGACGCTGCTCGATCTTCTCAAGGACACGCCGCACCGTGTCATCGTCTTCTGCGACGACCTTTCGTTCGACCATGATGACACGGCCTACAAATCGCTCAAGGCAGCCCTTGATGGCGGCGTGGAAGGTAGACCGGACAACGTCCTGTTCTATGCGACCTCGAACCGGCGCCACCTGCTTCCGCGCCACATGATGGAGAACGAGCAGTCGACGGCGATCAATCCTTCGGAGGCGGTCGAGGAAAAGGTTTCGCTGTCCGACCGGTTCGGCCTTTGGCTGGGTTTTCACAAATGCAGCCAGGACGACTATCTAACGATGATCGACGGCTATGCCGACCACTTCAGGCTGCCAATCGATCGCGAGAAGATGCATGCGGAGGCGCTAGAATGGGCCACGACGCGTGGCGCACGTTCGGGCCGTGTTGCCTGGCAGTACATTCAGGATCTCGCCGGTCGGATGCGCATTGCACTCGACCGTGCATAATGACAAAAGCCCGGCTTGAGGCCGGGCTTTTGAGCATCCTCGGACGCAATACCTATTCGAGGAAGGTAATCGGGTTGACCGGCGTCGCGTCCTTCCGAACTTCGAAATGGACCTGCGGCTGCTTGACGTTGCCGCTCATGCCGGAGACGGCGACCGTCTGGCCGCGCTGGATCTTCTGGCCGCGGGCAACACTCAAGGTATCGGCGTTGCCGTAGACGGTGACCGTACCATCGTCGTGGCGGACGAGGACCGTATTGCCGAGCTCCTTCAGGCCGTTGCCAGCATAGATGACCACGCCGTTTTCGGCCGCCTTGATCGGCGTACCTTGGGGCACGGAAATGTCGATGCCGTCGTTGCGGCTGCCGTTGACGTTGGCGCCGTAGGCGGCAATGACAGCTCCACGAACCGGCCAGCGATACTTGCCGATGCCGGTAGCCTCGGGTGCGGCGGACGCCACTTCCTTCTTGGCAGCCTCATCCACCGTCTCGGTGGCGACAGGAGCCTTGTAGGTTGCCGGCTGCGCGGCAGCAGTCGACGTTGCGGAGGCGGGCTCGGCGACTGGCTTCGGCTCTGCCTTTGCCGGAATGGAAGCCGTCTTCATGCCATCCTGAGAACCACCCGGAAGATTAAGCTCCTGACCGATGCGGATAGAACCGGCCGACAGGTTATTGGCGGCCTTCAGATCGTCTATGCTGGTGCCCGTCGCCTTGGCGATCTTGGCGAGCGAGTCACCCGGCTTGACGACGTAGGTGCCGCCGGCGCCCTTTGGCCCCTTGCCTGCACCGGCCGCAAGTTTGTTGGACGGATCGGCATTTGCGACTGACTTGTCACGGGCGGAGTTCGCACCCGGAACGACCGCAACGTTCTGTTCCTGCTGCTTGTTCGGTTGCGGCAGATGCCCACCCTTGGAGAGGTCGGCGCTTTGGGCGGCTGCCTTTGCTGCATTGCCTCCGTTGAAGGTCGGGATCAGGATGATCTGGCCCGGCTTGGCGGCAGCGGCAGTCTTGAAGCCGTTGACCCGAAGGATCTCCTTCTCCGGCACACCGTAGCGGTTGGCGAGTGTCGCGATGCTTTCACCCGGGCGAAGTGTGACGGACGGCGCATTGGTTGCCGACCAGCCGGAAACCTTGGGGTTCGTGCCGGTGACGATCGAGTCTGTCTTCGGTGGAACGAGAATGGGCGCCGACTTCTTCGGAGCAGTGGCGGCAGGGAATGGCTGGGCGAGTGCGACTTGCCTTTCACGGGATGGCGCTGCCGGTGCAACGGCGGAGGGAGCCGCAAGTTCGGAGCGCTGGACGGAAACAGGTGCCGAGGCCATGCGGGCGCTGGAGGCGCCATAAGCGGGCTGCGCGGAATAAGGCTGGCTCATTGCCTGGCTACTTGGCGCGTAGCCGCCCTGTGCCAAATCCGCCTGCGGCACCGGATCGGCCTGCATACCTCTGCGAGGGATTGAGTTGGTCGTCATCTGATCCTGACCGGATGACGAGAAGAGACCACCGAAACGTGTCACATCGGAACTGCAACCCGTTGCCGCACTCGCCAGCAAAGCCGCTATCAGGACATTACCGGCAGACTTGCCCACTCTTGGCGAAAGACTGAAACGCATGACTCGACCCACTGATTAACGCAACCATTTGTGGGTTTATTAAAGCGCGTTAGTATTACCACGCGGTTAAGGTGCCGGAATCCGCGAGATTTTTTTGAGGGATTGCTAACCATAGCAACGCTTGCGAGCCGATCGCCCTAGAGTTGAGATGCGAGACGAGGGACGATCGGAAGATAGGGTGTGTCGAACAGCTCCTCGCGCTCGAAGCGGCTGCCCGTTTTCGTGAGCCGCACGAGGCGACACTCCTTGTCGGAAATCATCAATGGAGCGATCATCGAACCGCCGGAAACGAGTTGGTCGGTGTAGAACCGTGGCATCGAATTGAACGCAGCGGTTACGACGATACGGTCGAAGGTCCCCTCTCCCTGCAGACCGGCGCTGCCGTCAGCCTGGCGGATGATGACGTTTCGCAGTCCGAGCGAGTCTATACGGCGCTGCGCATTCGTCGTCAGTGTCTTGTAGCGGTCGATCGTCAGCACGCGCTCGGCCATGCGAGCCATGACGGCGGTCATGAAGCCGCTGCCGGTGCCGACCTCGAGCACGCGTTGCCCAGGTTTGATTTTCAGGTGATGAAGGATCCTGACCGCGAGATCGACGCCCTCGATGAAGGAGCCGCATTCGATCGGGATCGTGCGGCTCGAATAGGCCTGCTCGGCAAATTGAGCCGGGACGAACAGCGACCGCGGCGTCTGCTCGACTGCAGTCAGCAGGTCCAAATCGGACACGCCTTCGGCTCGCAGCCTCAAGACGAGCGCCGCAAAACCTTCCTTCTCCACCAGCCGTGCCGTCAAATCAATTTACTCCGTACCCGAAAGCGCCCGCGCGACGCGGTCCTGTACGGAATAATCAGTCAGATCCAGTTTCAAAGGCGTTACCGAAATCTTGCGGCTTCTCAGGGCGTGAATATCCGTGCCTGCGACGAAGGCGCCGGCGCGTTCTCCAAACCGGAGCCAGTAATAGGGCAGGCCGCGCCCGTCGGAACGGGCATCGACCTGCAGGTTGAAGGCAAGCCGCCCTTGCGCCGTCACTTCCACGCCCTCGACCTCTTCCGGCCGGCAATTCGGAAAGTTCAGGTTCAGGAAGGTGCCGTCAGGCAGGTCGAGCGATATGAGCTTGTCGAGAAGTGCCGGCGCATGCGCCTCGCAGACCTCCCAGGGGACCACCCTTGCCCCGTCTTGGTGCAGATAGGCTTGGCTCAACGCAAAGGAGCGGACACCCTGCAGCGTGCCCTCGATCGCCCCGGCGACGGTGCCCGAATAGGTCACATCATCGGCGACGTTAGAGCCTGAATTGACGCCCGACAGCACCAGGTCGGGCTTGACGTCCATAACCTGCTTGACGCCCATGATGACGCAATCGGTCGGAGTTCCGCGCAGCGCGAAATGCTTGTCGGAAATCTTCCGAAGCCGCAACGGCTCGGAAAGACTCAGCGAATGCGCAAGGCCGCTCTGGTCCGTCTCCGGCGCGACAATCCAGACATCATCGGACAGCGTCCGCGCAATCCGCTCCAGCGCCGCGAGGCCTTCCGCGTGAATGCCGTCGTCGTTGGTGAGCAGAATGCGCATCGGCTCAGGCCGCCCGTTCGATCTTCGTCAAACCGCCCATGTATGGCAGCAGAGCATCGGGAACGGTCACGGAACCATCCTCGTTCAGGTAGTTCTCCAGAACCGCAATCAGGCAGCGGCCGACCGCCGTGCCGGAACCGTTCAGCGTGTGAACGAACTTCGTCGCCTTGTCTTCCTTGCCGCGATAGCGCGCATTCATGCGACGCGCCTGGAAATCGCCGCAGACCGAGCAGGACGAGATTTCACGATAGGTGTTCTGGCCGGGCAGCCAAACCTCGAGGTCGTAGGTCTTGCGCGAACCGAAGCCCATGTCGCCGGTGCAGAGCGTCATCGTGCGGAAATGCAAGCCGAGGCGCTTCAGCACCTCTTCGGCGCAAGCCGTCATACGCTCGTGCTCGGCAAGCGAACTCTCGGCATCGGTGATCGAGACGAGCTCGCACTTCCAGAACTGATGCTGGCGCAGCATACCACGCGTGTCGCGTCCGGCAGAGCCTGCCTCCGATCGGAAGGACGGGGTCAGCGCGGTGAAGCGAAGCGGCAGTTTCTCCTGGTCGAGGATTTCGCCCGAGACGAGATTGGTGAGCGTCACCTCGGCGGTTGGGATCAACCAGCGGCCATCCGTGGTCTTGAACAGGTCCTCCGCAAACTTTGGCAGCTGGCCGGTGCCGAACATGGCATCGTCACGAACCATCAGCGGCGAGCTGACTTCGGTGTAGCCGTGCTCGCGCGTATGCAGGTCGATCATGAACTGACCGAGCGCACGCTCCAGCCGCGCCAGCGGGCCGGTCAGCACGGTAAAGCGCGATCCCGAGAGCTTCGCAGCCCGTTCGAAGTCCATGTAGCCGAGCGCTTCGCCGATTTCGAAGTGTTCCTTCGGCGTATGATTCCAGCGGGGCTTTTCGCCGACGACTCGGGCAACGGAATTGTCGTGCTCGTCCTTGCCAACCGGCACGTCATCGTGCGGGATGTTCGGAATGCGCGACAGCGCATCGTTCAGTTCGTCCGTCGCCTGCCGCTCGCCCTCTTCCGCGGCCGGAAGCAGCGACTTCAAGTCGGCTACTTCGGCCTTCAGCTTTTCAGCAAGCCCATTGTTTTTCTGGGCCATCGCAGCGCCGATCTCCTTGGAGGCGGCATTGCGGCGGGACAGCATGTCCTGGACGCTCTGGATGGCCGAACGGCGCTTTTCGTCGATCGCGATCAGGTTTTCGGACAAAGGCTCGGCACCACGCTTGGCAAGTGCCGCATCGAGGGCTTCGGGATTCTCACGGATCCATTTTATATCGAGCATCGTCGTTCCAGGTCGTTGTAAAAAAGATAACCCGGCCAAAGCCCGGCTAGGCCTCGACCGGATGCTTGGAAGCGCTCATTGAGGGAGATCGTCAGACGTTGTCCGTCTTGGCAACGTCCGTGTTTCCTTCAGCCTCTTCGACCGCCTCGCGGGCACGCTGGCGCTCCACGAGTCGCGCCGCGTAGATGGAAATCTCGTAGAGAAGGATGGTCGGCAGTGCAAGGCCGATCTGGGACATCGGATCGGGCGGCGTCAGCACCGCTGCCACGATAAAAGCGAGCACGATCGCGAACTTGCGCTTCTCGGCCAGCCAATCGGAAGTCAGCAGCCCAACTCGGGCGAGCAGCGTGGTGATGACAGGAAGCTGGAAGACCAGGCCGAACGAAAACACCAGCGTCATGATCAGGCTGAGGTACTCAGAGACCTTCGGAAGCAGCGAGATCGCGACATCGCCCTCACCCGGCGCCTGCTGCATGGTCAGGAAGAACCACATGACCATCGGCGTGAAGAAGAAATAGACGAGCGAAGCACCCATCAGAAACAGGACCGGCGACGCAATCAGAAACGGCAGGAAGGCCGCTCGCTCGTTCTTGTAGAGGCCAGGGGCGACGAACTTGTAGATCTGCGCGGCGATAATCGGAAAGGCGATGACCAGGCCGCCGAACATGGCGACCTTTACCTGCGTGAAGAAGAACTCCTGCGGCGCGGTGTATATGAGCTGCGCCTTGGACACGTCTAGATGCGCCCAGGTCACCGCCCACTTGTATGGATAGACGAGCACATTGAAGAGATGCTTGGCGAATATGAAGCAGGCGATGAACGCGACGAAAAACGCACCGATCGACCAGATCAGCCGCGTACGCAACTCCATCAGGTGTTCGATCAGCGGCTGCGGCTTGTCTTCGATTTCACCGCTCATGCGTCGTCCTTCTTCTTCTTTGCTGCCGTCTTCTTCGGAGCGGCTGTGGCGGCAACTGCCGCAGGCTTCTTGGCGGCCGCTGTCTTCGTCGAAGT
>Ga0102591_1002347_pt1 | contig 21044 bp, 25 predicted proteins | sample AraplaCol_mCL_r2_2_FD_76860 | JGI IMG/M metagenome (GOLD analysis project Ga0102591, IMG submission 76860) | Arabidopsis root microbial communities from North Carolina, USA - plate scrape MF_Col_mCL_r2 (SPADES assembly) (version 2) | ecosystem: Host-associated > Plants > Roots > Endosphere... | reverse complement strand
CCAAACGCCCCGCCGCCTACGAATTGCTGTCGATGATCAACCAGCGCGTCTGGCTGGGCCATTTCGAGGTCTGGACCGACGACGGCGAGGTGGTCTTCCGCCACGCCCTGGCCCTGCCGGCCGGCGAGCGCCCGACCATGGCCCAGGCCGCCTCGATGATCGACGCCGCCGTGGAAGCCGCCGACCGCTTCTACCCCGCCTTCGACTTCCTGCTGCACGGCGCCAAGAACCCCGACGAGGCGATGGCCGCCTGCATGTTCGAGACGGTCGGCCAGGCTTAGGGCCGCGACCGGGGACATGCCCTTGCGGCGTGTCCCCAAACCTTGGCTCGGAGCTAGCTGATGGGGACACGCCGCAAGGGCATGTCCCCGGCTCGCTCCCTGACGCATGACCTGCTAGGCAAACCGCTCGAATAGAGCGGAGCCGACCCATGACCACCCCCATCCTTCTTCTCGGCGCCGGGCGCATGGGCGGAGCCCTGATCGAGGGGTGGAGCAAGGCGGGTGCCTTTTCCGCCGCCGACCTGATCGTCCGCGACCCCAACATCTCCGCCGACGCCTTCCCGGGCGCGACCGTCAATCCACCGCTGGAGGCCCTATCGGCCGCCAAGACCGTGCTGTTGGCGGTCAAGCCGCAGATCTGGCGTGAGGCCGTGGCCGAGGTCGTGCCCCACCTGGCGCCCGACGCCGTGATCGTCTCGATCGCCGCCGGGGTCCGCGCGGCCGACATCGCCCAGGTCTTCGGCGGCCGCGCCGTGGCGCGGGTGATGCCGACCACCGCCGTCGCCATCGGCCTGGGCACGGCCAGCCTTTACGCCGACACGGCCGAGGCCCGCGCCCGGGCCCACGCCCTGCTGGACCCGGTGGCCACCACGGTCGATCTCGACGACGAAGACCTCATGCATGCGGCCACCGCCGTTTCGGGCTCCGCCCCGGCCTATCTCTACGCCTTCATCGAGGCGCTGGAGGCAGCGGGCGCGGGGCAGGGGCTGGAGCCGGCCGCCTCGGCCAAGCTGGCGCGGGCCACCATCGTCGGCGCCGCGGCCCTGCTGGGCCAGGGCGGCGAGGAGCCTGCCGAACTGCGCAAGCAGGTCACCTCGCCAGGCGGCACCACGGCCGCGGCTCTGGGCGTGCTGATGGGCGAGGGCGGTTTCGGCGACCTGCTGCCCCGCGCCCTGGAGGCGGCGGTCAAGCGGTCGGTGGAACTGGGCGGCTAGGCTTGCGCCGCCGGGCTCGACCCGCCATCTCCCAGGCATGACCACCACCGCCGAAGACATCCTGGACCGCGCCGCCGCCGCCGCGCTCGCCCTGGCGGCCGACCGGCCCTGGACCCAGATCACCTTGCGCGACATCGCCCTGAAGGCCGAGGTCTCGTTCGCCGAACTATATGCCCGGGCCGACGGCAAGGGCGCGGTGCTGAACCACCTGGCGACGCGCTTCGATCGCGCGGCGCTCGACACCGTCTCGGCGGAAGACGCCTCCATCCATGATCGCCTGTTCGACGCCGCCATGGCCCGGATCGAGGCCATGGAGCCGCATCGGGCCGCCCTGATCGCCATCAGCCGCTCGGAAAGCGTGGTGGTCTCGGCCCTGCGCTTCCCCCGCACCGCCCGGACCATCCTCGAGGCCGCCGGCGTCGACGCCACCCCGGCTCGGCTGACCGCGATGTCGGCGGTCTGGGGCCGCACCCTGCAGGTCTGGCGCGACGACGAGGGCGCGCTGAATCGCACTATGGCCGAGCTCGACAAGCGCCTGAAGCAGATGGCCGAAGGGCTGGCGAAGGTGGGGGCGGGGTTCTAGGCCGATCCCCAAACGCTCCACGCTCCTCAATATTGTCATCCCGGAAAGCGCGGCGCGCTTGTCCGGGACCCAGGTGAACCGCAAAGCGCCAGCCCAGTCCCCTGGGTCCCGGACAGCCTCTGCGAGGCTTCCGGGATGACAACGATTTGGTGCGTGGGTCTGGAATGCCCCAAAGAAAAAGCCCGCCGGGATCGCTCCCGGCGGGCTTCTTTCGTTCAGGCCTGAAGCTGGATCAGCTCTTGGTCTTGTTGGTCGGCAGCTTGCAGCCGCCGCCCACGCCCTTGGCCTGCACGCAGGACAAGACTTCCTTGGCGGCCGGAGCGGTGACGTTCAGCGGATAGGCCATCACCCAGCCCGGCAGGCCGTCCGAGCAGGCCACTTCGACATAACCGTCGGTGGCCGTCTGGCCGATGATGCGGGCGCCCGAAACGGTGCAGCTGCCCTTGCCCAGGCGCTTCAGGTCGGCCGTCAGGCGTGGGAAGGCCTCGTCCGGCTTGGTGAAGCTGCAACGGTAGCCGTTCATTTCGGAGGTGATGCAGTCGTAGACGGTGTTGTTGGTGGCGGTGAAGATACCGATGCCGCCGTCCGGACGATTGGAGCACTTCAGCTCGACGATCTCCTTGCGGGGATCGTTGCTCGGCAGCATGCCGTACTTCTCGACCTTGCAGTCGAAGCCGGCCTTGGTGGCCAGCTTGGTGTACAGGCCCGCCTGCTCGGTCTGGGCGGCCACGGCGTCGCTCAGGGTGCAGCCGCCGCCGACGAAGCCGGCTTGAGCGCAGTCGATCGAGCGGACGAAGGCGCCGTTGGCGGTGGCTTGCTGGTAGACGTAGCCCTTGCCGTCCTGACAGACGACTTCGAAGTAGTTGTCGGTCTTGGTGCTGAGGATGTAGCGCCTGTCCTTGATCGCGCAGTTCTTGGCCGCGGCGGTGTTCAGGGTGTCGACGATACCCAGCTGGGTGGCCCGGTCGGTCAGCTTGCAGCTGACGTTGCCGCCTTCCTCGTACAGCAGACAGCTGTTGACGGTGACTTCCTGGTCGACGTTCACCGGCGACGAGGTTTGGACGACATAACCGGCGCCGCCCTTACAGGCGACCTCGAAATAGGCGTTCTTGGCGCCGGCGCCGATGGCGCGGGCGTTCTGGATGTCGCAGGTCGTGCCGGCCTTGGCCAGGTACGGCGCGAGGCCGGCCTTCGGGTCGGCGTTGCCGGGCAGGATGCAGGCCAGGGCGCTGGGCTTGCCGTCGGCGCCGGCGGCCGCGGTTTCCAGGCAGCTATAGGTCTGCGGCGCGGCGTCCTTCTTGGCCAGGACCGCGAAGCCCAGGCCCTGCTGGCAGGCGACTTCGTAGTAGTCGGTGGCGGATTTCTTGTCGCTGCCGATCAGGCGCGCGTCCGTGACGTTGCACGACACGCCCGCGGTCTTGATCAGGTCCGGAGCGGCCTTCATGCCGGCCTCGCGGGCCTTGGCGTCGACGGCGGCCGGCTTGTCCTTTTCCTTGGCCGCCGAGATCACGGTGGCGGGAATAAGCGCGGCGAGCGCGAGGGCGGCCGTCAAGCCGATCGCGATAGGCCTCATGGGGGATGTCTCCTGGGGTAAATTCCTCGCGGCGGACTTAAGGCCCGCTTGCATCTAGGGTCAAGATGTCGTCCGACGGGGGCGCAATCATGACGAAGACCGCGACCGGAGGACGCAGATGCGGGACGGGATCGAGGAGGAGGCGCCCGAAACGCCCGAAAGGACGCCCAGGCCGCGGCTGACCTATCCGTTCGAGGTCGTCCCGGAAACCGGTTCGGGCCAGGCCGTCGAGGTGGCGCCGGGCGTGCTGTGGCTGCGCCAGCCCCTGGGCGGTTCGCTAGGCTTCATCAATGTCTGGGCCATCGCCGACGGCGAGGGCTGGGCGATCGTAGATACCGGCCTGCAGACCAAGGAGACCTCCCAGGCCTGGCGCGCGGCGTTCGTCGGGGCCCTGCAGGGGCGGTCTGTCACCCGGGTGATCGTCACCCACCTGCACCCTGACCACGTCGGGCTGGCGGGGTGGATCGCACGCAAGTTCGACGTTCGTCTCTGGATGACCCGGCTGGAATACTTCCAGTGCCGGATGCTGATCGCCGACACCGGCCGCGAGGCGCCCGAGGACGGGGTGCGGTTCTTCCGCGCCGCCGGCTGGGACGAGGACGCCATCGACAACTACAAGGCCCGGTTCGGCGGCTTCGGCAAGGCGATCTACCAGATGCCCGACAGCTATCGCCGCCTGACCGACGGCGAGACCTTCCGCATCGGGGACCACGACTGGCGGGTGGTGACGGGCCAGGGCCACTCGCCCGACCACGCCTGCCTGTGGTGCCCGGACCTGGAGGCGCTGATCTCCGGCGACCAGGTGCTGCCGCGCATCTCGTCCAACGTCTCGGTGCATCCGACCGAGCCGGAGGCCGATCCCCTGACCGACTGGATCACGTCCCTGGCCAAGGTGAAGGCGACCGTGCCCGACTCGGTGCTGGTGCTGCCGGCCCACAACGATCCGTTCCGGGGCCTGCACGCCCGCATCGACGGCCTGATCGCGGGCCACGAGCGGGCCTTGGCGCGGCTGGCCGGCAAGCTGGTCGAGCCCAAGCGGGTGGTGGACGTGTTCGGCGCCCTGTTCGCCCGGCCGATCGGGCCGGACATCCTGGGCATGGCCACCGGTGAGGCCCTGGCGCACCTCAACTGCTTGATCGGCCGCGGCCTTGCCCGGCGCGAGACCGACGCCGACGCGGTGAACTGGTACCGGGCCTAGGCGGGGACGGGCGGCGCCAGTCCCGCCCCCGCGGGGCTAGACCGGCAGGCGCTTGTCGTAGTCGGCCTTGAGGCCGATCCAGGTGTCCCAGAAGGGCGCGGTCTGGGTCTTGCCGCTCAGGCGAGTGACCAAGACGTCCAGGTGGGCATGCCAGCCCGCGCTGACATTGAGCAACTGGGCGCGGTCGGGCAGGCGGCGGTGGATGACCGTCAGCAGCACCTTGTCGCCAGCGGGTTCCAACTCGAACGACACCTCGCCCTGGTTCCAGGCGATGACCAGCCTGCGGCCCGGGACGAAATCGAGGATGCGGCTCTCCAGGCTGTGCTCGGCGCCGAAGCCTTCGGGACGCACGCCGGGCGGATCGCTGAGGTCGTCGTTGCGCCAGGTGAGGGTGAATGGCGCGCCGGCCTTCATGTCCATCGCGCCCGAGGCCAGCCACTGGCGACGCAGCTCGCTCTCGGTCAGATAGGCCCAGACGCGGTCGACGGGGCCGGGCAGCAGGCGCTGGATCTTCAGGGTCAGGGGCTCGATCAGTTCGCCGTAGGCGTCCAGGGTCGCGGCTTCGCTCATCGGTCGTTTCCTTGTTTGGGGGGAGGGGTCTTGCGGGCGTCTTCCTCGCGAAGGAGCCGGTCCAGCACGTCGAGGCGGCTGGTCCAGAAGCGCTCGTAGAAGTTCAGCCACTCGTGGGCGCCGGCCAGCGGGCCGGGGTCTAGGCGGCACAGGTGGGTCCGGCCGCGGACCTCGCGCTGGATCAGGCCGGCGCTCTCCAGCGTCTTGATGTGCTTGGAGGCGGCCGCCAGCGAGATCGAGAACGGCTCAGCCAGCTGGCCCACCGTGCGCTCGCCGCTCGCCAGCTCGTGCAGCATCCGACGGCGGGTGGCGTCGCCGAGGGCGTGAAAGACGGTGTCCAGTTCGGGGGTAAGTAATTCAACCATGTGGTTGAATGTGTGGTGTGGGCGGGAAAGAGTCAACCGATTGGTTGAATGTCACGCGATGGGGCCAAAACATTCGTTTGATATTTCGTGCGCGAACTATATTCTTGCGCGCCATGACCACGCCCCCCGATCGCCGCCTGGTGTTCCTGCTCAACGTCGCGCACCGCAGGGTGCAGCGTTATGTCGAGGCCAAGATGGCCGCCCAGGGCGGGTTGACCGCCGCTCAGTCCGGGGCCCTGTTCGTGCTGGGCCAGAAGGACGGCGCCCTGATCGGCGAGGCGGCCGAGGCCCTGGACCTGGCCCCGTCGGCCATGACCGGCCTGGTCGACCGCATGGTCCGCGCCGAACTGGTCGAACGCCGGCCAGATCCTAAGGACGGCCGCGCCTTCCGCCTGCACCTGACGCCCCGGGGCGAGGCCGCCCGCGCCGAGGCCAAGGCCGGGGTCGAAGGCCTGAACGCCCATCTCACCGACGGCTTCACGGACGACGAGATCGCCGTGGTGTCGCGCTGGCTGACCAGCCTGCAAACCAAGTTCCCCAAAGGAGACCCCCAATGACCGATCACGTTCAGGTCACTGTCGATGCCGGCGTGATGACGATCACCCTGGCGCGTCCGGACAAGAAGAACGCCCTCTCCAACGCCATGTACGGCGTGCTGGCCGACAGCCTGGAGCGGGCCGAGAGCGACCCGGCCGTGCGGGTGGTGGTGTTCCAGGCCGACGGCGACAGCTTCAGTTCGGGCAACGATCTGCAGGACTTCGCCGCCCAGGCCACCGGCGCCTTCACCGGCGAGCGGCACGTGATGCGGTTCCTGAAGAACCTGGCCAAGGCCACCCGGCCGCTGGTCGCCGCCGTCCAGGGTCAGGCCGTGGGCGTGGGCACGACCATGCTGCTGCATTGCGACCTGGTGTTCACCAGCCCGGACGCCAAGCTCACCGTGCCGTTCGTCAACCTGGCCCTGGTGCCCGAAGCCGCATCAAGCCTGCTGCTGCCGGCCCGCATCGGCCACGCCCGCGCCTACGCCATGTTCGCCCTGGGCGAGGCGGTCAGCGGCGAGACGGCGGCCGCCTGGGGCATCGCAAACGCCTGCGTGCCGCTGGAAGACCTGCGCGCCAAGGCCCGCGCGGCCGCCGACCAGCTGGCCAAGCGTCCGGTCGGGGCCCTGGCCATCACCAAGACCCTGATGCGCGACGCCGAGGGGATCGCGGCGCTGATGGACAAGGAAGGCGAGCTGTTCGGCCAGCGCCTGCAGACCGCCGAAGCCCGCGAGGCCTTCATGGCCTTCGCCGAGCGCCGGGCGCCGGATTTCTCGAAGGTCGGGTAGCCTCCTTCATGTTGTCATCCCGGAAAGCGCGCAGCGCTTGTCCGGGACCCAGGGGCGGCTGCACGGCTTTGGCCCGGTCACCTGGGTCCCGGACAGCCCCTGCGAGGCTTCCGGGATGACAACGGTTGGGTGCGCGCAACGAAAACAGCAACAAGATCACAGGGAGCGAAACATCATGGCCGACCGCATCAAGTCCGCCTTCGGACCCTATACCGACGCCCGCGACGTCGTCGCCGGTCAGGACCTGACCGGCAAGGTCGCCATCGTGACCGGCGGGGCCACCGGCATTGGCGTCGAGACCGCCCGCGCCCTGGCCGAGGTCGGGGCCGACGTGGTGATCGCCGTTCGCAAGCCCGACCTTGCCGAAGCCGCCGTGGCCGACATCAAGAAGACCGCCAAGGGCGAGGTCAGTTGGTCGATGCTGGACCTTTCCAGCTTCAAGTCGATCCGAGCCTTCGCCGAGCGCTGGGGCGAACGGCCGCTGAACCTCTTGATCAACAACGCCGGCGTCATGGCCTGCCCGCTCGCCTATACCGAGGACGGGCTGGAGATGCAGATCGGCACCAACCATTTCGGCCATTTCCTGCTGTCGGTGCTCCTGGCCCCGAACCTGGTCGAGGGATCAAAGTCGGGCTGGGGCTCGCGCCTGGTGTCGCTGTCGTCGATCGGCCACCGCCGCGCGCCGATGAACTTCGACGATCCCCATTTTCGCACCCACCCCTACGACAAATGGGAGGCCTACGGTCAGGCCAAGACCGCCAACGCCCTGTTCGCGGTGGGCTTCGACAAGCGCTTCAAGGACAAGGGCGTGCGCGCCTTCGCCGTGATGCCGGGCGGCATCATGACCCCGCTGCAGCGCCACCTGCCGCTTGAGGAGCAGCAGGCGATGGGCTGGATCGACGAGAACGGCAAGGTCCGCGACGGCTTCAAGACGCCGGCGCAAGGGGCCTCGACCAGCGTCTGGGCGGCGGTGGGCGCCGAGCTGGACGACGCGGGCGGCCTCTATCTGGAGGATCTGGCTCAGGCCGCGCCGTGGACCAAGGAAAACCCCTGGGCTGGGGTCATGCCCCATGCCCTGGATCCCGACGCGGCGGACCGCCTGTGGGCCTTGTCGGTCGAGACCACGGGGGCCGGCTGAAGACGGCTTCGCGCGATTGTGCGAGGACGTCCGAGCGGCCGCCCTATAGTGAGCGTCCGGAGCACCAGAAGGCCAGATCCATGTCTCTTCAAGGCAAGACCCTCTTCATCACCGGCGCCTCGCGCGGCATCGGCCTGGCCATCGCCCTGCGCGCGGCCCGCGATGGGGCCAACATCGTCATCGCCGCCAAGACGGCCGAGGCCCACCCCAAGCTGCCGGGCACCATCTACACGGCCGCCGCCGACATCGAGGCGGCCGGCGGCAAGGCCCTGCCGCTGGTGGTCGACGTGCGCGAGGAGGCCAGCGTCCAGGCGGCCGTCGACAAGGCGGTCGAGACCTTCGGCGGCATCGACATCTGCGTGAACAACGCCTCGGCGATCTCGCTCACGGGCACGCTGTCGACCGACATGAAGCGCTACGACCTGATGCACCAGATCAACGGGCGCGGCACGTTCCTGACCTCGAAGATCTGCCTGCCGCACCTGAGGAAGGCGGCCAACCCGCACATCCTGGCGCTGTCGCCGCCGCTGGACCTGAACCCGCGCTGGTTCGCCTCGCACGTGGCCTATTCGATGGCCAAGTACAACATGAGCCTGTGCATGCTGGGCATGGCCGAGGAGTTCCGCAGCCAGGGCGTGGCCTGCAACGCCCTGTGGCCCCGCACCGCCATCGCCACCGCCGCCATCCAGTTCGCCTTGACCGGCGAGGAGGGGCTCAAGCACTGCCGCACGGTCGAGATCATGGCCGACGCCGCCCACGCGATCTTCCTCAAGCCCTCGCGCGAGTTCACGGGGCAGTTCGTGATCGACGACACGTTCCTGTATGCCGAGGGCGTGCGCGACTTCGACAAGTACCGCGTTGACCCGACCGCCACCCTCCTGCCGGACTTCTTCGTGCCCGAGGACAGCGTCCCGCCGCCCGGCGTGGTGATCGGGTAGATCAACCCAATCACCGCTCATCCCGGCGAATGCCAGGACCCAGATGGAGTAGCGGTGTGGTTTACGCCAAGGACTCTGAGCGTTTCCAATCAGCTACCCAGCTTTAGGATCTGGGTCCCGGCATTCGCCGGGATGAGCGGATTTAGAAGGGTTATTTGGGCTTCCGTGTCTTCCGCGCCGTCGCCACGCCAATTGACTTCCTCGCCCAGTCGACCATCAGGTCGGGATCGTCCAGCGCCTCGGCGGGAGCGGACCAATACGCCATGGGACCCATGTCGAACGGCTGGAACTGGCTCGAGCCGGCCGCTTCGAATTCGGGTCGCAGGGTCTCGTCGCCCTTGAGGTACAGGGTGTCGTCGTCGATCAAGGCGAAGAACAGGCCTTGGGCGTAGAGCCCGACTCCGCCGAACATCCTGCGCGAGGTCAGCGGCCCGACCGGGGCCAGCTGTTCGAGCACGAAGTCCAGATAGTCCGCAGAGACCGCCATATGCCCGCTACCGCCAAAGTCGCCGTACGCCCCGCCGTCCCCGAGGACAGCGCCCTGATCCTGAAGTTCATCCGCGACCTGGCCGAATACGAGAAGCTGCTCGACGAGGCGGTGGCCACACAGGACGATGTCACGGTGGCGCTGTTCGGGGAAAATCCCAAGGCCTTCTGCGACATCGCCGAGATCGACGGCCGGCCCGTGGGCTTCGCGCTGTGGTTCTACAACTTCTCGACCTTCGTCGGCCGGCACGGGATCTATCTGGAAGACCTGTTCGTGCTGCCCGAGGCGCGGGGCTCGGGAGCCGGCAAGGCCTTGCTGGCCAATCTTGCGCGGCGTTGCCTGGACGAGAAGCTGGGCCGGCTGGAATGGGCGGTGCTGGACTGGAACGCCCCGTCCATCGCCTTCTACGACAGCCTGAGCGCCGCGGCGATGGACGAGTGGACCGTGCGGCGGATGACCGGCGAGGCGTTGGCGCGGCTGGCGGGACGGTAGCCCTCCATTTCAACCGCTCATCCCGGCGAATGCCGGGACCCAGATGGAATGGCGATGTGGCTGACGCCAAGAGCGCTGAGCTCTTCCAATCAGCCTCTCAGCCTTAGGATCTGGATCCCGGCATTCGCCGGGATGAGCGGAGTTTGAAATCTACTCCAGCCGGTCCGCCTTCCTCAGCTCGGGGAACATCTTGGCCCAGGCGCCGGTGACGATCAGCGCCCCGACGCCGCCGAACACCGCCGCGCCGACCGGACCCAGGAACCGCGCCGCCACGCCGCTCTCGAACTCGCCCAGTTCGTTGGAGGCGCTGATGAACAGACCAGAGACGGCGGCCACCCGGCCGCGCATGGGGTCGGGGGTAACCAACTGCACCAGGGTCTGGCGGATATAGACCGAGACCATGTCCGCCGCGCCCAGCACCGCCAGGGCGCCGACCGACAGCCAGGTCCACTTCGACAGACCGAACACGATGGTCGCCGCGCCGAACACGGCCACCGCGCCGAACATCAAGAGGCCGGCGCGGCGGCGGATCTGGTGGCTGGCCAGGAAGATCGCCACCAGGGTCGCGCCCACGGCCGGGGCGGCGCGGAGCACGCCGAAGCCCTCGGCGCCCACATGCAGCACGTCGCGGGCGAACACGGGCAACAGGGCGGTGGCGCCGCCCAGCAGCACGGCGAACAGATCCAGAGAGATCGAGCCGAAGACGATCTTGTTGCGCCAGGTATAGGCCAGGCCTTCCTTGATCAGGGTCCAGCGCGAGCCGGGCTGCACGACCGGCCGGGTCGATTGGCGGATGAGCGTCAGCAGCAGGCCGCCCAGCAGGAACAGGCCCGCTGACACGCCGAACGCCGTGGCCGGCGAGATGGCGCACAGCAGCCCGCCCAGGGCCGGGCCGATGATCGACGCGCTCTGCCAGGACAACGAGTTCCAGGCGATGGCGCGCGGCAGCAGGGCGCGCGGCACCAGCATCGGCCCCATGGCGCTGGAGGCGGGCGACAGGAAGGCGCGTCCGGCGCCGAACAGCACGGCGATGGCGAAGATCGGCCACAGGGCCGTATGGCCCGACCAGGCCAGCAGGCCCAGGCTGGCGGCGCACAGGATGTCGACGCCGATCGCGGCGGTCATGATCGTCCTGCGGTCGTGACGATCGGCCGTCTCGCCGGCGATCAGGGTCAGGAAGAACAGCGGGATGAACTGGGCCAGGCCCACCATCCCCAGCAGGAAGGCGCCTTCGCCCTCGTTGTGCCCGGTCTCGCGGGCCAGGGTGTAGACCTGCCAGCCGATCGTCACCGCCTGGATCTGCACCGCCAGGGTGGCGACAAAGCGCGCCGTCCAGAAGAACAGGAAGTCAGTCTGTCGGAGCAGGGCCCGCATGGACGTGTCCGCCACTTCAAGAGCCGAAGGGACGGAGTCGGGATCGGGAGGCAGGTCGGTCATGGCGGCGGACCATGTCCCTGCCCGAGCGTCACCGCAATCGAGTTTGTTTGATGTGACGGTTGAATTCGTTGACGCCAAGCGCCCCAGGCCCTATTTCGCGCCCTCCAACGGAAGGAAAGCGCCGCCATGCGACGCCTGCGACGAACCTGCGCCGCGCGGACCGGAGTCCGCGTCTGAACGCCCCGGAAGCGGCCGTCTCGGCCGCGTCACGATCCGGGGCTATGTCCCCTTTTCGTGTTTCGGATCGTTAAGCGCCCATGTCGTCCTCCGCCGTCGCCCCGTCGCCCCATCTTCCGTCCATCCTGATCGAACGGCCCGAGCACGCCCGCGCCGTCGAGGTGCTGGTCGATCGCGCCTTCGGTCCCGGCCGGTTCGCCAAGTCGTCCGAGCGCCTGCGCGAGGGCAACCACAAGCTGGACGACTGCTCGTTCGTGGCCCTGCTGGACGGCCGGGTGATCGGCAGCGTGCGGCTGTGGCCGGTGGTGGTGGGCGACAAGCCCGTCGCGTTCCTGGGTCCGCTTGTCGTCGACGCCACCGAGCGCAGCCATGGCCTGGGCCAGGGCCTGGTCGAGGCCGCCTGCGCCGCAGCGGCCAAGGCCGGCTGGCGCGCCGTGCTGCTGGTCGGCGACGCCCCATATTTCGGCCGTGTCGGCTTTTCGGCCGAGCCAGCGGCCCAGGCGATCATGCCGGGCCCCGCCGACCAGCGCCGTGTGCTGGTCAAGGCGCTGGTCGAGGGCGGTGATCAGGGCCTGGTCGGACCGATCCGCATCGCCTGAGCGATCGGAAATCTTCTAAACCGTTGTCATCCCGGAAAGCGCGGAGCGCTTGTCCGGGATCCAGGGCAGCCGTACCGCATTCGACCAGTCCCCTGGGTCCCGGACAGCCTCTCCGAGGCTTCCGGGATGACGATCGTTTGAGCGGCGGGGGAACCTTGGCGGTTCATAACGTCGCGCGCTGTTCGCCTCCGCTTGAGCCGGCCGCTCGCTTGCCCTACCTGAACCTCATGACCGCCGACTCCGCACCCTCTGGCCTCGCGGCCGTCACCGCCGCCGCCAAAAGCGCGGGAGAGCGTGGACTGCCGCCGGTGCACCTGTGGCATCCGGAGCATTGCGGCGACATCGACATCCGCATCCGCAAGGACGGGGTCTGGTTTCACGAGGGCACGCCGATCGGGCGCGAGGCGCTGGTGCGGCTGTTCTCGACCGTGCTGCGGCTGGACCCGGACGGCTATCACCTGGTCACCCCGGTCGAGAAGCTGAAGATCCAGGTCGAGGACGCGCCCTTCATCGCCACGCGCGTGGACCAGATCGGCGACACCCTGCGCTTCGAGACCAATGTCGGCGACGTGGTCGAGGCGGGGCCGGACAACGCCATCCGCGTCGAGACCGATCCGGCCACCGGCGAACCCCGGCCCTATCTGCACGTGCGGCGCGGCCTGGAGGCCCTGATCGCCCGGCCGGTGTTCTACGAACTGGCCGAGCTGGCCGCCGAGCGCGACACGGCCGACGGTCCGCGCCTGGGCGTGGCCTCGAACGGCGCCTGGTTCCCGATCGCGCCGGCCGGGGCGCTCCGCGGATGACCATGACCCGTGACGAGCGCCGGGCGTGGATCACCAGCAAGCTGGACCCGATCGCCGCCTACGACCCAGCGCTGGACGCGCCGCGCTCGGACTTCGACCTCAATCCCGGCTTGTTGCCCGACAATCCCCACGCCCTGCGCCCCGCCGCCGTGCTGGTCGGCCTGGTCGAGCGCGAGGACGGCATGACCGTGCTGCTGACCCGCCGGGCCGACACCCTGCGCAGCCACACCGGCCAGATCGCCTTTCCGGGCGGGCGCTGCGATCCGGGTGAGACGCCCTGGGAGACCGCCCTGCGCGAGGCGCAGGAAGAGATCAATCTCGATCCGAAGTTCGTGACCCTGGCGGGCCTGCTGCACGGCTATCGGACGGTGACGGGCTTCCACGTCACCCCCGTGGTCGGCTTTATCGACCCGGCCGCCACCTTCGAGGCCAGCCCCGACGAGGTGGCCGACGTGTTCGAGACGCCCTTCGCCTTCCTGATGGACCCGGGCAATCACCAGCGCCAGCATCGTGACCTGCCGGATGGCGAGCGGCGGTTCTTCTACGCCATGCCCTGGAACGAGCGGTTCATCTGGGGCGCCACGGCGGGGATGCTGAGAGGCCTCTACGAGCGGCTGCATGCTCCCGATGAAACGACGGACGCCGCCTAGCGCCGCCACCGGCCCTTCTGGGCGCCGCCGCGTAAACCACGGAAGAATCTATGGTTAAGCTTCATCAACGGACTTGTCCGGCAGCGATATTCGTCTGAAATGCCTCGCCCCGCGTGCCGGGGGCGTGTTGCGTGCCTTGGGGGAGTAGCGTGAGCACCGAGACGATAGGCGTAGCGCCGTGGATGACGTTGCCGGAAACCCAAGCGGTGATCGCCGCGCTCGAGGCCAGGGGCTTCCCGGGCTGCGCGCGGTTCGTCGGCGGCTGCGTGCGCAACACCCTGATGGGCAAGCCCATCGACGACATCGACATCGCCACCACCCTGACCCCGGACCAGGTGATCGAAGCCCTGGCCGAGGCGGGCCTGCGCTCGATCCCGACCGGTGTCGACCACGGTACCGTGACGGCCCTGTCGAACGGCCGGCCCTATGAGATCACCACCCTGCGCCGCGACGTCTCGACCGACGGCCGCCGGGCGGTGGTGTCGTTCACCCAGGATTGGGACCAGGACGCCGAGCGCCGCGATTTCCGCTTCAACGCCCTCTATGTCGACATTCAGGGCCGGCTGTACGACCCGACCGGCGAAGGCGTGAACGACGCGCGGGAGGGCCGGGTGGTGTTCGTCGGCGAGCCGATGACCCGCATCCGCGAGGACTATCTGCGCATCCTGCGCTTCTTCCGCTTCCACGCTTGGTACGGCCGGGGCGACGCCGACCAGAAGGCCCTGGCCGCTTGCAAGGCCCTGAAGGGCATGGTCGAGGGCCGCGCCGCCGAGCGCACCCAGAAGGAGCTGCTGAAGCTGCTGGCGGCCGACGATCCCCGCGCCAGCCTGCGGCTGATGGCGGCCACCGGCGTACTGCCCGCGATCCTGCCGTTCGTGAAGTCGCTGGCCCGGTTCGAGGGGTTGATGGCGATCGAGACCGAGCAATTGTTCGAGAACGATCCCGAGCTGCGGCTGGCCGCACTGATCCCGGACGATCCCAAGATCGCCGCCCAGATGGCCGAGCGCCTGCGGCTGTCCAACGCCCTGCGGGACCGGCTGGTCGAGGCGGTGGGCAAGTCGCCGCGCATCGTCAGTTGGATGAGCCCGCGCGAAACCCGCCGGGCGGTCTACGCCCTGGGGCTGAAGACCTTCAGCGACCGGGTCAAGCTGGCCTGGGCCGCCGCCGCCCGCTCGGCCACCACCCCGCAATGGCGGGGGTTGCTGGCCCTGGGCGAAAGCTGGACGCCGCCGGTCTTCCCGTTGACCGGCGAGGAGATCCTCAAGGCCGGCGTGCCCAAGGGGCCGATGGTCGGGGAGGTGATGCGCGAGGTCGAGCTCTGGTGGATCGACCAGGACTTCATCGATGACAAGTTCTCGGTCATCGAGCGGCTCAAGGCCGTGGCGCAGGGGATGGTCTACTAGCCCCGAGACGTTACTGTGGCCCCCTACCTTTCTGGACAAGGGATTCACGCATGCCGCCTTTCGATCGTCGTGTCTTGCTGTCTGGCGGCCTCGCGGTCGGGGCCGCCATGGCGGCGTCGACCGCCGTTTCCGCGACCCCGGGCGAGCCGTCCCTGATCCACCACGTCTTTTTCTGGCTGAAGAACCCGGGATCGAAGGCTGACCGCGACCAGCTGATCGCGGGCCTGAAGATGCTGAAAGGGATCGAAGTCATCCAGCAGTTCCACATCGGCGTCCCGGCGTCGACCGAGAAACGCGACGTCGTCGACAACAGCTATGACGTCTCCGAACTTATGGTCTTCAAAAGCGTGGAGGACCAGAAGCGCTACCAGGATCATCCGCTGCATCTTCAGTTCGTGAAGGACTGCTCCCATCTGTGGCGCAAGGTGGTCGTCTACGACTCGATCTCGGCTTGATGTGGATCGTCCGCCGACGACGCACGACAACCGCGCGGAGACCTCGCCCATGAAGATCGGCCTGCTCGAGACCGGCGAGCCGCCCTTGCCGCTGCAGTCCGAATTCGGGCGATACGCCGAGATGTTCCAGGACCTGCTGGGCGGCGGACACACCTACGTCGTCTACGACGTTCAGGCGGGCCTGCTCCCCGCCGATCCGGCCGAGTGCGACGCCTATATCGTCACCGGCTCGGCGGCGGGCGTCTATGACGACCTGCCGTGGATCGGGCCGTTGAAGGCCTTTCTCGTCGCCGCCAGCGAGCGTCCCATGGTCGGGGTCTGTTTCGGCCACCAGGTGATGGCCGAGGCGTTCGGCGGCAGGGTGGTCAAGTCCGAGAAGGGCTGGGGCGTGGGCCTGCACGCCTACGACATCGCCGAGCCGCAGCCCTGGATGGACGGGGAGGGCGCCTCCAGGGTCGCGGTCCCGGCCTCGCACCAGGACCAGGTCGTCGTGATCCCGCCCACGGCGCGGGCCGTGGCTGGCAGCGCGTTCACCCCGGCCGGCATCCTGGTCTACGACGACCGCCCGGCCATCTCGATGCAGTTCCATCCCGAGTTCGACCCGGCCTATGCGCGGGCCTTGATCGAGTCTCGGCGCGGAAGCCGCTTCACCGACGCCGAGGCCGACGCGGCCGTCGCCAGCCTCGACCACGCCAACGACCGGGCGCGGGTGGCTGATTGGATTCGGGGCTTCCTCGCCAGCAACGCCTGATTTCCGGCAACCTTCACCGCGACCGGCCGTTTCGGCTGAAACGCGGAGACCAGGACCATGAGAGCTCTCGCCATCGTGCTCGCCGCCGGTTCGCTGATGATCGGCGGCGCGGTGCTGGCTAATGTCGGCGCCGCCGCGCCCGCCACGCCGGCGGCCGCGCCGCCCGTGACGCTCAAGAACGCCGCCGATTTCGCTTCGATCAAGGACCCGGCCGCGCGTTCGCTGGCCCTGTTCGCCGAGGCCGGCAAGGTGATCGAGAGCCCGCGCTGCATGAACTGTCACCCGGTCCAGCGCGCCCCGACCCAGGGCGACGATCTTCATGCGCACAATCCGCCGATGGTGGGCGGCCAGAGCGGCCACGGGCCTGTCGGCATGCCCTGCAGCTCGTGCCACGGACCGGCCAACGTCCCGACCCTGGGGGAGGACATCAAATCGATCCCGGGTGATCCGAAATGGGCCCTGGCCCCGGTCGAGATGGCCTGGCAGGGCAAGTCGCTGGGCGCGATCTGCGCCCAGATCAAGGATCCGGCCCGCAACGGGGGCAAAAACCTGGCGCAGCTGCATCACCACATGGCCGAAGACCACCTGGTGGGCTGGGCCTGGAACCCGGGCGAAGGGCGCGCTCCCGCGCCCGGAACCCAGGCGCGGTTCGGCGAACTCATCAAGGCGTGGATCGACACCGGCGCCAAGTGCCCGAAGGCTTGATCCCGCCGCCCGCACAGCTTGCATAACGCCGGTATGCAATCTTTGTGATTGGCGTATCCTCTCCATCGAGAGTCGAGGGGAAAGCTGATGGACAAGTTCGACGACGTAATCGCCGCGATCGCCGCGGTGGGCGCTCTTGGTCTGGCCGCCATGGCCCTGGTGGATGCGCTGAAGGCCGTGCCGGGCGGCGGGGTGTCCCGCATAGGCTTCGGCCATATCCGCAAGGTCCTGCGAATGTTCGACAAGGTCCTGGCCCGCGCGGCCGGCGCCCAGTGGGAGGCGGTCGTCATGGCCCATTGGCTCAACGGCCGGGACCGCGACGACCAGGTCGGCGCGATCCGGTCGTTGCTGCGGCTGGGCCTCAACCAGGACACGGCTGATCAGTTGGCCGCCGTCGGCAATGTCGACCCGGCGGCTCTGGGCAAGGCGGCCGCCAAGCTGACCTCGGGCGCGCCGCTGGGCGAGGCCGAGATCAACCTGATCGGCCGGGTCGAGGCGGCGGTGGAGGCGCGGCTGGACGCGGCTTTCGATCTGGCCGAGCAGTCCTACCGCAACAACGCCCGCGCCCTGGCCGGCCTGCTGGCCGTCGCCCTGGCCGTGGCGGCCGGGGCCCTGCTGACCACCGAGGCCGAGCCCATAGACCTGCGGGTGGCGGCGCTGGTGGGCGTGCTGGCCGTGCCGATCGCGCCGATCGCCAAGGACCTGGTCAGCGCGCTGCGGGCCAGCGCCCAGGCGGTCAAGTCGACGCGTGACTCCTGAGGCCGCCCATGAGCCTGTACCTGAACCTGCGCTACGAGTCGGTCGGCGGGGGACTGCGCAAGGACCCCTACCTGATCGAAGGCGACGGCACGGCGGCCAAGCCGTTGATGAGGTCGCTGTCCAACGCCGAGGCAGCCCAGCGCGTGGCGGGACGCACTGTGGTGTTCACCGTCCACGGCTTCAACGTGTCCTATGTCAGCGGGCTATGCTCGCTGGCCCGGCTGGAGAAGAAGCTCGCCCCCCTGTTGCCGCCTCAGTTCCTGATGGTGGGGGTGCTGTGGCCCGGCGATTTCATCATCCCGGCGATCAACTATCCCGGCGAATGGCGCGACGCGGTCAATGGCGGCAGGGCCGTGGCCCGTTTCGCCAACAGCGCCCTGACCAGCGCGGCCGACTTCTGCTTCCTGTCCCACAGCCTGGGCGGCCGGCTGACTCTGGAGGCGGTGGCGGGTCTGCAGCGCAAGGCCTCGCGGGTGTGCTTGACGGCCGCGGCCACCGACGCCGACTGCCTGGAATGGCCCTATAGCAAGACCGTGACCAACAGCGGCCAGCTGACCTACCTGGCCTCCAAGGAGGACATGGTCCTGAAGCTGGCCTATCCGATCGGCGACTGGGCGGGCCATGTGTTCTTCGGCGACAAGGAGGACGACATGGCCGGAGCGCTGGGCCGCTACGGCGCCAAGTGGCCGCGCACCCGTCGTCCAACCGCCTCGGGCATCACCGTGCCCAATGACCTGAAGTACGATCACGGGAACTACTTCCCGCCAGGCAAGGCGTCGATCCCCGACAAGCCCAGCCAGGACCAGGTCGCCCGGTTCGCGGCGAACTTCCTGAAGGGGGGAACGCCGACTTGGCCGCCCGTGTAGCGTCTTAGTTCCTCTCCATGTGGGGGAGGTGGTGCTGAGCGCTAAGCCCGCCCCCCTAGGGCCACTTCACCTCGGGCGGCATGGAGCTGAGGATCGACTCGACGTTGCCGCCGGTCTTCAGGCCGAACATGGTGCCCCGGTCGTAGAGCAGGTTGAACTCCACATAGCGGCCGCGCTGCACCAGCTGCTGCTCGCGCTCGTCGGGCGTCCAGGCCTCGTCCATCCGGCGGCGGACCAGGGCGGGGTAGATCTCCAGAAACGCCTTGCCGACATCCTGGGTGAAGGCGAAGTCGCGGGCCCAGTCGCCGCTGTCGTGGTGGTCGTAGAAGATGCCGCCGATACCGCGCGGTTCGTTGCGGTGAGGCAGGAAGAAGTACTCGTCGCACCAGGCCTTGTACTTGGCGTACCAAGTCGGGTCGTGGGCGTCGCACGCGCGCTGGTAGGCGGCGTGGAAGTCGATTGCGTCGGGGAAGTCCTGCTGGCGCTGGTAGCCCAGCAGGGGCGTCAGGTCGCCGCCGCCGCCGAACCAGCTCGTCGTGGTGGCGATGAAGCGGGTGTTCATGTGCACGGCCGGCACGCGCGGATTGGTCATGTGCGCGATTAGGCTGATGCCGGTGGCGAAGAAGCGGGGGTCCTCGGCCGCGCCGGGGATGGTTTTGGCCATCTCGGGCGTGAAGGTCCCGTGGACGGTCGAGACGTGCACGCCGACCTTCTCGAACAGGCGGCCGTGCATCATGCCCATCACCCCGCCGCCGCCGGCCTCACGGTTCCAGGGCTTTCGCTCGAAGCGACCGGCCGGACCCGGATAAAGGCCCGCGGGCGCCTCGTCCTCTAGCCGTTCGAACTCCGCGCAAATCTGGTCGCGCAGGCTTTCGAACCAGGCCCGGGCCGTGGCTTTCTTTTCGTCGAGGGTCAGGGTGTTGGTCATGCCCAGCGGATTAGGCCTTCACCGCGCCCGGCGCAAATACGCAGCAGCGCTTAGCGGCTTCTGCTTAAGGGCCGACCTGCGGGAAGCCGTCCGTCTGGCGCAGGGCTTCGCCCAGGGCCATGGCGGCGGTGGTCGCCAGGTTCATCGACCGGGCCTCGGGCCGCAGGGGGATCGTGAGGCGCGAAAAGGCGGTTTCGTGCACCTCCGGTGGCGCGCCCCGACTCTCGTTGCCGAACAAAAGCGTATCGCCCGCCTGGAATTCGAACTTGTGGAACGGCGCCGTCGCCTTGGTCGTGAACAGCAGCAATCGGCCTTCGCGACGTTCGGGCGCGGCGAGAAAAGCATCCCACGATGCGTGGCGGATCATGTGCGTGAGCGGACCATAATCCAGGGCCGCGCGCTTCAAACTCTTGTCGTCCAAGGGAAAACTGCACGGCTCGATGACGTCCAGACCCACCCCCAGGCAGGCGCCCAGCCGTATCGCGGCCCCCACGTTCTGAGGAATGCCGGGTTGAAAAAGCGCGAGCCGCATTCTAAGCGAACCAACCATAAAGCCAGCAGGGGCATTTGCTGCGAATCGAAAGGGCTTGCGGACTTCGTCCGCGCGTCCGATAGGACGATCCGCTTTTGCCTGTTGTGGCGAAGACCCGTTCGCGGGTCCAGACAGTATGCGCCGACAGGCGTTTCTCCAGGCCGGGCCGTCTAGGCGGCGCGGCGGCATCGAAGGGTGACTTGGGTGGCCGACACCGCCGTGGGCGCAAAAACTGATCCGGCGCATGGGGAAGACCCCAGCCGTCGGGATTTCATCTACATCGCATCGATGACGGCCGCCGCCGGCGGCGCGGTCGCGTTGGCGTGGCCGTTCATCGACCAGATGAACCCCTCCGCCGATACGCGGGCCCTGGCGTCGATCGAGTTCGACGTGACCAAGGTCGGCGAAGGCCAGCAGGTCGTCGTCAAATGGCGCGGCAAGCCGCTCTTCGTGCGCAACCGCACCAAGGCCGAGATCGCCAAGGCGGTCGCGGACGACGGCGCGTCGATGAAGGATCCGCAGAAGGACGCCGATCGCGTGAAGCCGGGCAAGGCCCAGTGGCTGATCGTCGGCGGCAACTGCACCCACCTCGGCTGCGTCCCGACCTTCGGCGGCGGCGAGTACGGCGGCTGGTTCTGCCCGTGCCACGGCTCGGTCTACGACACCTCGGGTCGTATTCGTAAGGGTCCGGCTCCGAAGAACCTGATCGTTCCGGAGTACGCCTTCCTGTCCGACACCAAGGTCAAGATCGGTTAAGCGAGATGAGCGGACATTCGACCTACGAACCCAAGACCGGTTTCGAGCGCTGGCTCGACGCCCGTCTGCCGATCGTGCGCCTGGGCTACGACAGCTTCGTCGACTACCCCACGCCGCGTAACCTGAACTACTGGTGGACCTTCGGCGGCATCCTGTCGCTGTGCCTGGCCTCGCAGCTGATCACCGGCATCATCCTGGTGATGCACTACACCCCGAGCGCCGACCACGCCTTCGCCAGCGTCGAGCACATCATGCGCGACGTGAACTACGGCTGGCTGATCCGCTACATGCACGCCAACGGCGCGTCGATGTTCTTCATCGCCGTCTACATCCACATGC
>Ga0102591_1002346_pt1 | contig 21046 bp, 24 predicted proteins | sample AraplaCol_mCL_r2_2_FD_76860 | JGI IMG/M metagenome (GOLD analysis project Ga0102591, IMG submission 76860) | Arabidopsis root microbial communities from North Carolina, USA - plate scrape MF_Col_mCL_r2 (SPADES assembly) (version 2) | ecosystem: Host-associated > Plants > Roots > Endosphere... | reverse complement strand
GTCGCGGTAGAAGCGCTTGACGACGATGCCGAACATGATCGGATCGGACACCTTCATCATCGTCGCCTTCAGGTGCAGCGAGAACAGCACGCCGCGCGCGAGCGCGTCGTCGATCTGCGCATCGACGAAGGTCGACAGCGCCTTCGCGCTCATCAGCGAAGCGTCGATGACTTCGCCGGCCTGCACCTTGATGTTGGTCTTGAGCATGTTGCGGCGGCCGTCGTTGCCGGTGAGCTCGATCGAGACCGCGCCGGCCTTGTCGATCACCTTCGACTGCTCGCTGGCGTAGAAATCGCCGGCGTCCATGTGCGCGACGTGGGACGTCGAATCCGCACTCCACGCACCCATGCGGTGCGGATGCTTGCGCGCGTAGTTCTTCACCGAAAGCGGCGCGCGGCGGTCGGAATTGCCTTCGCGCAGCACCGGGTTCACCGCGCTGCCCTTGACTCGGTCGTAGCGCGACTTGATGTCGTTTTCTTCTTCGCCCTTGGGCTCTTCCGGATAGTCCGGCAGTGCGTAGCCCTGCTGCTGCAGTTCGGCGATCGCGGCCTTCAGCTGCGGCACCGAAGCGGAGATGTTCGGCAGCTTGATGATGTTCGCGTCCGGCGTGGTCGCCAGCTGGCCGAGTTCGGCCAGATCGTCGGCGATCTTCTGATCGGGCTTCAGGCGCTCCGGAAACAGCGACAGGATGCGGCCAGCCAGCGAGATGTCGCGCGTTTCCACGGCGATGCCTGCCGGCGCGGTGTAGGCCTCGATGATCGGCAGCAGCGATTGCGTGGCCAGGAACGGCGCTTCGTCCGTCAGCGTGTAGAGGATCGTGGGCGTGTTGGGCATGTCGGACTCGCTAGCGGAAGACGTGGGCGGAAGGCCGGTGCGATCGCGGCGCGGCGTGGCGCTCGGCGGGGCCTGTTCGACGCGCGCGCCGTTTGGCGCGCAACCCCGGCATTGTCGCGTTTTCGATGCGGCCCGGCAAAGCGCGCGGGCGCAACGGTGAAGTGCGCCGGGACGTTACCGCACGCGAGGGTATGGCGTGCGGCCTGGTACTCGGGCTACGAAGCGGCGCCGCAGCACTTCTTGTACTTCTTGCCGCTGCCGCAGGGGCAGGGCGCGTTGCGATCGGGCGTGGCTTCGCGGCGGATCGGCTCGCGCGGCGTGAGCGCGTCGATGCGCAGGTGGTGCAGGTCGGCGAGCATGCCGGGCAGCGAAGCGATGATCTCCAGGCGTTCGCGATAGCTCACCGGCTCGCCGGGCTGTTCGGGATCCTCGCCGACGATCTCGCCGCTGGCGAGTCGATCGAAGCGCAGGAAGATCTCGTCGACCCAGTCATGCTCGTCGAGCCACTGGTCCCACTTGATCTCGCTCAGTTCGACCGCGCGGAAGAAGCCGAACGCCCAGTCGCGGCCGACGTCGAGTTCGTCGTCCTGCTCATCATCCGGGTTCTCCGGCAGCCACAGCAGCGGCGCGAGATGGTCGGGCAGGTCGTCGTCGCCATGGCGCACGCGCTGGCTGACCATGTTCCAGTGACCCATCAGCAGCGCTTCGACCTGCTGGCGCTCCTCGTCGTCCTTCCAGCGCGGCTTCGAGCCCCATACGGCCTCCTGCCACTGCTCGTAGGGAATGACTTCCGGGCCGACGGCCAGCGCCGAGAGGTAACCGTCCAGCGCCTCGAGGTTGAATCCCTTGAACGGGACGGCGCGCTGCTCGAGCAGCTCGGCGAGGCGTTCGATCTGGTCGTCGTCGAGGTAGGCGGGGGCTTTCATCGGATCGGCTCGTGCTTCGCGGGGGCGCGTCATGGTAGTCGCAGTGGGGTTGCCTCGCCGAGAATTCGTGCATGAACCCGACCCATTTCGTCCCGATCGCAGCTTCAGCCGCCTGCCCCTGCGGTCGCGGCCGCCCGTACGGCCATTGCTGCGGCCCGTTGCATTCCGGCGCGCCGGCACCCGACGCCGAGGCGCTGATGCGTTCGCGCTACTGCGCCTACGTGCTGGGCGATGTCGCGTACGTGCTGTCGAGCTGGCATCCGGACACGCGTCCGGCGGAACTCGACCTGGGCGATGCGGCCGCGACGCGCTGGCTAGGACTCGACGTGAAGCGTCACACGCCTGTAGATGCGGACCACGCCGTCGTGGAGTTCGTGGCGCGATACCGGGTCGGCGGAGGCTCGGCGTTCCGTCTGCACGAGATCAGCCGCTTCGTGCGCGAAGACGGGCGCTGGTACTACGTGGATGGCGTGTTGCCAGCGCGCTGAGGCGAAAAATGCTCAATGCGTTCGGTGTTTCGTTGTGCCAACCATTCAGACGGGCTCGCTTGGAGCTCGCAGAAACGAGGGTTGCATATGGAACTCAAGTCCAACGTCGTGGAAAGCGTTCGTGAACTAACCCCTTCGGAGATCTCAAGCGTCTCTGGTGGCTGTGCCGATTTCTCTGATGTCCAGAGCACGGTGAGCTCTACAGGGTACTTCTGCTGGCGGAGCATGTGTTTCACTCCCGCCAGGTAAGAGCCGGCAACATGCCCATATCCCCGCAGCGCAAGCTGCGGGGCCAAAAAAAGGGCGCGGTGGAGAGCCGCGCCCATGCTTGCCCACCAGGAGGTGGGGGAGAGAGACGGTTACTTGACCTCGAAGTCGCGCGTCTGCGTGACGGCGCCGTCCAGCAGGACTTCGAGCTTGTACTTGCCGGTCGGGAAACCCTTCGGGCTGTTGATGCTGAAAACGGTCTGGCCCGGGCCCGCGAAGTTGATGTCCTCGCTGGCTTCCTTGACGGTCTGGCCGTCCTGGAAGGTCCACTTCGCTCCGAGCTTGCCCGCTACCGCCGTGGCGGGGTCGGACGTCGTCGTGCCGACCGAGGCGTTGATCGTGTCCTTCGGCTTGAACGTTGCCGTCGGGGTGGCGATCTTCTTGTCCGGGCCGACCGTCGTGCCCAGGTCCACCGTGGTGACGGACACCGTGGCGGCCGGCGCAGGCGGCGGGGTCGGTGCGACCGGTTCGGTCGTTGCCGGCGGCGTGCTGACGGCGACGGGTTCTTCCTTCTTCTTGCAGCCGACCAGGGCGACCGAAGCGAGCAGCGCGGCGGCGAGGGCAGTGGTCAGGCGGTTGCGGATCATCATCGGGACATCTCCTAAGGTGGCAGTGGGCAGTGGGTCAGGCGGCGTCATTCGCTCGCAGGCGGGATGCGCAGCACCTGGCCGGGCTGGATGCGGTCGGGATCGTCGAGCTGGTCGCGGTTCGCTTCGAAGATCGCGTTCCACTTCCCGGCCTTGCCATAGAACTGCTTGGCGATGTGCGACAGCGTGTCGCCCTTCTGCACGGTGTAGCTCTGCGCTTCACCGGCCGTAGCCGATTCGATCTGTTCGGTGGAGCTGATCGACGACTGGACGTCGCTGAAATCCGGCTTGATCTGTTCCGTGCTTTCGACGTTGCTTTGCACGTCGGAGAAGTCGGCTTTCTTGTCCGGTGTGGTCACGTGGGGTGTCTCCTGCGTTGGCGGAGGCACCATGGCACGCGCCCTGTTAAGGGTAGGTAACAGGGCAGGGAGAAAATCGCGCGTTGACGTGAAGCGCTATTGCCGTTCGTCGCGACCAGGCGCCGGTCGTTCCAGGCCGGGCGTTGCGCGCCACGGATTGATGTCCAGACCACCGCGTCGGGTGTAGCGCGCCTCGACCGACAAACGCTGCGCACCGGTGCGTGCGATCAGGTCGACGAACACGCGTTCGACACACTGCTCGTGGAACTCGGCGTGGTCGCGGAACGAGACGAGATAGCGCAGCAAGCCGGCGCGATCGAGTTTCGGTCCGTGGTAGTCGATGACGATGCGCGCCCAGTCCGGTTGGCCGGTGACGGGGCAATTCGACTTGAGCAGCGAACTGGTCAGCGTCTCGGTGACGACGTGCGAGGCGTCGGCGGACAGGTGGTCGGCGTTCGGCGGGCCGTAGTCGTCGATCTCGACATCGAGCGCGTCGATGCAATCGAGCACCGCGTTTTCGGGCGCGGCTTCGTCGATCGGCGGCAGGCCGAAGACCACATCCACCGGTGCACCTGCGACACGCGAGAGGTCATCGACGATGCGCGCGCGCACGTCCGCATCGGACGCGAAGCGCGCGGCGTTGAACGAGTTGAGGTAAAGCTTGAGCGACTTGGATTCGACCAGGTTCGGCGACGTGGCCGGCACGGTGATCGTCGCCGTGCCCACGCGCGGCTTGCCGCGGCCATCGAGCCAGCTGAGTTCGTAAGCGTTCCAGCGATCGACACCGATGAACGGCAGCGCGCCCGAATCGACGCCGATGTGGTCGCGGCCCAACGAACGGGCGATGGGGAAAAGCAGGCTCGCGTCGTACTCGCGTGGGTAGTCGACGTGACGGCCGAGGGGGAGGTCGTGGGTCATTGCGCGATTTTACAGCCCCTGCTTCCTCGCCCCGGCGAAGATCGCGCGACTACGCAATCTGCGCACAGCACTTTGCCGATTGCGACCATGAACCCTCACGCCCGGTTCAGTTCCTGCACCTGTCAGTACAGTATTCAGGTTAAATTTCGGTTAGGTCCGGATACTCCACGGCACCGGCGCCACTCGCGTTTCCCCCAAACAGGCGCCGGGACAACTAATAAAGAGGCTGAGACCTTATGAAGCGTTCCCTGCTTGCCCTGACCCTGCTCGCCGCGCTGCCGTTTGCCGCGTCGGCTGCCGACAACGTCTCGTACAACTACATCGAAGGCGGCTACATCGGCACCAACACCGACAGCTTCGGCAGCTTCCGCGACGCCCCGGATTCCGACGGCTGGTCGGTGGGCGGTTCCGGCGCCATCGCGCCGAACTTCCATGTTTTCGGCAACTACAGCAGCCAGGAGTTCGACCACAACTTCGGTGACGTGGATCGCTGGCGTCTGGGCGTGGGCTACAACCACGAGATCAACTCCAGCGTCGACCTGCTCACCCGCGTCGCCTACGAGAAGGCCGAGTTCGACAACATCGACTTTGACGGCTGGAGCGTGGAAGCCGGCGTGCGCGCCGGGCTGACCCCGAACCTGGAAGCCTATGCGCTGGCCGGTTACGAGGACTACGACCAGGGCGTCGACGGCGAGTTCTACGGCCGCGTCGGTGCGCAGGTGAAGTTCAACCAGATGTGGGGCCTCAATGGCGAAGTGAAGTTCGTCGACGGCTACACCGAGTACTTCGTCGGCCCGCGCGTCAGCTTCTGATCGCACGACGACAACCCGACTCGAGTCATCGAGTTCCACGACAACGCTCTCTCTCCCCCTTGTCGTGATTGGAAGCCCGGCTCCGGCCGGGCTTTCTTTTTGGGTCAGATCCTGACCCTGCATCACGAGGCCATTGTGACGGCCGTCCCCGTGGGATATCGTGCCGCCGCCGCTGCAACGGCGGCCAAGGACTGTCACCACAAGGATCAGGGGATTTCATGAAGAAGCGTTTTGTTCTGGCTGCCATGCTGGCGGCCGCACCGTTTGTCGCCTCCGCTGCGGGCAACGGTTTGAGCTACACCTATGTCGAAGGCGGTTACGCCCAGGCGAAGATCAACGAGAATTTCGACGATTTTGGCGACGTCGATGCCAGCGGCGGCTACCTGAAGGGCTCGTTCGAGTTCAGCCCGTCGTTCTACCTGTTCGGCACCTATGCGAAGGCATCGGACGACGAAACCATCGAACCGATCGACGGACTGACCGTACGGCTCGAGGACGATTTCACGCAGGCCGAGGGCGGCGTGGGCTACCACATGGCGTGGGGCGAGAACGTCGATTTCATCGCCGAGGCGGCTTACGTCAGCCTTGAGCGCGACGTCACAGTCACTGCGCGCTTCCAGGGCGAGTCCGACAGCGATTCGGCCACCATCGACCAGCACGGCGGTCGCGCGGCGCTCGGCGTCCGCGGCGGCAACGAACGTGCGGAAGGCTGGTTCAAAGTCGGTTACCTCGGTGGCAGCGATTTCGACGGCAACTTCATCGGAACGCTCGGCGGCCAGTACAAGTTCAACCCGACGTGGGGCCTGGTCGGCGAAGTCGAAGTGATCGACGACATCACGCGATACACCGCGGGCGTGCGCGCGAGCTTCTGATTCACGCGCCATGCGGCACCCCGAAGACCCGGCTCCGGCCGGGTCTTTTCATATGCGACCGGGAGCCCATGCCGGGTGAGTCCTTTCGTGCCAAAGTGCGGCCTCGCGTTTTCGTACCCGTTGGGGATCCAATGAAGAAGCAACTCGCCCTCGCGTTGGCGCTCGCCGCCGCGCCCGTCGCCGCGTTCGCCGGCGGCCACAGCTACACCTACATCGAAGCCGGTTACGTGCAGCTCGACCAGGAATTGCCGGCGCCGCCGGGCTTCGAGATCGACGACATCGAGGCTGGTGGTTTCTATCTCGCCGGTTCGGCTGAGATCGCACCGTCGATCCACGTGTTCGGCGCGTATCGCGATGGCGACGACGACGTGGGCATCTCCGTGCCGCTGGGCGGCGAAGTCGCCAGTGCGCGCGTCGACATGTCGCAGAGCGTGCTGGGCGTGGGCTGGCATCACGAACTGCGCGAACGTACCGACCTCGTCGCCGAGTTGAGCTGGCTGAGCACGGAGATCGACGTCAAGAACGACGAGGAAGGGGCCGTGGACGGCGACGACGTCCGCTTGGCCGTCGGCGTTCGCTACCTCATCGCCAACAACGTCGAGGTATGGGTGAAGGGCAACTACACGGACGGCGACCTCTACGAGGGTGCCTTCAGCGCGAGCGCCGGCGTCCAGTACAAGCTCACCCGCACCTGGGGCCTGGTGGCCGAAGCCGAGGGCGGCGGCGACACGGCGATGTTCGGGGTGGGCGTTCGCGCGAGCTTCTGACCGCGCAAGAAACACCGCATTGCGACGGTCTGGCTTCCGGGGAGGAAGCCGGGCCGGCTCGCGACCGCCGCGCGCGATGGACGCAAGGCACTTCCGCGGCATGGACGCTGTACGACTCATGGGGAAACGATGAAGAAGGAACTTACGCTGGCCGCGTTGCTGGTGGCGGCGCCGTTCGCCGCGCCCGCCGCCGAACCGCTCAGCTACACATACCTGGAAGGCGGTTACGCACGCCAATCGAAGGACGAGCTGCCCAGCCTGTGGGGCGGGATGATGCAGTCGTTACGCCCGGAAGCGCCGGATACCGACGGCTTCTTCATCGGTGCTTCGTTCGCGATCACTGACAGCTGGTACGCGTTCGGCAACTACCGCCATGGCACCGACGGCGTCGATGTCGCAACTCTCGACCTCTTTCTGGGCGAGGTTACGGCGACGTCGGAGCATGACGTGACGGCCAAGACGCTGAACGTCGGCGTGGGCTACCGCTATGGGCTATCCGACACCACCGACCTGCTGGCGGAGATCTCGGCCCATCGCATGGAGTTCGATATCGAGGGCGACCGTTATCCGGACGATCCGAACACCGACCCGCGCGTGAGCCTCGGCGTGCGTACCGCGTTCGGACCGATGGAGGCGTGGGCCAAGGCCCATTACACCGACATCAGTCCCGTCGATCGGGGCGACGAGCCGTCGGGATTCAGCGCCAGCGGCGGCCTCCAGTACAGGTTCACGCCCATGTTCGGCATCGTCGGCGAATACGAGGGCGGCGATGGATACTCGCAGTACACGCTCGGCGTTCGCGGAAGCTTCTGACGGACCCACCTCGCCGACAAAAAAAACCCGGCCGAGGCCGGGTTTTTCTTGGATGGGCAGTCTTGGTCAGCCGAACAGGTTGCGCGGATACTCCGGCTTCTGTTCGCGCGACAACAGCAGCTTCAGGCCTTCACCCGGCGTGATGTCGCCATGCAGGACGGCCTGCACCGCGCTGGAGATCGGCAGTTCGATGCCGTGGCGTTCGGCCTGGCGCATGACCTCGTCGGCGGTCTGCACCGATTCGACGACCTGGCCGATCTCGCGCACTGCATCCTCGATCGACTGGCCGCGGCCGAGCGCGAGGCCCAGGCGACGGTTGCGCGACAGATCGCCCGTGCAGGTGAGCACCAGATCGCCCAGGCCGGCCAGGCCCATGAGCGTTTCCGCCTTGCCGCCGATGGCGTGATTCAGGCGGAGCATCTCGTTGAGGCCGCGGGTGATCAGGCCCGCGCGGGCGTTGAGGCCCAGCGCCATGCCGTCGGCGACGCCGGTGGCGACCGCCAGCACGTTCTTCATCGCGCCGCCGAGTTCGGCGCCGAGCATGTCGTTGCCGGTATACGCGCGGAACGCCGGCCCATGCAGCGCGTCGGCGACGGACTGCGCGAACGACGCATCGTTGCCATGCACCGTCAGTGCGGTCGGCAAGCCCTGCGCGACTTCCTTCGCGAACGAAGGGCCGGTCACCACGGCCAGCGGCACGTCGGGACCGAGCACCTCTTCGGCGACTTCATGCAGGAATCGGCCGCTGCCCGGCTCGAAACCCTTGGTCGCCCACGCGACCCCGGCGTGCGCCGGACGGTGCGGAGCCAGCTTGCGCAGCGTTTCGGCGAAGGCATGCGAGGGCACGACGACCAGCACGAAGTCGGCGCCCTTGAGCGCCTGCGCGAGGTCGGTGGTCGCGCGCAGCGAGTCCGGCAACGGAATGCCGGGCAGGTAGCGCGGGTTCTCGTGGCGGGTGTCGATGGCCTCGATGCCGTCGGCATCGCGACCCCACAGCACGGTCGGATGACCGTGCCGTGCGATCAGGGCTGCCAGGGCGGTGCCCCAGGAGCCCGAACCGAGGACCGCGACGCTCGGAAGTGAGTTCGCTTCCATGCCGCGGGCGCGATCAGGCGTTGCCGGCGGTCTCGGCGTCGGCCAGACCCGACTGCTGCTGGGCGGCGCGCTGACGCAGGCCTTCGGCGTAGAGCGCGTCGAAGTTGATCGGCTGCAGGTAGAACGGCGGGAAGCCGCCAGCCTGGATGAGGTCGCTGATCAGCTGGCGGGTGTACGGGTAAAGGACGTTCGGGCAGTGCGTGCCGAGCATCGCGTCCAGCGTCTGGGCGTCGAAGCCGACCAGGCCGAACACGCCGGCCTGCTTCACTTCGGCCACGTACAGGGTCTTCTCGTTGGCCGAGCAGGTCAGGGTGATGCCCAGGACCACTTCGAACGCGTTGTCGTTGAGGCGCTGCACGCTCTGGTTGAGGTTCATCGAGAGCTGCGGCTGGGCCTGCTCGTTGAAGATCGCCGGACCGCCCGGAACCTCGAAGGAGACGTCCTTGACGTAGATCTTCTCGACGGTGAACGCCGGGCCGTTGTTCTCGGCGGACGCGGCATTGCCGTTGACGTTTTCTTCGGACATCTCGTGACTCCAGGCAAAAATTAAGTGTGTGAAAGTGCGGAAACCGGCCGATTATGGCACGCGTTAACGACGTGCCCGGCTGTTCAGAATGCGTGGGCGACGGTGCCCCGACGAGCCTTCAAGGCTGTCCCCAGAACCGGTGTTGGGGCGCGCGCGGCGGCGATCAAGTCCGCGCCGCGCGGCAAATTCGCACGTGTCAGGCGCGACCCTTCACCAGCGGCAGATCGGCCGACTGCCAGGCGCCGATGCCGCCGTCCAGCCAATAGACGTGCTTGAAGCCGGCCTTCTTCAGGCGCTTGGCGGCATCCGCCGAGCCCTGGCCATTGCGGCACACCACCACGACCGGCAGCTCCTTCGCGCCGGCGAGCAGCTTGCTCTCCGGGTCGAACTGGCTGGGCTGCACCGACTTGCTGCCGGCGATGTGGCCCTTTTCGAACTCGTTGCTGGCCGACAGGTCGATGACCAACGCGTTCTCGCGGTTCATCAGGCCCGTCAGTTCGGCCGGGCGCAGCGCCTTGTAGCCGCGGAACAGGCGCGCGACTTCGGTGTAGAGGATCGCCAGCGTCAGGCCGACGAGACCGAGCGAGAGATAGAGGTGGCGCTCGGCGAAGGCCAGCAGGTCTTGGAAAGTCACTTAGATCACGGCGGCGGAACGGGGCCGGGATTGTCGCCCAGTGGCGGCGGCGGCGCAAAACGCCCGGTCTGGCCTTACTCGCCGTCCCACAGATCCGGCATCCCGGACACCAGCCACCAGTTCTTGCCTGCTTCATCCCAGCGCCATTCCTCGCGGTAGCGCACGGTGCGTTCGGCCTGGGTGTGGCGGTTGACCACGCCGATCTCGATGTCCCGCAGCGCCACGCCGCCCTTCTTGTCGGCGCTGCTGGTTTTCTCGCGATAGGCGGTGATCTGCACCTGCTCGTAGCGCTTGAGTTCCAGGTCGGTGACCGGATGCGCTTCGCGGTAGCCGGGTTCGATCAGGCTCAGCGCGCCCTCGAAGTCGCCCCAGCGGATCGCCCCCGACCACGCGTACTGGTTGGCCTGGAGCTGGTCCATCTTGCCTCGGGCGAACGCCGCAGGGGCGGCCGCGAACAGCAGCGCCAGCACGGCCAGCAGCAGGGTCTTGGTCAGGCGCATCGCGTTCCCCTCGATTCGAGCGTCCATGCTAGCCGCTGACGGGCGCCGCCGCGCGCGGTTTGGCGATGGCGACGTAACGGGCGGTGAACTCGGTCGCGATTCCGCCATCGGGCAGCTTCGCGCGGGCGACCAGGCCGATGCGTGCACGGCCGCGTTCACGAAGCGTCGCGATGAAGCCGGGCCATGCGGAGTCCGGTGCCACTTCGGCCTCGACGTCCAGGTCGGCGAACAGCGGCGCGAGGTAGCGGATCTGGCTGTCGGCGACGAAGACCTCGGCCTCAAGGCCCGCTTCCTCGATGTGCAGCGACACCACCCCCCACGACGCCAGCGTCATCATCGAAGCAAGACTGCCGCCGAAAGCGCAGCCCTTGTCGTTGACGTGCGTGGACAGCGGCGCGTGCAGGCGAAGGCGATGGCCGTCGTAGCCGGCGACGGTCACGTCCATCGCCGCGACCGGGGGCATCGACTGATAGTGGTGGTGCAGCCGGGCGAGCGCGTCGGAATGATCGTGGCCGGCAGTGCCGGCATCGGTCTGGAATTCGGAAGTCATGCGGATCGTGGGGGACCGATAGCGAGGGGGCAGGACGTGCGGGCGGCTATGCTGGTGCGATGCCCGATCCCGCGACGCCCGGATGGTACGTGATCTCGCTGCGCGCCCGCGGCGAGCACGCGCCGATGCGCGTTGCGGCCGCGTCGGTGGGCGCCGGGATCGTTGCGATCTCGCCCTGGCGCCTGCATCTGCGCGAAGACGCCGCGACGCGCGAACGCCTTCGCGAAGCGCTCGCCGCGCCGCGTGTCGTGTTCACCAGCCCCGTCGCCGTGCGCGCGGCCAGGCGCTTGCAACCGCTGCGCGCGCTGTCCGCGCAACGCTGGTTCGCCGTCGGCGAAGGCACTGCGATGGCGTTGCGGCGGGCCGGAGTCGCGGAGGTCGAAGCGCCGCAACGCATGGACAGTGAAGGCCTGCTGTCTCTGCCAGGGTTGGCTGAAATTCGCGATGAAACGGTCGGCTTCGTCACCGCGCCCGGTGGTCGCGGCGTTCTGGTACCGACGCTCGAAGCGCGCGGCGCACGCGTCATCCGTGCCGACGTGTACGAACGCATCGCGGTCGCGCCATCGCCGCGCTCGCTCGCGCAGCTGGCGAAACTCGACGCGCCGATGAAACTGGCGCTGTCGAGCGGCGAAGCACTCCAGCTCGTCATCGACGCGCTTCCTGAATCCCTGCGCGAACGCCTTCGCCAGGCACAGGTCGTCGCGGCGAGCGAGCGCCTCGCTGCACTCGCCCGCGAACACGGATTCACCGACGTCATCCTCGCGCGCAGCGCGCGTCCGGCAGACCTTGTCGCAGCGGCGGCCGGCATGCCCGCGGAGTGACGCACATCGCCTTCCGGTAGCATGGCGACCTCCGCCGCTTTGCCGATCGAGCCGAGTCAGCCGTGTCCGAACTTCCCGCCCCGACGCCGCCGCCCGCCCGCCGTTCCTACGGCTGGATCGCGTGGTTGATCGTCGCAGTGCTGGCCGTCGCGGCCGGCGCGTGGGGCTGGAACGCGTGGCAGGCGCGCAACGAACACGATCGCGAGCGCCAGGCCGACGCCGGCCAGCGGCTGGATGCGGTGGAAGGCCGCATCGATGCGATCCGCCGCGACCAGCGCTCGCAGCTTCAGCGCCTGCAGCAGGCAGATGCGACGAACCGCGTCCTGCGCGACGAAGTGCTCGGCATCGGCCAGCGTTCGTCGCTGATCGAAGACACCGTGTCCAAGCTCGCCGATCCCAATCGCCATGGCGCGCAGGCGCTGCGCCTGGACGAAACCGAACTGCTGCTCAACATGGCGCAGCAGCGGCTGTTGATCGCCGGCGACCTGGAAGGCGCGCGTCGCGCCTACGTGCTGGCCGGCAACGTGCTCGACGGCATCGACGACCCCGCTTACCTCAGCCTTCGCCAGACGCTGCAGCAGGAGCGCGCCGGCCTGGATGCGCTGGGCGTCGAACCGCGCGTGCGCGCGATGGCCGAACTCGACGCGTTCGCGCTGACGATCAGCACCGCGCCGATCCCGACGCAGGCGAACGTGCCGGCCGATTCGCCATGGTGGCGCCGCGCGTTCGCGACGCTGATCGACGTGCAGCCCAGCGACCGCACCGTCGCCGTGCAGCCGGCCGACCGCATCGCGGCGGCGTCGGGATTGCAGCTGGAAATCTCGCTCGCCCGCGCGGCCGCCGAACGTCGCGACCAGGCCGGTTTCCGCGCCGCGCTGCAACGCGCCGACGGCTGGGTGACGCGGCTGTGGCCGCCGTCGCCGACGCTCGACAAGCAGCGCGAGCAGCTGCGTGCGATCGGCGCGCGCGAGCTTTCACTTTCGCTTCCGACGCTGGGCAGCACACTGCAGCAGTTGCGACAGCTGCGCACGGCGGGCTGATCGCACCGGCAGGCCAGGCACGCACGAACGCGTCGACGACCCCACGACAAGGAGCCGCCCTTGAACCTGTTCCGCAACGTGCTGTTCTGGATCGTGCTGGCGCTGGTGGGTGCGCTGGTCGCGCAGTTGCTGGTGCTCGACCCGGGCTACGTGCTCGTCCGCTACGGCGGCAACGACTACACCACCAACGTCCCCAAGGCGATGGCGCTGCTGATCGTCGCGCTGGTCGTGCTGTGGCTGTTGTGGAAACTGGCGACGCTACCGTTCACGGCGATGCGCCGGCATCGTCGAAAGCAATCGCGCGCACGTCTGATCGACGGCTTCGACGCCGTGCATCGCGGCGAATGGAACCGCGCGGAGAAACTGCTGGAGCAGGCGTCGCAGGAATCCGACGCGCTGGCCGTCGGCCGCATCGGCGCCGCGCGTGCGGCGTGGGCGCGCGGCGACGAAACGGCGGCGCGTGCGCATCTGGCTGCGATCGGAACCAGTAATCCCGCTTCACGCGCGATCGCCGACGCCGAGTTCGCGCTGACGCAGGGCCGCGCGGGCGACGCGCTGTCAATCCTCGATGCGCCCTCGGCGACGCCGTTGCCACCGCGCGGCCTTGTGCTGCGCGGCGAAGCGCTCGCTGCGCTGGGTCGCAGCGGCGAGGCCTACGGCACGCTCGGCGCGTTGCGCCAGCAGCAGGCGTTGTCGAACGAACGTCTCGCCGCGCTGGAAGCGCAATGGGCCGCGGCCTCGCTGCGCGAAGCGGCCGATGCGAACGTGCTGGCCGATCGCTGGGAGGCGCTGCCGAAGCCGCTTCGCAGCGACCCCGCAGCCGTGGCCGCCTATGCCGAACGCGCCGCCGCGATGCGCTGGGACGAAGCGGCAGCGAAGAGCGTCGAGCAGGCGCTGGATTCGCGCTGGGATGAATCGCTGGCCGCGCTCTACGGGCGCTTGCCGGTGAATCGCCATGAGCAGCGCCGCGCCACCGCCGAGCGCTGGCTGTCGGCGCACCCCGCCAGCCCGGCGCTACTGCTCACGCTCGCGCGTTTGTCGCGCGCGCAGGGACAGTGGCCGCAGGCGGAGCAGTACCTGCATCGCGCGCTGGCGCAGGGAGCGAACAGCGAGGCGTGGGAAGAACTTGGCCAGGGCTTCGCCGCCGCCGGCGAAGAGAAGCTCGCGCGGCACAGCTACGCGAACGCGCTGGCCGCCTCGCGCGGCGAAGCGACACCGCCGCTGCCCGGGCGCGACCTGCGGCAGACGATCTTCGACCAGGCCGTCATGGAAGAACGCGACGCGCACGGCGTGCCGCGCTTGCGGGAGTAACGCCGTCATTCCAGATTGCACCCGCGTTCATGCAAGAGGCACCGGGTCGCAACCGCATTCTCGTTCAGCCGCAGCGTCCTACGATCGCCCCATCACCCGACGGCATCGCGACGACGACATGGCCAGAACCGCACTCACCCTCGCCGCAAGCCTGCTGCTGGCCGTCAACACGCTACCCGCCGCCGCACAGGATTTCGGCGGCTGGGGCTTCGATCCCGGCGCACTCGTCGCCGACGGCCGCGAACTGCTGTTGCGCGCGCCCGATGCGAGCGTCGACGGGCTCTTCCAGGCCGTGCACGCGAGCGCGCAGACGCCGCAGGACGCAGGCACGCTATGCACGTTGTTCGATCCCGACGCGCAGCGCGACCTCGACGGCTACAACCGCATCGCATCGCAGCTGAGCGAGACGAGCCGCATGCGTTTCGCCGACGCCGCGACGAACTTCTTCCTGACTGCCGCGCAGAGCCCGCGCCAGCCGTACGACGCGAATGTCGCCACGCAGGCGCTGAAGGCTGCCGGTGTGCGCGCCGCGTTGCTCAACGATGGATTCCTCGCCGGCCTCAATGGCGGTGACCACGATGCACGCTGCCGTTCGGTCGGGTGGCTGATGGATGCGATGGCATCGCGCCCCGTTGGCGAACGCGCCTCGGTGATGCGATTGCTGCTGAGCCAGGGCATCGACTACCTCTCGCTAGGCGCCGGCACGCAGCGCTGACGCGCGCTCAGCGCCGAGGTTCGACGCGGAACATCACGCGCCGTTCGAACGGCGTTCCCAGCGGGATCGCGCGATAGCCGTAGCCGTCGACCCGCGCGCGCACGGTCGGCCAGTCGTCCTGCTTGGTGATCCACACCACGCCGTGTTCGTGCTCGCCGAGTTCAACGGCGAGCGGTTCGTCGTACTGCGGGTTGAAGCGCGGCTCGTGCAATGCATCGAGTGAGATCTTCTCGATCTCCATGCCGCGCCCGAGCTCAAGGTGCAGGCCGTAACGCGCCATGTCCTCGACGAAGACGACCTCGTGGACCGGGCCCGGCGCGCGTTCGACGATCGCCTGCGCCCACGCGTGCGCGTTCTTGTGCGTCGGCCAGTACGCGGTCGCCGCCTTTGCTACCAGCAGCAACAGCGCCCACGCGAGCAGCTTCGGCCATGATGGCAGGCCGCGTCCTTCGCGTTCCCACTGCATTGCGACGATCACCGCCATCGGCACGAACAACGGCAGCAGGTACAGCGGCATGCGCGAGCGTGCGATGAAGAACACCGCCAGCGGCAGCAGCAGCCACAGCACGAGCACCAGCCATTGCGCGTCGCGCTGGCGGCGCTGCGGATCGCGCCACCACGGACGAACCATCGCGGGCAGTCCGCGCGCGAAGCGCCACAACGTCGGCGTCCACGGCAGGGTGCCGACGATGAGCGTTGGCACGTAGATCTCGATCCAGCCGTACCACTCGCCATGGCGGCCGAACTCGCCGGTTGTCATGCGGTTGACGAGTTCGTCATGGACGAAATACGAGAACAGCCCCGGATTGCCATGGAACACCGCGAGGTACCACGGCAACGCAAGCAACGCGAAGAGCAGCAACCCCGACCATTGCAGCACGCGATGCTCGCGCCGTCCCGGCAGCAGGAAATCGAACAGCAGCACCACCGGCAGCGGGAACAGCCCCGCCGGCCCCTTGGTGACGAACGCCAGCGCGAGCGCGATCCACATCAGCGCGATCCAGCGACGCGGATGCGCGGTCGGCGCAAATCGCGCTTCCACGAACGCCCACATCGCCAGCGCGATCCATGCGCTGAGCAGGTAGTCGGTCGTGATCATCTGCGACGCGCCGAACGGAAACAGCATCGTCGCGTACGCCACCGCTGCAGCCTGCTGCGACCCTGGCGCGAGGCGCGCCGCGACGCGCCACGCCAGCCATGTGCAGAGGAGGTAGGACAACGCAGCCGGCAATCGCGCGGCCCACGTGTTCGTGCCGAACACCGCGACGCTGGAGGCGATCGCCCAGTACGTCAGCGGCGGTTTGGTCCAGTGGCCGATTTCGTCGTTGCGGCGAGGATTGAGCCAGTCGCCGCTGTTGAGCATGTTCAGCGCGACGTTCGTGTAGCGGCCTTCGTCGGGATCCCAGATGCCACGCGATCCCAGGAACGCCAGTGCCAGCACCACCGCGAACGCGGCAGTCCACAAGGCAGGCGATCTAAGGAGCTGGCGCATGGGCCCGGCCCGTAGGAAACCGGTGACAGGCTAGTGACCGGAGTGTCGGCGGCGTGTCGGAGAATCGGAAAGCGGGGAGAAAGCGGGAGCCCGGTGGGCACTCGCTCAACGAACCTGCGCGACCCAGTCCTCGAGGTTGTAGTAGTTCGTCACGCGATGGATGCGGTTGTCGCGCAGCTCGAAGAACGCGCCGCCCGGCAGCATGTACTTCTGTCCGCGGGCGGGCGGAAGGCCGGTGTCGTCGGCGAGGTATTCGCCGTGCACGATGTACTCCGCCGCTGCGCGAGCGCCGTCGGGCGACACCATCACCACGATGTCGTGCAGCTGCTCGCGATAACTCCGGTGCATGCGCTGCAGGAAGGCGGAAAACGCCTCGCGTCCGGTTTCGCGCGGGCCCTGGTTCAGATCGTGCACCACGTCATCGCCGAGCAGCACGAGCATGCCATCCCAGTCGCCGCGGTTGAACGCGGCGTAGTACGCCAGGATCAGTTCGGTGGCGCGGTCGTTGGTGCGGGTTCCGTCGATCTTCATCGCGAGTCCTTGCGGGACCAACATGCGCCGTCATGGGCGCGGAATCGCAATGATAGCCGGCGCCTGCACGGGCCCGACCGTGACCGGCTCCATAAAGCGCATTTGCCACGAAGCGCGCGTCGTTCGCCTTCACGCGGCCTACACACGTAGCGCGACCGCGCTCAGGCGTGGAATTCGAACGAACAGATATCGGCGCCGTCGTTGCGGCAATGCGTTTCGACCACGCGCAACGTCTGCGCTCCGTGCGCGCCGCCGAGCAGTCCGCCCAACATGCCGCGCAGGAAATGGCAGCACGCGCCGTGGTCGCCGCGATGGCAGAAGGGGCTGTCGCTCACGTGCAGCGCGTCGCCATGCAGTTGCGCCTGCACGATCTGCCGCATCGCCGGCAGCGCGACGCGTCGCACGGCTTCGCACAACGAAAGCGCGGCGACGGGCGCGAAATCGCGGGCCTGCACCCACGCGCCGATGCGCTCGCCGAGTTGCCGCAGCGCCTGCTCGCGCTGGTCGTCGGGCAGGTCGCGTTCGAGTTCGAGCAGCGGCACGAAGAGGTTCGGGTAGTCGCGCGTGAGCTGCGGCACCAGCGCTTCGATGCGATGCGAATCGCACGGCGAGGTTCCGGTGCAGCGCGGCGTCGCGATCGCGCGCGAGTGCGGATGCTCTTCCGGCGCTTCGTTGCCGGGCCGCGTCGCCTCGAAGTTCGTCACCAGCGGGTGCGTGGCGACGCATTCCTCCAGCGTCGCCAGGTTCTTCTGCGGGCCGCGTACCAGCATCGTGAGCACGACGCCGTCCTCGCCGCCGGCCATGCGCTGGCGCAGCAGGGCGAAGCCGTGCGCGATCACGGCCTGGCCAAGCGCCAACAGCAAGCCTTCGCGGCGGTCGGAGACCACGCGGAATTCCACGTCCACCATCCGCCACCCCCATGGCCCGATGTCGCGCGATATCGCGCGCCTTGGTATCGATGCGTCGTGCGCCGCGCGGATCTGGCGCCGGATCCCCATCCGGTGCCTCCTTCGTCGGCGATACGGTCGTTGTTGGCTTGCGCCAGAAACGGCAAAGGGATTCTGGTCAATTCGTCACAAAAAGCAATGGCGTGGCCCGGCGTGGACGCCGGGCCCGCTCAGGCGCGTGCGAACAGCGCCGGCAGTGCGTCCGGATCGACATTTCCGCCAGAAATCACCACGCCGATGCGCTGGCCGGCGAACAGGCCGGCGTGCTTGAGGATCGCGGCCAGCGCAACCGCCGAGGACGGCTCGACGATCTGCTTGGTCCGCTGCCAGAACAGGCGCATCGCCGCGACGGTGTCGGCGTCGTCCACCGTCAGCACCTGCGCGTCGTGGTCGCGCAGCATGTCGAAGTTGATGGCCCCGAGCGTGCCGCGCAGGCCGTCGCAGACCGTGTCGGGCGTGAACTCGGTGACGCGCTCGCCGCTCTGGAGCGAGGCGAAGGTTTCCGCCGCGCCGGCCGGCTCGGCCAGGAAGAGTCGCGCACCGTGGCCGCGCGCGGCGACGCTGAGCGCCGTTCCCGCGGCGAGCCCGCCGCCGCCGACCGGAACGACGATCGCATCGAAGCGTTCCGGCGCGCACAGCAGTTCCAGTGTGGCGGTGCCCTGGCCGGCGATCACGCGCGCATCGGTGTACGGATGCACGAGTTCGGCGCCGAGTTCGGCCTGCAGTTCGGCGCAGCGGGCCTCGCGCGCGGCGATGGTGGGCGCGCAGCGGTGCAGGGTGGCGCCGTAGGCCTCGATGGCCGCGAGCTTCGCCGCGACCGCGCCTTCGGGCACGACGACATGGCAGGCGACGCCGCGCGTGCGGGCCCCCAGCGCCAACGCGGCGCCGTGGTTGCCGGAGGAGTGCGTGACCACGCCGCGCGCGGCGGTGGCGTCGTCGAGCGACCAGATCGCGTTGCAGGCGCCGCGGAACTTGAAGGCGCCGGCGCGCTGGAGGTGCTCGGCCTTGAAGTGGAGTTCGCAGCCGGCCAGGGCGTCGAGTGTGCGCGAGCGCAGCACCGGGGTGACGTGTGCATGCGGCGCGATCCGTGCGGCGGCGGCGAGGACGTCGTCGAACGTGGGCATTGCGTGGGCGATGTCGTTCATGGGGCGATGGTAGGGCCTATGGGGTTTTCGCAGGCGCGACCTTGGCGGGCGCACGCGCGTTGAGCAGGCTGACGGCGGCCGATCCGGCGACGACCAGCGCGGCGCCGATCCAGCCCAGTGAGGTGATGCGTTCGGGTGCGAGCCACTGCGGCCACAGCGCATGGACGGCCGTCGCCGCGGCGATGCACAGCAATGGGGTCGTCGCCAGGATCGCCGACACGCGCGATGCCTCCCAATGCGCGAGCGCCTCGGCGAACGCCCCGTAGGCCCCGATGGTGTTGAACGCGCAGTAGGCCAGCAGCGCCCAGTGCAGCCCGTCGAGCTTCAGCAGCTGCGCCGGATGCGCGAACGGCAGTAGCGCGATGCTCGCGACGACATAGATGAAGAGCAGGATCTGCATCGAGCCCAGGCGCACCAGCAGCTGCTTCTGCAGCAGGGCATAGACCGCCCAGACGATCGCGCCGACGATCACCAGCGCAGAGCCGAGCACGTAGCCCGGCGCCTTCGCGCTGGCGGCCAGCTGGTCGGCGAAGAACAGCGCCATGCCGGCCACCAGCAGCGCGAGCCCAAGCCACTGCGCCGCGCGGAAGCGTTCGCCGAACACGTAGATTCCGCCCAGCGCCATCAGCAGCGGCGCCAGCTGGATGAGCAGCTGCGCATTCGCCGGCGTGGTGTGCTGGACGCCCAGCAGATAGAAGACGTAGTTGCCGACCAGCATCAGCGCGGCGACGACCAGCATCGTCCAGCCACGCCCGGCCAGTGCGCGATAGCCGCCCAGCCGGCCCCGCAGCCCCAGCCACGCGCCGGTGACCAGCGCCGCGACCAGGAAGCGGAACCAGGTCAACGTGATCGGATCCAGCGCTTGCAGCACCAGCTTCAGGGCAATCGGCAAGGTCGCCCAGCAGGCAGCGGTGATGAGGGTGAGCGTCAGCCCCAGCCGCCATTGGCCGGAGGCGCGGTGCAGGTTCATTGGCGGGTTCGTCGCGAAGGGGCGGCCATGCTGTCATCGCGCGAAACGCCCGGCAATGCACGGATGCGGCGCCGGCAGGACGCTACGCTGAACCTCGCCATCGCGGTGGTGATGGGGCCGGAAAAATTAAGGCCGGATTCAAAGCGCCGGCCGGAAGCTGGCGGCATACCCCGGGGGGTCCGCACACATGATCCGCAAACTCTTACTGCCTGCGCTGGCCGCCACGATGCTGGCGGGCTGCGTCTCTGGTTACGCCTACCGCGGCGGTGCCGGCGGTGGCGACTACTACCACGGCCAACCGTCGGTCGAATACCGCTACTACGGCGGGTACGGTGGTTATGGCGGCGGCTACTACGGTGGCTATTACGGCTATCCGTATGGCTATGGTGGCGCCGGCTACTACGGCTACCCGTATCGCTACGGGTACGGCTATCCCTACCCGTACGCGTACCCGCGCTATCCGGTGTACCGCTATCCCTACCGCTACGACCGTCATCCCGGCCAGCACTGGAATGGCGACAACCGTCCGCCGGGTCAGCACTGGAATGGCAATGGCCGTCCGCCGAACCAGCACTGGAACGGCAATCGTCCGCCGGGTCAGGGCTGGTCGGGCAATGGTCCGCGTCCGCAGATGCCGGGCGTGGGCGGTCCGCGACCGGATGGCCAGGGCACCGGCCCACGGCCGAATCGCCCCGGCAATGTGGGCCCGCGACCGACGCAGCCGCGCGCGGAGGCCGAGCCGCGTCGCTACTCGCCGCCGCCGCGCCCGCGTCCGACCAACTCGGACCGCGGCGTCCAGCAGCAGGAGCGTTGATCGGAGTGTCAGGGTCTCGGGCGCAGTCACATTTTTCCGCTTGCGCTCGGCGCCGACTGACGGCAATCTGCGGTCATTGACCGATTGCGTCGCTTTTGGACGTAACCGGTAGATGTCGGCCCAGAGCCGAACGCTCCATGTCGGCGCCCGATGAGGAACCACGGATCCCCCCTGTTCCGTCCCCATCGGGCGTCGGCGCCCATCCAGGCGGGTGTCACGGCCCGCCAGAGACGCAAAAGGCGCCCTCAGGGCGCCTTTTGTGTATCCGGGTCTCCCCGGCGAGCAAATAAAAAGGGGGCCGAACGTCCCCCG
>Ga0102591_1002345_pt1 | contig 21046 bp, 15 predicted proteins | sample AraplaCol_mCL_r2_2_FD_76860 | JGI IMG/M metagenome (GOLD analysis project Ga0102591, IMG submission 76860) | Arabidopsis root microbial communities from North Carolina, USA - plate scrape MF_Col_mCL_r2 (SPADES assembly) (version 2) | ecosystem: Host-associated > Plants > Roots > Endosphere... | reverse complement strand
GCCGCGGTGCCGGACGACGTGCCCCTGCTTTTCACGCCCAACTTCGCCTCGCGTCGCGACTTCGAAACCGCGCTGCGCACGCGCGCCACGATCACGATCGACGCGCTGCATCCCATCGAGCACTGGGGCGACATGTTCGCCGGTCGCGACATCGTGCTGCGTGTGGATCTCGGTCGCGGCCTCGGTCACCACGACAAGGTGAAGACCGGCGGCACCGGCAGCAAGTTCGGCGTGCCGATCGAGCATGTGGATCGCTTCCTGCGTCTCGCCGATGCGGCGGGCGCGAAGGTGATCGGTCTGCACGCGCATCTCGGCTCCGGCATTCTCGACCATGCGCACTGGGGCGAGGTGTACTCGCAGCTCGCGGCACTGGCGGAACGCATCGGCACGATCACCGTGCTGAACATCGGCGGCGGTCTCGGCGTGCCTTCGCATCCCGGCGAGAGCGCGCTCGACATCGCCGCGCTCGATCGCGTGCTGACCAGCGTGCGCCAGGCCTATCCGCAGTTCCAGCTGTGGGTGGAGCCGGGCCGCTACCTGGTGGCGGATTGTGGCGTGCTGCTGGCGAAGGTCACGCAGGAAAAGGAAAAGGGCATCAACGTCCGTTACCTCGGCCTCGATACCGGCATGAACAGCCTGATCCGCCCGGCGCTCTACGACGCGTGGCACGAGATCGCCAACCTCACGCGCTTCGACGAACCGGCGACCACGATGTACCAGGTCGTCGGCCCCATCTGCGAATCCGGAGATATCCTCGGCTCGGACAGGCGTTTGCCCGAATCGAAGGAGGATGATGTCGTCCTGATCGCCCAGGGCGGCGCGTACGGCGCCGTGATGTCGTCCCGATACAACCTGCGCGACGAGGCCGACGAGGTGCTGCTCCCGTGACATCCGCTTTTTCCGATCCGCGCCAGAGCCGTGCCTTCCGGTTCGTGCGCCATACCTACGCCGACGGCGTGGCCGAGCTCGTCTATGCGTTCGACGACGGCGCCGAGCTCGCCGAGCGCATCACGTTCCCCGGTGCGCCGGCGGTGCCGGCCGGGCGGGAGGCCGCCTTCGCGGCGGCCCTCCGCCTGCTGCACCTCGTCGCGGGGGTCAGCTACTACAAGGCCGGCATTCCCGAAACGATCGTCGTCGATGGCGAGCCGCTCGACGAAGAGAGCGCCAGCCTCGCCGATGCGCTCTATCTGCATGGCCTGGCCGAGTTCGCCTACCGCAACGGGCTCGACCTGCGCGGGCGCATCCGCTTTCCGTTCTCGGCCGCTCGTCCAGCCGCCGCCGCGGCCATCGGCCTGCCGAAGCGTTCGCTGCTGCCGATCGGCGGCGGCAAGGACTCGGTGGTGGCCGTGGAGGCCGTCAAGTCGATCGGAGCGGACGCCACCGCGGCATGGGTCGGCAACTCGCCGCTGATCGCGGAGTGCGCGGCGCGCACCGGGCTGTCGACGCTGAACATCTCGCGCGAACTGGCCTCTGGCCTGTTCGAGCTGAATCGCCTCGGTGCGTGGAACGGCCACATTCCGGTCACCGCCATCAACTCCACGATCCTGGCATTGGCGGCGATCCTGTACGGCTACGACTCCATCGTGTTCGCCAACGAGCGCTCGGCGTCGGTGGCGACGCTGGAATACGACGGCCAGCAGGTGAATCATCAGTGGAGCAAGGGGTTCGGTTTCGAAAAGACCCTGCACGACTACCTGCATTCGCACGTCGCCGCCGATCTCGACTATTGCTCGCTGCTGCGTCCATGGTCCGAACTGGCCGTGACGAGCGCGTTCGCGCGCCTCGGCGGCGATTATTTCAATGTGTTCTCGAGCTGCAACCGCAATTTCCGCATCCTCGGCCCCAAGCCCGCGGATCGCTGGTGCGGCCAGTGCCCGAAGTGCCATTTCGTCTTCCTCGCGCTCGCGCCCTTCATGGCGAAGCCGCGGCTGGTGTCGATCTTCGGGCGTAACCTGCTCGACGACGACGCGCTCGCCAGCGCCTTCGACGCGCTGCTGGAATACAAGGATCACAAGCCGTTCGAGTGCGTGGGCGAGGGCGCCGAGGCGCGCGCTGCGATGGCGGCGCTCGCCGAGCGTCCCGAGTGGCGCGAGGACGCGCTCGTCTCGCGGTTTCGCACCGAGATCCTGCCGCAGCTCGACCGCGCCGAGCTGGCGATCGAGCCGTGGCTGCAGCCGGGTGCGTCGCATCTGGTTCCCGAGCGTCTGCGCGGAGCACTGGATGCGCTGGGCTGATCTGAAGGGACGGCGCATCGCCGTCTGGGGCTTCGGTCGCGAGGGTCGCGCGGCGCTGCATGCGCTGGCGCGACGCCTGCCGGGACAGGTGGTCGATCTGTATTGCGCGGCGGACGAAGCGGAAGCGGCGCGAGCCGCGTTCCCGGCCGTGCGGTTGCATGCCACCGCGCCCGACGCCGAAACGCTCGCGAGTTACGACGTCGTGGTGAAGTCGCCGGGCATTTCCGCGTACAAGCCCGAGATGCTTGCCGCGCAAGCGCGCGGCACCCGATTTACGTCGGGTACCGCGCTCTGGTTCACCGGGCATGTCGGCGCACGCACCATCGCCGTCACGGGCACGAAGGGCAAGAGCACCACGTCGGCCCTCATCGCGCATCTCGCGCGATCGCTCGGCGTACGGACCGCGCTCGCCGGCAACATCGGCATGCCCCTGCTGGAACTGGACGACTCGGAGGCGGATCTCTGGGTGATCGAGCTGTCGAGCTTCCAGACGGGCGACGCGTCCGGCGTCGACCTCGGCGTGGTGACGAGCCTGTACGAAGAACACCTCGACTGGCACGGATCGCGCGAGCGTTACGTCGACGACAAGCTGAAGCTGCTCGCCGCGTCGTCGAAGGTGCTGGTCAACGCCATGCAGCCCTCGCTCCTGGCGCGCGCGGAAGATCACCCCGGTCTGCATGGCTTCGGTAGCCGCGATGGCTGGCATGTCGCGGACGGCTGGATCGCGCGCGGGAGCGAGCGCGTGATCGAAGCGTCGCGCGTCGCCGCGCCGGGGCTGCACAACGCGATCAACGCGAGCGCGGCGCTCGCCGCGCTCGAGATCATGGGCTACGACGCGCGAGCGGCGGCGCCCGCGCTCGCCACGTTCGTGCCGCTGCCGCACCGCCTGCAACCGCTGGGCGAGCGCGACGGCCTGACGTGGATCAACGATTCGATCAGCACGACACCGCTGGCCAGCCTTGCCGCCCTGGAGAGCGTTGGCGCAAAGCGCGTCGCGCTGATCGTCGGCGGGCACGATCGCGGCCTCGACTGGACGCCGTTCGTCGAGGCCATGCGTGTGCATGCGCCCGAGGCGATCGTCTGCCAGGGCGCGAACGGTGCGCGTATCGCGGATGCGCTGGATGCGGCGGGCGTCGCGAACGTGCATCGCACCACCGATCTCGCCGCCGCCGTGGCGGCCGCGCGCCATGTCCTCGCCGGCAACGGTTGCATCGTGCTGTCGCCGGGCGCGCCGAGTTTCGATCAGTTCCGGGACTACGCCGAGCGTGGAAGCCGGTTCGCCGAGCTCGCGGGGTTTACCGGCGAGGCGTCCGGTATCCGGAATCTGGGTATCGCCTGACCCAGACGGTGTTATTCGGCGGTCGCCGTGAGCAACGTTCCCACCACCGCGGCGAGCGCCGCATAGAGCTCCGGCGGCACGTCGTCGCGAAGGCGCACGGCGGCGAGCAGCGTGGCGATCTGTGGATCGAGCTGGGGCGCGAGGCCCAGCGCCTGCGCGCGTTCCAGCATCGTCTTCACGCCCTGCGCGTCGATGCGCTGGCTGTTTCCGTTGCTGGTGGGCGACGCGAGCCGCAGCGTGACGCTGCGGCGTGGGGAGGGAAGGGCCTGGTTCATGCGCGGGCTTCCAGCAGGACGGCGCTGTACGCGCTCGGCGGTGTCGGCAGGCCGTGCATGCAGGCGAAGTGATCGAGGATCAGGCCGCTCTTTTCGAGCAGACGGCGCAGCGGTACGAATTCGTTCTCGAGGCGCGCGACGGTCTCCGGGCGTTGGGCCCATAGCCGTACGGACACGCGCGGCACGCGCAGCTGGATCTCGCCTTGCACGGCGCCGAGCGATGGCGGATCGATGGCGAAGCCGACCGTCCAGGGACCTTCGGCCTCGCCGGCGACTGGCTTGCCTTCCTCGATGCGGAGCTGGAGCACGTCGTAGCCGCGCACGCCGGCGAGCGGCACCTCGACGATCCACAAGCCTGCCTGGGGATGCGATTCGAGCTGCGCGATTTCCACGCGCGACAGCGCGGCGCGCGTGTCGACGCGCAACTGCCCGACCACCGCGTCGACATCGTCGTCGGCGATCTGCACCGCGTCGGCGCGTGGCTGGGGCACGAGCGGCCGCTGCACGAGCGGCGGCGGCGTGTCGATCGGCGGGCGGGCGAGCGTGGCGCCGGCCCGGCCCGTGGGAATGTCGGCGAGCGCGCGCCGCAGCGCGAGCAAAGCCGCCTTGAAATCGTCGGCGGCGGGGGTGTCGTGCTTCGGCTCCGCGAGGTGCGACTCGAGGAACGCGCCGCTCTTGGCGATCGCCTCCTTCATGCCGAGCGGGGAGCCGACATCGGACGGCTTGTTGATGGCGGCCTCGAGCGTTGCCAGTGCGGCCCGCAGCGGCGCCGGCAACATGCGGGCGACGGGACGGCGGGCGAGGGCGGCAAGGACGCCGAGCAGGGGAGCGTAGCCGTTCTGCAGCGGCAGACGTTCGCGAAGCCCCTGCATGGCGACGCGTTCGTCGACCTGGCCAGGGACGACCTCCAGCTGCGGCTGCGCACCCTGCGTGAGCACGCGGACCTGGAACTGCTGCGGGAGCTGTCCGCCGGGCGCGTCGGCCTCGACGGTCAAGCCGCCGATCTCCAGAAGGAGGCGGCCGATGTCGGTCTGCCCCATGACCCGCGCCGACAGCAGGGTCCCGACCCGCCAGCTGTCCGCTGCGGCCGTGGTACCCGCGGCCGCGCCCGCCCAAAGCTGGGCAGCGAGACTGGTCGGCTGGATGATCAAGGGGGATGTCCTCCCGGCGCCCGGCGAGCCCTCGGTGGGCGCGCTCCTGTATGCCAAGGGAATCGGCGGAAACTTACGGAACTTTAGACGCGGCGGGCAAAACCGCTGTGCCAAACCGGCAGGAGGTGACCGGAAGGCCGCCGGGTTAGAATGGGCGGATGACCCAGCTCCCTTTCGATCTCCTCGCCACCGATGGCGCGGCCCGGCGTGGCCGTCTCCGCTTCGGCCGCGGCACCGTGGAAACCCCGGCGTTCATGCCGGTGGGCACCTATGGCTCGGTAAAGGCCATGACCCCGCGCGACGTCCTCGACACCGGCGCGGAAATCATCCTCGGCAATACCTTCCACCTTTTCCTGCGGCCCGGTCTCGAGATCGTCGGCGAGTTCGGCGGCCTGCACAAGTTCATCGGGTGGGACAAGCCGATCCTCACGGATTCCGGCGGATTCCAGGTCTTCTCGCTGGCGCACAAGCGCAAGATCACCGAAGAAGGCGTCACCTTCGCCTCGCCGGTCGACGGTTCGAAGGTGTTCCTGTCGCCCGAGGAGTCGATGCGTATCCAGAAGGTTCTGGATTCCGACATCGCCATGATCTTCGACGAGTGCACGCCCTATCCGGCCACGGAAAAGGTGGCCTCCGATTCGATGGAGCTCAGCCTGCGCTGGGCCGAGCGCTCGCGCCAGGCGTTCGACGACCTGAAGAATCCCAACGCCCTGTTCGGCATCGTGCAGGGCAGTACGTTCGAGGACTTGCGCCGCCGGTCGGCCGAGCGGCTGATCGGGATCGGCTTCGATGGTTACGCCGTCGGCGGCCTCGCGGTCGGCGAGCCGGAAGCCGAGCGCAACCACACCCTCGACTTCACGCTGCCGATGCTGCCGAAGGACCGGCCCCGCTATCTCATGGGCGTGGGCCGCCCGGAGGACATCGTGGAAGCGGTGCGCCGGGGCATCGACATGTTCGACTGCGTGATGCCGACGCGTAACGCGCGCAACGGCTTCCTGTTCACGGCGTCGGGCACGCTGCGCATCCGCAACGCCAGGTTCGCCACCGATACCCGCGTGATCGAGGAAGGCTGCGACTGCTACGCCTGTGCCAACGGCTTCTCCCGCGCCTACCTGCGCCACCTGGACCGCTGCAACGAGATCCTCGGCAGCCAGCTGGCGACGATGCACAACCTGCGCCACTACCAGCGGCTCATGGCGGGTCTGCGCGGCGCCATCGAAGCCGGCGGCCTCGAGGACTTCGTCGCGGCCTTCTATGAGGCTCGTCGCAAAGGTGCGGTCGACGGCTGACGAGGCCTTGCGGGGGCGCCCGGGCGCCCCCAAAGCCTTGACGGGGTGCGGTACATAACCGCCGGGGTGCGTGGCATAATCCACGATCTTTTTACGTGAACGGCAGCTTTTCCTTGGCCGTTCCATGACTTGCGAGAAATCCGATGAGCCTTCCGACGTTCGCTGCCATTGCCCAGGCCACTGCACCCGCCGCCGGCGCCGCTCCGCAGGGGGCCTTTGGCTTCTCGCCGCTGATCATGATGGCGGTGCTGTTCGGCATCTTCTATTTCATGATGATCCGCCCGCAGATGAAGCGTCAGAAGGAGCACCGCGCCCTTCTCGCCGCGCTGGCCAAGGGCGACGAGGTCGTCATGAGCGGCGGCATGGCCGGCCGCATCGAGGACGTGGGCGAGTCGTTCGTCCGTGTCGAGATCGCCCCGGGCACCGTCGTTCAGGTGCAGAAGGGCTCGATCACCCAGGTCCTGCCGAAGGGCAGCCTGAAGAAGTCGTAAGGCTTCCTCTTCTTATAGCGTCAGCCGCGGCCGGCGCACGGCCGCTTTCACGGAATGTAAGGCATGAGTGATTTTCCACGCTGGAAGTACGCGCTGGTCGTGATCGTGTTGCTGTTCGGCATCGTGTATGCGTTGCCGAACGTCTTCCCGCCGCAGCCGGCCGTGCAGATTTCGGGCAACCGCGGTTCCGCCGTCGACGCCACGCTGAAAACCAAGGTCGAAGCCATGCTGGCCACCGCGAAGGTGCCGGCGACCTCGATCGAGGTCGATGACAAGGCCACGCGCCTGCTGGCACGTTTCCCGAACGTGGATGCGCAGACGAAGGCGTCCGACGCCCTCCGCGCGGGCCTCGGCGAGAACTACACGGTGGCGCTGAATCTCGCGTCCACCGTTCCGGCGTGGCTGCGCGGCATCCACGCGAACTCGATGCCGCTGGGTCTCGATCTCCAGGGCGGCGTGCACTTCCTGATGGAAGTCGACCAGAACGCCGTCATCGACGCGCAGGAAACGCGCTACGCGGACGACATCCGTTCGCTGCTCCGCGACAAGAACGTCTCGTACGACTCCGTGAACCGCAATGCACGCGGTCAGGGTGTCAGCGTCGTGCTTCGCACCGACGCCGACCGCCAGCAGGCGGCCACGCTGATCGGCACGGATTACCCGGACCTCACGGTGACCGACGGCCCGACCACCGGCAACCGGTTCCTTCTCAATGCCACGGTCAAGCCGGCCAAGCTGCGCGAGCTCGCGCAGAGCACGATCACGCAGAACGTCACCACGCTGCGCCAGCGTGTGAATGCGCTGGGTGTGTCCGAACCGCTGATCCAGCAGCAGGGCCCGAACCAGATCATCGTCGAGCTCGCGGGCGTGCAGGACACCGCCGAGGCGAAGAAGATCATCGGCGCGACGGCCACGCTGGAGTACCGTGCGGGCCTGTACACGCCGCAGCAGGCGATCGATGCCGCCACTTCGGGCAGCGTGCCGCCCGACGCGAAGCTGTACTACGGCAGCAAGGAGCAGGGCCGCCGCCCGTATCTGCTCAGCAAGAAGGTGATCGCGAAGGGCGACGAGCTGACCAGCGCCGTGTCCGGTCGCGACCAGCAGAACGGTTCGCCCAACGTCAGCGTCTCGCTGAACAGCGCCGGCGCGCGCAAGATGCAGGAGTTCACCAACGACAACGTCGGCAAGCCGATGGCGGTGCTCTACATCACGCGCACGGTCGAGACGAAGATGGTCGACGGCAAGGAAGTGAAGACGCCGAAGATCACCGAAGAGGTGATCAACTACGCCAACATCAGTTCCCCGTTCGGCAAGCAGTTCTCGACCAACGGCCTCCCGAGCGATCAGGAAGCCTCCGAGCTGGCACTGCTGCTGCGCGGCGGTTCCCTCGCCGCGCCGGTCGACATCGTCGGCGAGAGCGTGATCGGTCCGAGCCTCGGCGCGGACAACATCGACAAGGGCTTCAAGGCGGTGATGCTCGGTCTCGGCCTCGTGCTGCTCGCCGCCGCGATCTACTACAAGCTCTTCGGCCTCGTCGCCGACGTCGCGCTCTTCTTCAACCTCGTGCTGCTCGTGGCCGTCATGTCGCTCATCGGCGTCACGCTCACGATGCCGGGCATCGCCGGTATCGTGCTGACGCTGGGTATGGCGATCGACGCGAACGTGCTCATCTGCGAACGCATCCGCGAAGAACTGCGCAACGGCTCGTCGCCGCTGGCGGCGATCCGCACGGGTTACGACAAGGCCTGGGCCACGATTCTCGATGCCAACGTCACGCATCTGCTCGCCGCGCTGGGCCTGATGACCATGGGCTCGGGCCCGATCAAGGGCTTTGGCGTCACGCTGTTCATCGGTATCCTCACGTCGATGTTCACGTCGGTGACGGTCACGCATGCCATCACCGCGCTGATCCACGGCGGCCGCAAGCTCAAGACCCTGTCGGTCTGACGGGGAGGAACGCCATGGAAATCTTCAACCACAATTCGAACTTCAACTTCCTCGGCCTGCGCAAATTCAGCATCGGCCTCGCGATCCTGCTCATGATCGGTTCGATCGCGCTGATCGTGACCAAGGGTTTCAACTACGGCCAGGACTTCCAGGGCGGTGTCGCGGTCGTCGTGGAATACACCACGCCGATCGAGGTCAACGAAGTGCGCTCCGCGCTGGAGCATGCCGGTCTCGAGAACCCGCTGGTGCAGGCGGTGGGCGGTTCACGCGAATTCACCGTGCGCATGCAGCCGAAGGGCGACACCGGCGCGGGCCAGCTCAGCAACGACGAGGCGGCCGTGAAGGTCGCCGCCGATGTCGTCGCGGCGCTCAAGGCGACGCGTCCGGACGTCACGATGAAGAGCCGCTCGTTCGTCGGTCCGCAGGTTGGTGAGGAACTGCGCAGCGACGGTATCGTCGCCGTGATCTTCGTCATCGTCGGCATCATGGGCTACCTGTGGATCCGCTTCGAGAAGCGCTTCGCGATCGCGGCCCTGGCCACGGAAATCCACGACGTGCTGGTGACGCTCGGCATCTTCGCCATCACGCAGCGCGAGTTCGATCTGACCGTTCTCGCATCCGTGCTGGCGGTCGTCGGCTATTCGATCAACGACAAGGTCGTCGTGTTCGACCGCGTCCGCGAACTCTTCCGCTCCAGCCGCAACGCCACGCCGGAAGAAGTGCTGAATCGTTCGATCAACAGCACGCTGTCGCGAACCATCATCACCTCGCTGTTCACCGGCATCACCATGGCGGCCCTGTTCTTCATCGGCGGCCCGGTGGTTCACGGCTTCGCCATCACGATGCTGATCGGTATCGTCGTCGGTACCCTCTCGTCCATCTTCGTCGCCAGCCCGATCCTCCTCTGGCTCGGCGTGTCGAAGCAGGACCTGATGCCGCGCAGCAAGGAAGACCCGGAACTCGAGCGCCGCCCCTGATCCTGGGATGCGCTTCGGTACGGCGAAAAGGCCCGTCTTTGGACGGGCTTTTTTGTTTGTGACGGCTCGGCCTGCGCTGTCGCGCTGTGCCTCGCGTTAGCGCGAAGAGCCGTCGGCCGCCGCCCTCGGCGCTCCGGGCTTCACCGTCGCTTGGGAAAGGATGCCGCTGCGCGGCCGTGTCCTATGGCTGACGCCCCTGCGCGCCCGCGCGGCGAGCGGGGGTTTTCGACTCGGCTCCTGCCTCGACGAAAACGGCCGGCCATCCGGGCCGGCCCCCTGCGGGCCTGATCCGCTCGCCGCGCTCGGTTGCGCAAGTCGCGCCGAGGGCGGTGGCCGACGGCTCTACCGACCCGCGAGGCAAGCTGCCTGTGTAGGAGCCGCTATAGCGGCGAGCTCCTGGCTTGGTGTAGGAGCGGCCTTGGCCGCGATGGGTGCTTGCCGCGAGCACCCATCGCGGCCGAGGCCGCTCCCACAGAAGTGCGGTGGCGAGCACCCATCGCCAGCAGGCTGGCTCCCACCCGGCAGTAGCCTTTCCACATGGCTGCTTTTCCCACCCGGCGCCTCAACGGTCGGCAGAGCCGTCGGCCCTCACCCTCGGCGCGACTTGTGGAGGTGAGGGATTCGCGCGGAAAAGGCCCGAAGGGGGCCGGCCTGGACGGCCGGCCGTTTTCGTTGAGGCACGGAGGCCGAATCGAAAACCCCCGCGCGAAGCCCGTGCGCGCCGGGGCGCAGCCATCAGACAAGGCCGCGCAGCGGCAGCCTTACCCAAGCGACGCCGGAGCTCGGAGCGGCGAGGGTGAGGGCCGACGGCTCTTCGCGACCACGCGAAACCCAACGCGACGGCGCAAGCCGAGCCGCCACCAAAGCCCCAAAAAAAACGCCGCGTCAAAGCGCGGCGTTGGTCTCCTCGACGAGGTTTACGCGTTCGCGTAATTCCTTGCCGGGTTTGAAATGTGGGACGTGCTTGCCCGGCAGGGCCACAGCCTCACCGGTCTTGGGGTTGCGCCCCATGCGCGGCGGGCGGAAGTGGAGCGCGAAGCTGCCGAAGCCGCGAATCTCGATGCGCTCGCCCGTGGAGAGGGCGTGGCTCATCTGCTCGAGCACGCTCTTGACGGCTAGTTCCACGTCGCTGAACGCAAGGTGGGTCTGGCGCCGCGCCAGCGCCTCGATCAGTTCCGACTTTGTCATGGGTCCCCTGGTGGTTCTCGAACTGACGCTGATAACTGTGGAACAAACAGCGAGGGGCGGCGTTGACCGCCCCTCGCCCGACGGTTAGTCGGCCTTGTTCATCTGCTCCTTGAGGAGCGCGCCGAGCTTGGTCGTGCCACCAGCGGCGGACTGGTAGTCGGCCATCGTATCGGCCAGATCTTCCTCGTCCTTCGCGCGGATCGACAGCTGGAGCTGACGGCCCTTGCGATCCATACCGGTGAACTTCGCCTCGACGGCATCGCCGACCTTCAGGTACGTCGTGGCATCTTCCACGCGTTCCTTGGCGATGTCGTTGGCGCGGATGTAGCCTTCGACGCCTTCGCCCAGGTCGATGATCGCACCCTTGGCGTCGACTTCGCGGACCGTGCCGGTCAGGACCGTGCCGCGCGGATTCGTGGCCATGAACTGACCGAACGGATCCTGCTCCATCTGCTTGATGCCGAGGGAGATGCGCTCACGTTCCGGATCGACCGCGAGAACCACGGCTTCGACTTCGTCGCCCTTCTTGAAGTTGCGGACGAGGTCTTCACCCGAGGCCTGCCACGAGATGTCGGACAGGTGCACGAGGCCATCGATGCCGCCGTCCAGACCGATGAAGATACCGAAATCGGTGATCGACTTGATCTGACCGGAAACCTTGTCGCCCTTCTTGTGCATCGCTGCGAAGGCTTCCCACGGGTTCGAGCGGGTCTGCTTGATACCGAGGGAGATACGACGACGCTCTTCATCCACGTCGAGGACCATGACTTCCGTCTCGTCACCGACCTGCACGACCTTGGCCGGGTTGACGTTCTTGTTGGTCCAATCCATCTCGGAGACGTGCACGAGGCCTTCGACGCCCGGCTCGATCTCGACGAAGCAGCCGTAATCGGTGACGTTGGAGACCTTGCCGAACAGGCGGCTGCCGACCGGGTAGCGACGCGCGATGGCGACCCACGGGTCGTCGCCGAGCTGCTTGAGGCCGAGCGAAACGCGGTTGCGCTCGCGGTCGTACTTGAGCACGCGGACGTCCAGCTCGTCGCCGACGTTGACGACTTCGGACGGGTGACGCACGCGCTTCCACGCCATGTCGGTGATGTGCAGCAGGCCGTCGATGCCGCCGAGGTCGACGAATGCGCCGTAATCGGTGAGGTTCTTGACCACACCCTTCACGACCGCGCCTTCCGTCAGGCGCTCGAGCAGCTTCTCGCGCTCTTCCGAGAACTCCGTCTCGACGACAGCGCGACGGCTGACGACGACGTTGTTGCGCTTGCGATCGAGCTTGATGATCTTGAACTCGAGGTCCTTGCCCTCGAGGTAGACCGGGTCACGGACCGGACGCACGTCGACCAGCGAGCCCGGCAGGAATGCGCGGACGTCCTTGATGTCGACGGTGAAGCCGCCCTTGACCTTGCCGGAGATCTTGCCGGTGATGGTCTCTTCCTTGTCGAACGCCTGCTCGAGGTCGTCCCACACCATCGAACGCTTGGCCTTCTCACGGGAGAGCTTGGTCTCGCCGAAGCCGTCTTCGAGCGCGTCGAGCGCGACCTTGACCTCGTCGCCCACTTCCACTTCCAGCGCGCCGGACTCGTCCTTGAACTGCTCGATGGGGACGATGCCTTCGCTCTTCAGGCCGGCGTTGATCACCACCACGTCGTTGCGGATTTCCACAACGATACCGGTGACGATGGAGCCGGGCTTCAGCTTGGAAATAGCCTGCTGGCTCTGTTCAAACAGTTCGGCAAAACTTTCAGTCATGTTGATTCCAGGGTTATGAAAGGCCGTACCCGGCGTTCGCGTACCTACGTGTCGCAAACGGACGGGGGACCCACCGGTTGTGGGTGCGGGATTGCCTCGGAAGACGTGCCCTGCACCGTTGCCAAGAGTCCGCGCGCACTGCGCGGACGCCAATGCCGGATACGCCTTACGGACGCACCACGGCGAATACTTTCGCCACCACCACCTCGATCGGCATGCCGGTGGTGTCGATCACCACGGCGCCTTCGGCGGGCTTCAACGGGGCGACCGGCCGCGACGCATCTCGCTCGTCGCGTGCCTCGATCTCTCGCTGGAGGACGGCAAGTGTAACGCTCAGTCCCTTATCCTTCAACTGCTTATAGCGCCTTTTCGCGCGTTCCGCCGCGCTGGCCGTCAGGAAGAACTTATGGGCGGCGTCCGGGAAAATCACCGTGCCCATGTCGCGACCGTCCGCCACGAGGCCAGGGGCCTTGCGGAAGCCGTGTTGCAGGTCCACCAGGGCCTGGCGGACCGACGGGATCACGGCGATGGCCGAGGCGGCGGCCCCGGCGGTCTCGGTCCGCAGCTCGTCGGTGGCGTCGTGGCCGTTGACCAGCACGCGGGTCTCGCCCCCGTCCGCGCTGGCCCGGAAGCGGATCTTCACCGTCTCCGCGCACCGGGTGACCGCCTCGGCGTCGGAGAGGTCGATACCCTCCTCGCCCGCCGCGTAGCCCACGGCCCGGTACAGGGCTCCGGAATCCAGCAGGTGCCAGCCGAGCTGTTCGGCCACCAGGCGGCTGATGGTGCCCTTGCCCGAACCCGAGGGGCCGTCGATGGTCAGGACGGGGGCGACAGCCGGATGGGCCATGGGAACAACCTCACTCGCGAAACCGTCATGATATCGCGTCGCGCGGCGGATTCCGGCCGTGGACACACTCTGGGGCGCATGCTACAAGCCCACCCATCTTCCGATCCCTGTAGCGAACCGCGATGTCCGACGACCTCCGGCGACAGTTCGAGGCGGCCTCCCACGCGGTCTCCGGGCTCGACGACCGCCCCGACAACGACACACTCCTGCGGCTCTACGCCCTTTACAAGCAAGGCTCCGAAGGCGACGTCCGCGGCGAGAAGCCCGGCTTCTTCGATTTCGTGGGGACGGCGAAGTACGAGGCCTGGGCGAAGCTGAAAGGCATGCCGGACGAGACGGCGATGCGCGATTACATCGAACTGGTGCGGTCGCTGCGCGGCTGAGCCTCGGGCGTCCCGGCGGTTGCTCGTGTGGGAGCGGCCTTCGCCGCAGTGGGCGCTTGCCGCGAACTCCGATCGCGGCCCGGGTCGCTCCCACACCAGGCCGCCATGGCGGCGCCTACGCCGGGCGGCCGATGTGCCAGACGGCTACCGGCAGATCGCCGAGGATGTCCTCGACCGACACGTCGCCCCCCTCGTTCGTGCCGGTGACGAGCACGGCGGCCCAGCGCCCGGCGGGAACCGGAAGCGCCGTGCCACGCCAGCGCGACGATGGGACGACGGGAATCTCCGCACCGCCCAGCCACGCCGCGACGTGCCGCGCCACCACCACCAGGAGGCGCTCACCCCTGTACTCGCGGACGAAGGCGAGCACGTGCCCGGCCGCGGGACCGGTCGCTTCGAGCGGTCGGTAGTCGCCCTTGGCGAACAACGCGGGCGACGATGCGCGGAGCCGCAGCAACCGCGCGATCACCGCCTGTTTCACCTCGCCGTTCCGCCAGGTCGGCAGCAGGTCCGCCGGGCCGACGTCGCGATCCAGCGACGCGGCGCGGGCGTCGAAATCCACCGGTCGGCGATTGTCCGGATCGACCAGGCTGAAATCCCAGTAATCCGTGCCTTGGTACAGGTCGGGCACGCCGGGGGTCGTCAGGCGCAACACCGTCTGCGCGAGGCCGTTCACCGCGCCGGGCAAGGCGAGATGATTCGCGAAGGCCGCGAGTTCGGCCGCGGTGTCGCCGGACAGCAGCGCGCGCAGGAAATCCTCGCAGGCGTCCTCGTACGGCTCGTTGGGCGAGGTCCAGCGCGTCCACCGCTTGGCTTCGCGCAGTGCCTTGCGCTGCCACGCCGCGATGCGCGACGCGAAGCGCTCGACGCCTTCCTCGTCGTCCGGCGCGAGATCCAGAGGCCACGCACCCACCAGCATCTGGTAGAGCATCAGCTCGTCGCCGGCGGACGGAGCCATGCGCCCTTCGGCGCGCTGGCGAAGATCCGCATGGCGCGAGCGCCAGCGCTCCACGGTGACGACCCAGCGGGCCGCCTCTTCCGACAGCACGGCGAGGCGCGCGCGGAGGTCCTCGCCGCGTTTGTGATCATGCGTGGCGGTGGCGAGAAGGTTGTTGTGCAGCGTGGCGGCACGCTCGGCACAACGGGCATGGCATTTGTCCACCGACATCGCGAGACGGGCGGCGTCGACGCCAACCTCGTTACGTGACAGCAGCCGTCCGTAGCGATAGCCGGCCGTATCCTCCACCGCCTTGGCCGCGACGGGCGACGTCGCCTGCTGGAAGATCGCCATCGCGCGTTCGCGGGCGCGACGCACGGGTCCGGGCGGAAGCGATCGCGGCGCCTCGCCGCCGAGCCAGCGCGCAACGAGCTGAAGAAGATCGGCATCTTCCAGCCGCGTCGTGCGCCGGGCGCCTTCCACCGCGCGCGCGAAGACGGCTTCGTCCTGCGCGTCGCGCCCGACGCCGCCGGCGTAGGTACGGTACACCGGGAAGTGCACCAGCAATTCGACCAGCACGCGGCGGATGGCCGCGAGCGATACGTCGCGTGTCGCCACGTCCGCACGCGCCGCGGCGAACAGCGCGCGTGCCGTGCGGTCGAGCTCCGATTCGAAACTGTCGACGAGGATCTGCCGTCTCGCCTGCACGGCTTGCGACCCGAAGTCGGCGGATTCGCCGGTCAACCCGCGCCACAGTCCGGTCAGTGGCGCCTCGCCGGCCTCGTCGTGCAGCACGGCCGACACGTGGTCCATGAACTCGTAACCGGTCGTGCCGTCGGTGCGCCAGTCGAGGCGCAGCGCTTCGTCGTGGGCCAGGATCTTCTCGACCACGAGGTACGCCGCGTCGCGCGGCGCGCCGGCTGGCCGCTGCGCGCGCAGCCGCTCGAGGCGATGACGCAGCTGCCGGCAGTAGCGGCGCGGATCGGCGAGTCCATCGACATGGTCGCAGCGCACGCCATCGATCAGGCCCTCGGCATAGAGCCGGAAGATCGTCTTGTGCGTGTCCTCGAAGACGGCCGTCCGCTCGATGCGCAGGCCCGCGAGTTCGTTGATGTCGAAGAAGCGGCGATAGTTGACCATGTCGCTCGCGAGCTTCCAGAACGCGAGGCGGTAATGCTGCTTTTCGATCAGCGCGTGCAGCCGCGCCCTGCCCTCGTCCGTCGACGGGTCGTGTGCCGTCGTCGCGTCGTCGCCGAGCGCGGCCACCGTCGCCGGCGACAGCGGCAGGCGATCGTCGTAGACGCGCAGCACCCATTCGCCGCGCCGGTGCTCGAGGCGCAGGTGCCCCTCGCGCAGCGTCTCGTCGTAACCCGCACCAAGGACAGGCAGCAACAGGCGGCCGCGCAGCAGGGGGTCGGCGGGTGTCCAGTCGATGTCGAAATAACCGGCGTAACGGCTTTCGCGACCGTGCCGGAGCACGTCCATCCACCATACGTTCTCGACGCCCACGCCCATATGGTTGGGCACGATGTCGAGCACGAGGCCCATGCCGTGTTCGCGCAGGCGCGCCACGAGCCGACGCAGGGCATCTTCGCCGCCGATCTCCGGATTGATCTCGTGGCAGTCGACCACGTCGTAGCCATGGGTGGATCCGGCCCGCGCACGGAGGATCGGCGAGGCATACAGGTGGCTGATGCCCAGGCTCGCGTAATACGGCACCACGCGCACGGCGTCGTCCAGCGTGAAGCCGGCATGGAACTGCAGCCGGGCGAGCGCGCGAGGCGGACTCACGAGCGGTTCCGGGTCTGGTCGATGGCGGCGCACACGGCGTGCGCGATCGGTCCGTCGAACAGGCGGGACGACGAATCCGGCATGCGCCGGCGCCAGTTCGGATGGATCGCATCCGTGGGACCGGGAAGGTTCGGCTGCTCATGCAGGCCGAGCACGTCTTCGACGGGGAAGATCGCCAGCGGCGCCGGTGCCTGCGACACGTGACGCGCCGCCGCCACCACCACGGGCGAGATGTCGTCGGGCGCGGGCGGCGCGTCCTCGTTCCACGCCGACCCGGAGGCGAACAGCGCCCGCCACAACAACGCGCGATCTTCCGCCCGCTGCGCGGGTTCGTCGACGTCGGGATTGTCGAGGCCCGTGCGCCGCCGCCATTCGACGTCGCGTCCGCTCCACCAGCCCGCGACGGTCGGCACGTCGTGCGTGCTCGTCGTCGCCATGGCCTTGTCCGACCAATCCTTCGGTGCGACGAATCCACCGTCGGCCGCACGTTCGAACCAGAGCACGCGAATGCCAAGCAGACCCTTGTCGCCGATGGTGCCGCGGAAATCCGACGGCACCGTCCCAAGATCCTCGCCAATGACGGTCGCGCGATGCAGGTGCGATTCCAGTGCGATCAGCCGCAGCATGTCCTCGAGCGGATAGCGCACGTACGCGCCCTCCGTCGCCCCCGCGCCATGCGGCACCATCCAGAGTCGCTTCAGACCCAGCACGTGATCGATGCGGACGCCGCCCGCATGCGCGAGCGCCGCGCGCAGCATGCCGATGAATCCGCGGAATCCGGTGTCGCGGAGGCCGCGAGGCGAGAACGTCGTGAGACCCCAGTCCTGCCCGAGCCGATTGAGCGCGTCGGGCGGCGCGCCGACCGAAAGGCCGGTGAGCATCTCGCCCTGATGCGCCCACGCATGGCTGCCACCCGCGTCGGCACCGACCGCGAGGTCCGCGATCAACCCGATCTTCATGCCGGCATCCCGCGCGGCGGCCTGCGCGCCCTCGAGGCCTTGCGACGCGAGCCACTGCAGCCACGCGTGGAACGCCACTTCGCGCGAATGCTCGCGCGCGAACGCGGCGACGGCGGAACCCGCGGGATCGTGGAACTCCTCGGGCCAGCCCTGCCAGCCGCCCGGCCGTCCGTGCGCCGTGAATTCCGCATGCAGCGCCTCGAACCGTGCGTGCCGCTCCAGAGGCTCGCCCTGCTCGCGGCGGAACGCCATGAAGCGATCCGAATGCGCGAGGTCCACCGATGCCCATTCGTAGACCGAGCGCAGGATCGTCATCCGCGCACGCGCCGCACGCGGCCAGTCGATGAGGTCCAGCCATTCGAGCTCGGCAAGCTCCTGGCGCAGGTTGTGCGTATCGACGACCGCCCGCACCGTCTGCTCGCCGCTGGTCCGCACGGGGTCGATGTACAGCCCGTTGAGGAACAGGCGGCTCGACGGCGCGTAAGGGCTGAAGCGCTCCGGCGCGGCGGCGAACAGCGCATGCAGCGGACTGATGGCCAGCGCATCGGCCCCTTTTTCCGCCGCGGCGCGCGCGCAGATCTCCAGCGCGGTGAAATCGCCGATGCCACCGTCGCCAGGCCGGCGCAGTCCGGACATCTGCACGGCGATGCCCCATGGCCGGTGAGCGCCGCGCACGTCGCTCACGCCGAAGCAGCGCGACGGCGCCACCGCCAGCGCGATCTCGTCGTCGCCAAGGCTGAGCGCGTAGTAGCCAGGCTCGCCGGGCACCGCGATCTCCCGCTCGCTCGACGGAAGTTCGCCTTCGGACACCGATGTGCCGTCGTCGCGCGTGATGCGCCACGCCCGGCCTCGCGGCGACGGCGGCAACAGCAGTCGACCGCCCGCGTCGGCCGTGAGCATGCGCGGCACGTCGCGACCGCTGCGTTCGTTCTCCAGTCTCCGGAGGCTGTCCTCCACATCGTCCGCGCTGTCCGCCGCCAGCCCGAGCGCGCGCAGTACCTTGCGCAGCGTTTCGGACGGCGTCACCTGCGGCCGGTCGAGCGCGTCGCGCCAGTGCACGTCGATCCCTGCCTGTTCGGCCAGCAGTGCAAGGCGATCGTCGAGAGAGGCATTCACGGATCAGGACTCCAGGCTGGCAAGAGTGCGACGTGCGGGCAGCACGCCGCGGGAAAGGGAAGCGACGTCAGCGGCGTCGCCGTGCAGCCATGCCGCGGACGGCGACGGTGCGGTCACGGGCACGTCGGTCTCGCCGATGTTGACGAACACGGTGAGCGTCGCGTGGCCCAGCGACCACGACGCACGCAGCGACCGGTCGCCAAGGGCTTCGGCGCCCACGCTCCGGGCGCTCTCGATGTGCGGCGCGATGTGCTTCTGGCGCACGGCGATCAACGCGCGCACGAGTTCGCGGCGACGCTGGCCGGCCTCCGCGTCGCGAGCGGGGATGGACGCCGTGAAAGTATCGATCTCGTTGGGGTCCGGGATCTCTTCGCCGCCGAAGCTGGTGAACGCCTCGAACTCCTTCCGGCGCCCCTTGCGCACCGCGTCGCGGAGTTCTTCGTCAGGGAAATCGGTGAAGAACAGGAACGGGGTGCGCGACCCCCATTCCTCACCCATGAAGAGCAGCGGCACGAAGGGTGCGAGCAGCAGGAGCGCGAGCGCCGCCTCGAGCACGTCGGGCCCGATCAGCGTCGTGAGGCGATCGCCGAAGGCGCGGTTGCCCACCTGATCGTGGTTCTGGAGGAAGGTGACGAAACGGGCCGGCGCGAGCTGGGCGCTCGGCTCGCCGCGGTTCCTGCCTCCCATCGATTCGCCCTGGAAGGCGAAGCCTTCGGTCAGGGTACGCAGCAACCGGGGCATCGGCGGGTCGTAGTGCGCGTAGTAGCCTTCGGTCTCGCCGGTGAGCAGCACGTGCAGCGCGTTGTGGAAGTCGTCGTTCCACTGCGCGTCGAAGCGACCGCGTCCCAGCAGGCTGGCCTGGTTCGCTTCGTTCTCCAGCACGAGGTGCACGTGACGGCCGGGGTCGATGGCCGCCCGCACGCGCGCGGCGAGCGATGCGAGCCAGCCGGGATTGCCGATGGCGTGGACGGCGTCGAAGCGCAGGCCGTCGAAGCGGAACTCCTCGAGCCAGTAAAGCGCGTTGTGGACGAAGAAATCGCCGACCTGCGGCGTCGCCACGCCGATGGCCGCGCCCCACGGCGTATGCGTCGCGTCGTCGAAGAACGGCGACGCATAAGCCCCGAGGTAATTTCCCTCCGGACCGAAGTGGTTGTAGACCACGTCGAGAAACACCATCAGCCCGTGATCGTGCGCGGTATCGATCAGCGACTTGAGGTCTTCCGGCGAGCCATAGGCCGACGCGGGCGCGAACGGCAGCACGCCGTCGTAACCCCAGTTGCGCTCGCCCGGGAACTCGGCGATCGGCATCAGTTCGATCGCGGTGATGCCCAGCGAGGCGAGATGCGGCAGCACCATCTCGACACCATGAAACCCGCCCAGCGCGCCGACGTGCAGTTCGTAGACGACCGCCTCGTGCCACGGCCGGCCGCGCCAGCCGTCGTTTCGCCAGGTGTAGGCCAGGGGATCGGTGACGACGCTGTAACCGTGCACATCGCCGTCGCGCTGGCGCCGCGACGCCGGATCCGGCACCGCGTCGCGCCCGATCCGGAATCGATACGCGGTGCCCGCCTCGACGGGGCAAAGGCATTCGTACCAGCCATCGTCCAGCGCGCGCATCGCGACGGCGTCGGCATCCTCGAACTCGATGCTCACCGCGTCGGCATCGGGCGCCCACAGGCGAAATCGGGTACGTCCATCGTCGAGCGGCCGGAATCCGTAAGGCATCGCGTGGAACGCGCGCGCGCTCATGCGTTATCCGTCCTCACCGTCGCGGTCAGCAGCACGACGCTGCGGCCCTCGACTTCGATCGTGGGTTCGCTCCACGCCACCTCCTGCCCCGCCGGATCGGCGGTATTGCAGCGCAGCCGCCAGTTCGCGCCGGGTTGCGGCAGATGGAACACGTGCATCTCGGGCGTCGCGTTGAGCATGAGCAGCGTGACGTCCGCGCGCTTCTCGCCGTGCAGCTGCGCACGACGCAGCGCGAGCAGGCGACCCTCGGTGTAGCCCCACTGCTCCTGGCTCATCTCCGCGCCGCTCTCGTCGAACCAGGCGACCTCGCGCATGCCGGGCACGACATCGGTGTCGCCACGCAGGAAGTGCTTCGCCCGGAGGGTCGGGTGCTGCTCGCGCAGGCGCGTCAGACGACCGACGAAATCGGCCAGTTCGCTGCCCGCTTCGGAGGTAGCCACCTTCCAGTCGTACCAGGAGATTTCGTTGTCCTGGCAATAGGCGTTGTTGTTGCCCTGCTGGCTGCGGCCGAACTCGTCGCCGCCGAGCAGCATGGGCGTGCCGTGCGAGAACATCAGCGTGGCGAGCATCGCGCGCTTGACGCGGTCGCGCGCGGTACGGACCGCGGGATCGTCG
>Ga0102591_1002344_pt1 | contig 21048 bp, 22 predicted proteins | sample AraplaCol_mCL_r2_2_FD_76860 | JGI IMG/M metagenome (GOLD analysis project Ga0102591, IMG submission 76860) | Arabidopsis root microbial communities from North Carolina, USA - plate scrape MF_Col_mCL_r2 (SPADES assembly) (version 2) | ecosystem: Host-associated > Plants > Roots > Endosphere... | reverse complement strand
GGCCGCCGCCTGATGGCGCGGCTGGGGGAGGGTTAGGCAGAAACGCCCTCTCTCTAAGAGAGAGGGGATCGGGTGGCGGACCTTAGTCGATGCGGCCGAATTCGAAGGCGTTCAGGCCGACGATGACGCCCAGGAAGATGGCGATGATCAGGATCGCGAGCATGGGCGTGTCTCCGCTTGTTGTTCTCTAGTTTCCTCTGTCAGCGGCTTTAGCGGCCAATGTTCGCCGGAGCAAGGCCTGAGCCCTCGGCGCGCCGCGGCGGCCGCAGCCGCCGACAGTTTCGACTGCCACGCGCCCGCGAAACGCTCTAGCCTCGCGGCCATGCTCTGGCGCCGCAAGGTCGAACCGTTCGCCCGCCCCTTCGTCTTCGCCTGGTTCCGCTGGAACCGGGGCCTGACCCTGGGCGTGCGCGGCCTGGTGACCGACGCCGAAGGCCGGGTGCTGATGATCCAGCACACCTACGTGCCCGGCTGGTACCTGCCCGGCGGCGGGGTGGAAAAGCGCGAGACGACCGAGACCGCCCTGGTCCGCGAACTGCAGGAAGAGGCCGGCGTGCGGGTGCTGGGCCGACCAACCCTGCTTTCGGTGCACAGCAACGAGCCGCGCCATCCGGGCGACCACGTGCTGGTCTACCGCGTCCATGCCTGGGAGCCCTGCGAGGCCTCGGCCCAGGGCGAGATCCACGAGATCGCCTGGCACCATCCCGACGCCCTGCCCGACGACGTCACCGCCGCCACCCGCCAGCGCATCGCCGAGGCGCTGCACGGGGCGGAGGTGGATCCGATGTGGTGAGGGCCTGCGCAAGGCGCGACCACGGGCGATAGATTCGGCGGCTCGGCCGCTCAAACGCCTGCCCCGTCATTGTGCGCCCAAATCGCGCTTGCAGCCCCGAAGCCAGACAAATCCAGTCGATAGCTCACCGCTTTTTGGAAGCAAATATAGCTACACTCTAAAATAATCTAAGAAAAACATTACAGACAATTAATATCAATTACTGCATCCAAACGCCTGCCCCATCGCCTCTACAGCATGCATCAAAGCGATCCGCGCAGTCCTCAATATAGGTGCGCGGCATGGGAATTTATTTCCTGAAGCAGGCCGGAGGGGGACTTATGAGTGGAGTCGAGATTTTTGCACCGCGCGCGCCCGAAAGTCGGCGCACCTGGACCGCCGCGGCGCTGGTCCTGATCGTCGTTTTCTTCCTGGTCGGGCAACTGGCGACCATCTTCGCCATCTTGAAGCCGATGGGCTATCACAAGGCGGACCTTGACACCCAATGGCAGCCGCTCGCCATCTACTTGGCCGGCGGAGCCTTTACTATAGTCCTCATCGTTGCCTGGGCGTTTCTGTTCGAGCGCAGATCACCCGCGACCTTGGGCTTCAACGCCAAGATGGCCGGCGCCTATCTGCGCGGCCTGGTCGTCGGAGGGCTTTGCCTCGGCGCCGTCGTCGGCGTCATTTTCGCCGCGGGCGGTTACAAGGCCGCCGGGAATTTGTCTTTCGGCTTGCTGGCGCCGGCCGTCCTGACGCCGTTTCTCGCCCTGTTCGGCGGGTACATGATCCAGGGAGCGGCCGAAGAAACCATGCTGCGCGGCTGGCTGATGCCCTTGGTCGCCTCCAGGCACGGATTGATCGTCGCGGTTCTTCTCAATGCCGGCTTCTTTGCTCTGCTCCATGCGAGCAATATCGATCCGTCGAAGGAACTCGTGCTCGGGCTCTTCAACCTGTTCCTTTTCGCCGTCACGCTCAGCCTCTACGCCGTCAAGGAAGGGTCATTGTGGGGCGTGTGCGCCTTCCACACGGCCTGGAACGCCCTCCTTGGCACGGGTTTCGGACTGGATGTCAGCGGCCAGAAGGTCGCCATCGCACCGGTCGTCGTGGGCCTGACGCCGGCCCCTAACGCGCCGTGGTGGCTTACCGGCGGGGCTTTCGGCCCGGAGGCGAGCGTCGCCACCACGATCGTCCTTGCTGGAGCCTGCGCCTATCTGATCGCAAAGGGGACCTTGAAGGCGGCGTCCAAGGCGCATTAGGCGCCGCGCCTGCGAGGGCGGGCGGTGGGCTCGCCCCACGCGCCCTCCCCGCGCCCCGCGACTTCCCGCGCGATCCGTGCTAAGCGCCCGGCCAACGAAATTCACGAGAGTTCCATGGCCCTGAAAGTCGCCATCGTCGGCCTGCCCAACGTCGGCAAGTCCACCCTGTTCAACGCCCTGACCCAGACGGCGTCGGCCCAGGCCGCCAACTATCCGTTCTGCACGATCGAGCCCAACACCGGCGAAGTCGCCGTGCCGGAGCCTCGCCTGGACGCCCTGGCCAAGATCGCCGGCTCCAAGGAGATCATCCCGGCCCGGATCACCTTCGTCGACATCGCCGGCCTGGTGCGCGGCGCGTCCAAGGGCGAAGGCCTGGGCAACCAGTTCCTGGCCAACATCCGCGACTGCGACGCCGTGGCCTTCGTGGCCCGCTGCTTCGAGGACGGCGACATCGTCCACGTCGAAGGCCGCATCGACCCGCTCAGCGACCTCGAGATCATCGAGATGGAGCTGATGCTGGCCGACCTGGAGAGCCTGGAAAAGCGCGTCCCCGCCCTCGAAAAGCGCGCCAAGGTCGGCGCCGACAAGGAAAGCGCCAACACCCTGCGCCTGGCCAATGTCGCCCTGGCCCTGCTGCGCGAAGGCCGCCCGGCCCGCGCCGCCAAGATCGACGCCGACGACGAAAAAGCCTGGCACATGCTGCAGCTGCTGACCTCGCTGCCGGCCCTCTATGTCTGCAACGTCGATGAAGGCAGCGCCGACAAGGGCAACAAGTACAGCGACCTGGTGACCGAACGGGCCGCCAAGGACAACGCCAAGAGCGTGGTCATCTCGGCCCAGATCGAGAGCGAGATCGCCCTGCTCGACGCCGAGGAGCGCGCCGAGTTCCTGGAGACCCTGGGCCTGGAGGAGCCGGGCCTCAACCGCCTGATCCGCGAAGCCTACAAGCTCCTGGACCTGCAGACCTATTTCACGGTCGGCCCAAAGGAAGCCCGCGCCTGGACCATCCATGTCGGCGACACCGGCCCGCAGGCGGCCGGCGTCATCCACACCGACTTCGAGAAGGGCTACATCCGCGCCGAGACCATCGCCTTCGACGACTTCGTCAAGCTGGGCGGCGAAAACGGGGCCAAGGAAGCCGGCAAGATGCGGGCCGAGGGCAAGGACTACGTCGTCAAGGACGGCGACGTGATGCACTTCCGCTTCAACGTCTGATCCGAACGGGCCTCGGCGGCGACGCCGGGGCCCGCTTCGCGTTGACCGCGAGATATCCGCCCGACACACTCCGGACTAGAGATTCCAGGCGTTTGGCGGGGGCTTTAGTCGCGTATGATCGGTGCTTTGATCGCTCTTGGCCTGATGCAGGCGAGTTCGGGCGCGTCGCCCGAGCCCCTGCCGCCCTCGTACTTGCCGCCCAAGTCCTTCGCCGGCCGGAACTGCCCCAGGAACCTCGAGCCCGACCATCCGCTGGTGGTCACCGGCCGCTGCTCGGCCGCCTCGACGCTGGACCTGCTGGCCAACAAGATGACCGTCCTGCCCGGCGCGCCCCCGGGCGGCGCCGCGGCCCTGCTGGCCCCGCGCAACTGCGCGCGCCAGACCGCCAGGAACTCTCGCCTGGCGGTGTACGCCGTGTGCGAGGCCTTCGCCGGCCAGCCTGAGAGCCAGGCGCCCGCCACCCACGCCAGCGCGAAAAACATCGCCAACCGCTGGTCCGGCCTGACGGCCGACGCCACCACCCTGGACGTGGTCAAGGGTCCGATCGCGGCCGGCGGCGAGGTGCTGCGCATCCAGGTGCGCCAGGGCTTCGGCGGGGTCCTGACCCGCGATCTGGACGGCAGGAACCGGGGCGACGGCGCCAGCCGCTTCCTGCCGGCCGGCACGCCCGTCTACGGCCTGGCCGAATTCGAGCAGCCCGGCCTGGCCGGCGCCCTGTTCATCTGGTGCGCGCCGGCGGCCCTGGCCAAGACCGCGACCAGGCCCGACCGGGCCCTGTGCTTCCTTGAGCGCCGGCAGAAGCGGAAGGGCTACGGCATCGGGCCTGTCAGCACCATCAACGCCGACAAGCTGAACACCGTGATGATGTCGCGCGAGGGCGCCAGCCCCTACGTCCCCGACGCCGTGGTGATGGCCTATTCGCCGGTCAAACGTCCGGCCGCGGCCGCGCCCACCGGCCAACCCTTCCCCCAGGCCGTCACCCTGATCCTGCGCTGGAAGCCCGAGGGCGAACGCGGCGTGCGCTTCGACGCGCTGATCGACGACGGCGGCGGCGAGCGCCCGTTCCGCGACTGGACCGACGAGGACGCCACGGGCGTGGACCACGCCCTGCGGCTGGCCGGCGGCGTGATCGGCTACAGCCGCGCGGGCGAGAGCCTGACGGCCGCCATGATCGAGCCGGTGGCTCTCGGCGGCCTGGTGACGTTCGCGCCCGACCAGTCGGGCGACGCGGAACGATGAGGCTTCCTGCCGGCCTGCTGGCGGCGGTCCTGGCGGCGACCCTGACCGGTTGCGGCGCGGCAACGGCCCAGCCCCCTGCGGTCCAGAGCTCGGTCGACCGGATCGTCATCGAGAAGGTCGCCCACCGCATGAGCCTCTATGCCGGCCGGCGGCTGGTGCGGACCTACACGGTCTCGCTGGGGGCCGGCGGCCTGGCGCCCAAGACCCGCGAAGGCGACCGGCGCACGCCCGAGGGCGACTACCGCATCACCGGCCGCAACCCCAGCAGCCGCTATCACCTGGCCCTGCGCATCGGCTATCCGACCCCGGCCCAGGTCGCCGCGGCCCGGGCGGCGGGGGTCTCGCCCGGCGGCGACATCATGATCCACGGCCTGCCCAACGGCCGCGGCGCGCTTTCGGCGCTCTATGCGGGCCGCGACTGGACCGACGGCTGCATAGCCGTCACCGATCCCGAGATAGAAGAGGTCTGGACCCTGGTGCGCGACGGCGCGACGGTGAGGATCACGCCATGAGCCAAGCGATCGACACCTCCTCCGTCGTGGTCCGCCCCGATCTGCGGCGCATGGTGGCCATGCACGCCGCGCTCGCGCTGATCCTGGTCGCCTTCGCCGGTGTGGCGGTCTGGTCGCAGGCGCTCGACGACCGGGCGATCTGGTCCTGGCGGTCCTGGGTCTCACAGGTGTGGACGTGGCCGATCGCGGCGACGGCCTGGTTCTCTCTCCTCCCCCTGGCGATCGCCGCCGTCCTGCTCGGACGGTTGCCCTTCGTCCTGCGCGACCAGACGCCCCGCCTGATCGTCGCCTTCGACGGGATCCGCTGGCGCGAGGGCCGCGACGGGCCGCTCTACTTCCTGCCCTGGACGCGGATCGCCTCGGCCTCGGTGCAGTCGTACGGCGAGGACGGCGAGGCCCTGCGCCTGATCCTGGGGGAGCCGGCCGTGGAGGAACGCGGCGCTGCCGACTGGCCCGTATCGGCGCCCGTCGACATCGATCTCGACAATCTCGACATCGAGACCCGCGACCTGAAGGCCGAGATCCACCGGCGCGCACCGCACCTCTTCGCGCCAGCCGCGCGGCGCGGGCGATGAGCGAGACGATCGAGGCCCCGCGCCTGCCGCTCGCCGTCCGGCCGTCGCGGCTGAAACCCTGGATCGGTTTCGGGTTCGCCGTCGTCTTCGTCGTGGGCATGTTCCTGGTCGGCTCGGAGACCCTGAAGCCGGCCGCCATGCTGCTGGGTGGAGCGTTCCTCCTGATCGTGGCGCTGGTCAGCCTCGTGGGCATGCTCGACCGCCGGCCCCGCCTGGTGCTCGACCATGACGGCCTGCATTGGCGGACCAACCCCGGCAAGCCCCTGCGCTTCACCCCGTGGAGCCAGTTGCGCAGCGTCGGCTACCGCGCCGACCTTCGCCATCACGACACCGGCTGGCTGGAACTGGACATCACGGGGCCCGAGAGCGTGCGGGCCTCGATCCCGCTGAGCAGCCAGAGCCCGTGGGGCCAGGATCTGCCCGACATCGTCCGGGCGATCGCCCCGCACGTCTCGCTGATCGACTTCGACGACTGAGCGCCTTGACCGGAAGGGCGGCGCGGGTCTGGATGCGCGCCAAACCGAGCCGGGAGCCGCGCATGTCCGACACCATCACCCTGACCTCCGCCGTCGACGGCTTCGAGTTCTCCGCCCTGCACGCCGCGCCGCAAGGGCCGCGCAAAGGCGGGGTCGTGGTGATCCAGGAGATCTTCGGCATCGACCAGTACGTCCAGGCCGACGTCGCGCGCTGGGCCGCGCGCGGCTACGAGGCGATCGCCCCGTCGCTGTTCGATCGCGTCACGCCGGGCTACGTGACCGAGCACGATCCCGAAGGCTTCCAGAACGGCATCGCCGCCGTCGGCCAGGTGGGCTTCCCGGCCATGCTGTCGGACATCCAGGCCAGCATCGACGCCCTCAAGGACAAGGGCCCGGTGTTCGCCGTCGGCTACTGCATGGGCGGCTCGCTGGTGTGGGTGGCGGCCTCGAAGCTGACGGACCTGGCCGCCGGCTCCAGCTATTACGGCAGCCAGGTGGGGGCCAACGCCGCCCTGCCGCTGAACTGCCCGGTGATCGTCCACCTGGGCGCCAAGGACGGCCACATCGACGCCGAGGCCGTCAAGGCGGCCGTGTGGACGTCGCATCCCGACCTCCCCGTCTATGTCTATGAGAACAGCGGCCACGGCTTCAACAACGACGGTCGCCCCGACAGCGACCTTTCCGACGCCGAACTGGCCCGCGAGCGCACGCTGGCCCTGTTCGCAGCGAATGGAGCCGGCGCGTGACCACCGCCGGTCAGCGCATCGCCCTGGCCGACCGCGAGGGCGGCCCGTTCAGCGCCTGGCGCGTGCCGCCGGGCGAGGCGCGGCGCGGGGGCGTGGTGGTGCTGCACGCCATCTGGGGGATCACCCCGCACATCCGCGAGTTCAGCGAAAGCCTGGCCGAGCACGGCTACGAGGTGATCGCCCCCGACCTGCTGGACTCCGCCGACGCCGCCTGGCCGGAACTCAACACCGAGCCGGCCATCCTCGACGACCGCATGGCTCTGGGCGAACAGGCCGCCTGGGGCGCGGCCTGCCTGCCGCGCGTGCAGACGGCGATCGACGCCCTGGAGGGCGGGCCGGTGTTCGTGGTCGGTTTCTGCTTCGGCGGCACCACCGCCTGGCTGGCCGCGACGCGGGCGAGCGGGGTCACGGCGGTCTCGGCCTTCTACGGCGGCGACATCGTCAGGTATCGCGACGAGACGCCCAAGGTCCCGACCATCCTGCACTTCGGCAAGACCGACGACATGATCCCCCTGGCCGACGTCGAGGCCATCGCCGGGGCGCATCCGGACCTGCCGATCTTCCAGTACGAGGCCGGCCACGCCTTCGTGGCCCCCAGCGGCCACCACCCCGACAGCGCCCGACTGTCGATGCTGCGCACCCTGCAGCTCTTCCAGCGCTCGGGCGGGAGCAAGGGGGAAGCCTGACGGCGGGCCAGGCCTCCCCCTCTCCCGGACGCGCGCCCCCACGCGCGTCGACGAGCTCGTTGCGAACCGCGCCGGTCAGGCCGGCGACAGCTCCGCGATCACCGGCGACTCCTCGCCCTGCCTCGCCGCTCGCATGTCTCCGTCCTTGGGGGTGAGGTCGCGGACCTGGATCCTGGTCTCCACCGGATTGACGCCGGTGAAGACGCCCGCCACGTCGATCGCGCGCGACTCCACGCCGGCCGCCCGTCCGTGGAACACCAGGCGAGCCGTGAACGGCGCCTGCACCTTCGCGTGGCGGACCAGCGCCTGGTAGCTGTAGACCCGGCCGGGCGGCACATGGACCGCGACCTCGACCCGCTCCTCCGACACCGTCCGATGCGGATCCGGATCGTCCAGCGGGGTCGGCGCCATCTCGCGCTCGACGCAGTCCCCCTGGTCGGTGAGCACCACGCCGATCGAGACCTTGTCTTCGTGGATCGTCACACCGGCCAGGCGCGCGCGATCGGCCGGGTCCAGCCGGCAGCCGCGCTCGGAGACGCAGGTGCGGGCAAGGACGATGCGCTTCTCCAGCGGTTCCCCGCCGGCGCGATTGTCGACGATCAGGGCCGGGTCCGCCGGGGCCGGCGGCAGGTGCTCGGCCACGGCCCGGTCGAGGTCGTAGCGGACGTACTGCAGCGCGATCACGCCGGCCTCGGTCGGCAGGAGCCAGCATTCCTGGGGCGCGCCGTTCTCCCAGCGACGCACGCCGATCCGGCCCGTCTTGTCGCCGCCGAAGACGTTGAGCTTGCGTTCCCAGTCCATCTGGCTGTTGAGGCAGGTCCAGAAGCCCAGGGTCTCGGCCCGCCAGCGCTGAGCGAGGTCCGGCTGGCCGGGCGGCGCGGCGAAGACCAGCGCCTCGGGACCGTCGATGGCCACGTCCGAGCCGCTCGGCCCGCCGCGCCGAGTCTTGCAGGTCAGGGCCAGGCCGCTGGCGACGTGGCGCAGCAGGGCGCCGCCGCGCCGATCGCGCTCGGCGACCCAGCGCTGGCCGGGCGAACCCAGCAGCGGCGCCAGAACCAGCTTGCCCGCCTTGTCCAGCGACAGCGCCAGGCTGGCCTGGTCGAGACTGGAGACGATGAAGAACGGCTCGTTCGGAAACAGGATTTCCTGGGCCACGGCGCGCCTCCCCGATCAACCCCGAAGGGCGGGTTTAGCAATACCCGTAAAATCTGTAAGCAGGCGCGACCCAAAATGGGTATTACTCCGATACCCCCGTTCGCACCCCGCCCCCTATCGCGTCTGATGTTCGCTTCCCCCCCGGCGACGACCACCGCCCTTCGCCTCGACGACCACCGCTTCTGGGCGGTCGCCCGCGCCAGCCTCGACCATGTGCGCGACACGGTCGAGATCACCCGCGGCGACCACGAGCTGCTCGACGCCCTGATCCTGACCGCCGCGCTGGACGCCAACATGGCCCCGGTCAAGCGCGCGCCCGACCTGCGCCAGGCCTATGGCGGCCCCAGCGTCTCGGCCCCGGACGACCTGCGCCGGCCGGTCAGCGTCAACGCCGTGGCCCAGTCGCTGAACCTGCCGTTCGAGACCGTGCGCCGGCGCGCCCGCCGGCTGGCCAAGGCCGGCCTGTGCGTGATCGGTCCCCAGGGCATGGTCGCGCCCCACAGCCTGACCACCTCGCCGTCCTACGTCGCCGACCAGCGGGCCCGCTACGACCGCGCCCGGCGGTTCTACGAGACGCTGAAAGCCCTGGGCGCCTTTCCCGCCTTCGAGCCCGCCCCGCCTTCCGCCCCGCCCGGGGCCGAACCGCCGGTGCGCGCCGCCAACTGGGCGCTGTCGGAATACACCCTGCGCGCCTGCGCCGACCTGATCGCCCTCACCGGCGACGTCGTCAGCAGCCGCGTGCTGATGGAGCTGGCGCTGACCGCCACCCGCCCCGCCGCCAATGGGAAGGAGACGGGCCCCATCACGGCCGACCTCGACCCGGCCGGCGGCCTGGCCCGCCTCGGCCGCCCCACCCGCGTCGCCGCCCTCGCCGCCACCCTCAACCTGCCGAGAGAAACCGTCCGCCGCCGGGTGGCTGAACTGGAGACGCAGGGCTTCTGCCGCCGCGAAGCCGACGGCGTGGTCGCGGCGCTTCCGGCGGCGATGGTTGCGCGGGTGATGGACTTGGCGCGGACGAACGCGGGGAACGTGCAGCGGCTGTTCGCCAGCCTGGCGCGGGCGGGGGTGCTGGCGGATTGGGAGGGGTGAGCGAGAACCCGGCTAGGCCGCACGTTCCCGAAATTGCTCGGCCATCCACTCGATGACCACGCGAAGGCGCGGCGAGAGCTGCCTGGTGTGCGAATAGAGCACGTGCACGGGCAGGGGCGCCGGCGGGTGGTCGGCCAGCACCTCGACCAGCACGCCGGCGGCGAGGTCGGCCGCGACCCGGTACTTGGGCACCTGGATCAGGCCAAGCCCCAGACAGGCCGAAGCGACGTTGGTCTCCGGTCCGGTCACGGTGATGGCGGCCGGCAGCACCATGCGGCGCGACTGGCCGCCGACGGTGAAGTCGAAAGGCGCGATCTCCGGCGCGTCGGGGGCGTAATAGCCGACCATCCGGTGGCCGCCGCTCTCCAGCTCGTCCGGCGTTCGCGGCAGGCCGAAGCGGCGCACATAGTCGGGACTGGCGAAGGTGCCGCGCGGCAAGGTCGCCAGCCGCCGGCGGATCAGCGAACTGTCGACGGTCAGTTCGCCGGCCCGCAGCATGCAGTCGAAGCCCTCGCGCACCATGTCCATGGCCTGGTGCGCCTCGCCGATGTGCAGGCGGATGTCGGGATAGGCCTCCAGGAAACCGGGCAGGCCCGGCAGCAGGAAGTGCCGCGCCTGGGTGCCGTGGACGTCGATCCGCACCAGTCCTGAGGGCTTGGCGCCGGTGAAGCCGGCCTCGGCGTCTTCCAGGTCGGAGATGAGGTCGATGCAGCGGCGGTAATAGGCCTCGCCGTCCAGCGTGGGACTGACATGGCGGGTCGTGCGCTGCAGCAGCCGCACGCCCAGCCGGGCCTCCAGCCCCTTGACCGCGTCGGTGACCGACGAGCGGGGCAGGCCCAGGTCCTCGGCCGCCCGGGTGAAGCTGCGCCGCTCCACGATCCGGGTGAAGGCCCGCATCGCCTCGAACCGATCCATTGTTCGCACTTTCGAATAGTGATGCCGGTTTGTGCCCGATTATCGCGTCAAAGCAAACAGGCACTGTCTCCTCATCAGCCGCCGACGACCGGTGGCCCTCAAGGAGACAGACCCATGACCCACCTCGCCAACAAGGTCGCCATCGTCACCGGCGCTTCGGGCGGCATCGGCGCCGCGGTCGCCGAGCGGCTGGCCAGCGACGGCTTCGTCGTCGTCGTCAACTACGCCGGCCGGGCCGACCCGGCCGAAGCCCTGGTGGCCCGGATCGAAGCGGCCGGCGGGCGCGCCGTCGCCGCACAGGCCGACATCGCCGACGCCGGCGCCGTGGCCCGGCTGTTCGACACCACCCAGGCGGCCTTCGGCGGCGTGGACGTGCTGGTCAACAACGCCGGCATCATGCAGCTGGCCACGATCGCCGACAGCGACGACGCCCTGTTCGACCGCCAGGTGGCGGTGAACCTGAAGGGCAGCTTCAACACCCTGCGCGAAGCCTCGCGCCGCCTGCGCGACGGCGGCCGGATCATCAACATCTCGTCCAGCGTCACCACGATGCTGCAGCCGACCTACGGCGTCTATGCGGCGACCAAGGCGGCGGTCGAGGCCATGACCGGCGTCCTGACCAAGGAACTGCGCGGCCGCAACATCACCGTCAACGCCATCGCCCCCGGCCCGACCGCCACCAAGCTGTTCCTCGACGGCAAGCCGCAGGAGGTGGTCGACCGCCTGTCGAAGATGGCCCCGCTGGAACGGCTGGGCCAGCCCGAGGACATCGCCGCCGCCGTCGCCTTCCTGGCCGGCCCGGACGGCGCCTGGATCAACGGCCAGACCCTGCGCGCCAACGGTGGGATCGCCTGACCCCCGCACGCGCCACCACGCCCCGACCCACAACCTCGTCCCGAAGCCACATCGCCAGAAGCGACGGCGGGACAGCCCCTCGGAAAGATCTCGTCATGTCCAAGCAAGTCATTCTCGTCACCGGCGCCTCCTCGGGCTTCGGCCTCATGACCGCCAAGGCCCTGGCCCAGGCCGGCCACACCGTCTACGCCTCGATGCGCGAAACCCAGGGGCGCAACGCCCCCCGCGTGTCCGAGACCGCCGCCTGGGCCAAGGCCCAGGGCGTCGATCTGCGCACCGCCGAGCTGGACGTCCAGTCCGATGCGTCCGCCGAAGCCGGGATCGCCTTCATTCTCGAGGACGCCGGCCGTCTCGACACCATCGTCCACAACGCCGGCCACATGATGTTCGGCCCGGCCGAGGCCTTCACCCCCGAACAGTACATCCAGCAGTACGACGTCAACGTCCTGGGCGCCCAACGGGTCAACCGCGCCGCCCTGCCGCACCTGCGCGGCCGGGGACAGGGCCTGCTGGTCTGGGTCGGCTCGTCCTCGACGCGCGGCGGGACCCCGCCGTTCCTGGCGCCCTATTTCGCGGCCAAGGCGGCGATGGACGCCCTGGCGGTGTCCTACTCGACCGAGCTGGCCCTCTGGGGCGTCGAGACCACGATCATGGTGCCGGGCGCCTTCACCAAGGGCACCAACCACTTCGCCCACTCCGGCTCGCCCTCCGACACGGCCCGCGTCGCCGAGTACGAGGCCGGCCCCTATGCGGGGATCGCCGACCAGGCGCTGAAGGGCCTGGCCGGGCTGGAACCCGCCGACGCCGATCCGGCCGAGGTGGCGCGCCAGATCGTGCGGGTGGTCGACACGCCCTTCGGCCGGCGGCCGTTCCGGGTGCACGTCGATCCGTCCCAGGACGGCGCCGAGGTGGTCAACGCCGTCGCCGATCGCATGCGCCGCGAGATGTACCGCAACATCGGTCTCGAACACCTGCTGAGCCCCGCCGAGCGCGCCTGACGCCCGACAGTCGACGCCGCCGACGCGCCCCTCGCGTCGGCGGCCTTTCTTCCGGAGTTTCCCATGACCGATCTTCAGTCCGTCCCAAGCCGCCGCCCGCTGGCCTTCCTCGCCTTCGGGAGCGTGGCGGCGCTCACCGCGGCGGCCGCCGCCACGACCAGCCTGACGCTTGGGCTCGCGCCCTGGGTGATGTTCATCGGCTGGGTGGCCTGGTTCACCCGTCCGCTCTCGGCCCGGCAGGGCCTGGCGACCTGGCTGTGCCTGGCCTGCGGCCTGGCGCTCGGCGCCGTCGCCGTGCTGGCCTTGCGGATCCTGGGCCCGAGCCTGGGCGCGGTGTCTCTCGGAGTCGTGGTTTTCGTCGTCGCCCTGGCCGTGGTGTCGATGCGGGCCGTCCGCCTGCTCGACAACATCCCCGCCTGGTTCCTGGGCCTGATCGCCTTCTTCGCCGCGCACCTGGAGCCAGCCCTGGCCTCGGTCGCCGAACTGGCGGCCGGCATGGCCATCGGCCTCGGCGGCGGCTGGCTGTCGCAGCGGCTGCAAGGGCGCTGGTCGATCGGCCACTGACCGCCTTCCCGCCTTCCCCCACGCAGAAACGCCGCCCGGTCTTGCGACCGGACGGCGTCCTGCTAGCCCTTCACGCACACCACCTGGCGCAGGGTGTGGACGATTTCCACCAGGTCGCTCTGGGCGGCCATGACGGCGTCGATGTCCTTGTAGGCCATCGGGGTTTCGTCGATCACGCCTTCGTCCTTGCGGCACTCGACGCCGGCGGTGGCGGCCATGTGGTCGGCCACGGTGAACCGGCGCTTGGCTTCGTTGCGGCTCATCGCCCGCCCGGCCCCGTGGGAGCAGGTGCAGAACGACTCGGGGTTGCCCTTGCCGCGCACGATGAACGACTTGGCGCCCATCGAGCCGGGGATGATGCCCAGCTCCCCGGCCTTGGCCGACACCGCGCCCTTGCGGGTGAGGTAGACCTCCTTGCCGAAGTGCTTCTCCTTGGAGACGTAGTTGTGGTGGCAGTTCACCGCTTCCTCCGTCACCTCCAGATCCGGGAAGTGCGCGCGCAGCACCCCCAGCACCTCGTGCATCATCACCTCGCGGTTGGCCCGGGCGTACTTCTGGGCCCAGGCCACGGCCCGCACGTAGTCGACGAAGCCCTCGGAGCCCTCGGCGAAGTAGGCCAGGTCCTCGTCGGGCAGGTTGACGAACCAGCGGCGCATCTCGTGCTTGGCCCGCTCGATGAAGAACGTGCCGAAGCGGTTGCCCACCCCGCGCGAGCCCGAGTGCAGCATCACCCAGACGTCGCCGGCCTCGTCGAGGCAGAGCTCGACGAAGTGATTGCCCGTGCACAGCGTGCCCAGGTGCCCGTAGCCGCGCGGGTGGCCGGCCTTGGGGTTGCGAGCGACGATGTCGTCGTAGCCCTCCTTCAGCCCCGCCCACTTCGCCGCGGCGATCGCCGGGGGCTCGACCTGCCAGGCGCCCTTGTCGTTGCGCCCGCCGTTGTCGGTGCGGCCGTGCGGCACGGCGGCCTCGATGGCCGAGCGCACGCCGAACAGGTTGTCGGGCAGGTGCTCGGCGCGGATCGAGGTGCGCACCGCCATCATGCCGCAGCCGATGTCGACGCCCACGGCGGCCGGGATGATCGCCTTCCAGGTCGGGATCACCGAGCCGACGGTGGCGCCCATCCCCCAGTGCACGTCGGGCATCACCGCCACGTGCTTGTGGATGAACGGCAGGCTGGCGACGTTGCGCAGCTGCTTGAGCGCCGAGTCCTCGATCGGCACGCCTTGGGTCCACGCCTTGATCGGCGCGCCTTCGCTTTCGATGTGCGTGAAGCCGCTCATGGGCTTCTCCTTTCCAATCCGCCCCTCCCGGCGTCATGGTCGGAGGAATTTCCGCGCAAAACGAAAAACCCCTCCGGCCAAGGCCAGGAGGGGTTTTTCCGTACTTCCCGAAGTCCGCTTGGACCTAGGCCGTCTTCCCCTCCGACACGCGCGCGCCATTCCACTCGACCTGGCGGTCCAGTTGGTAGCTGACGGTCATGACTGGGGCTTTGCGCGCCATGGTCTTGCGGGTCCTCATCGGGAGGCGGGCGATTACAGGGTTACGCGAACCCGCGCCAGGGGCCGCGCGAGCGGCGCAAGCGGAAGTTGCGGGCGGTGTGGTAAATTTATCCCTCTCCCCTTGCGGGAGAGGGTGGCCCCGCGGAGCGGGGTCGGGTGAGGGGTCTCTCAGAACTCGCCGCCGCGACGGCGGACAGGCTGGGCGAGACGTCTCCCGTTTGAGAGACCCCTCATCCGTCATCCTGCGGATGACACCTTCTCCCGCAAGGGGAGAAGGACGTTTAAGCCAGTTCCGGTCCGTCCGAGAGCGCTTCGCCGATGGCGCGGGCGCAGCCGGGGATGCCGAGGGCGCCGATGAACGACAGGGCCACGGCGCAGACCAGCAGGATCGGTTGGAAGATGCGCATGCGTTTTTCTCCACCTCAGAGCCCGCCTCGCCCGCCGGAAGGGGGTCGGCCGCGGGGTTGATAGACCGCCGTCCAGGTCGCTTAAACCGCTAGCGTGACGTTTGTTCCGGCCAGCCCGCCGGAAAACTCAGCATGCGGCATAATTGCCTCAAACTTATGTCACTGGTCGAGGTTGTAGGCCAGCCTCGTGGTCTCGATCCGCGCGAGTTTGTCGTTCAGCGGCGCCCAGTCGTCGGCGTCGGCGATCGGGGCCCACAGGGCCTCGACCTCGTCGATCAGCAGCTCTTCCGGCTCGGTTCGTCCGAACACGGGGTTTTCCAGGCGCTCCGGACGATCCGGCTCGAAGGCCGAGAGGCGGGCGCGGAACTCGGCGAAGACCGGGTCCTGGTAGAGCGCGCCGCGCGGCCCCTCCAGGGCGCGGACTTGCGAGGCCTCGCCGCCGAACCAGTCGAAGAAGAACGGCTCCCAGCGCAGGGCCTCGCCGCCGGAAAGCCTGGTCCCTTCGGCCAGGGCCTTGAAGGCGGCGTTGACCAGCTCGACGTCGGCCTCCTCGCCCCGGCTCCTGACGGCCAGGCGGGCGATCACGGCCTCGCGCAGGGCGTCGCGATAGGCGGCCGAGAAGCCGTTGAGGGCGGCGATCAGGCCCGACTGGTCGGGCGAGATCCGCGCCAGGCAGGCGGCCAGCTGCTGCAGGTTCCAGAACCCCGCCTCCGGCTGGCGGCCGAAGCTGTAGAGGCCCGAATGGTCGAAATAGGCGGCCGTGAAGTTGGGGTCGTTGCCCGGCAGGAAGCGCCAGGGGCCGTAGTCGAAGCTCTCGCCGGTGACGACCATGTTGTCGGTGTTGAGCACCCCGTGCACGAAGCCGGCGGCCATCCAGCGGGCGACCAGGCGGGCGGTGCGGGCCACCACCTCCTGGAACATCGCCGTCGGCCGGTCGGGGGCGTCGATCAGGTGCGGGAAATAGGTCTCGACCACGTGGTCGACCATCGCCGTGATCAGGTCGGCGCGCTCGAAATAGGCCAGGCGCTGGAAGGTCCCAAAGCGGATGTGGCTGTGCGACAGCCGGGTCAGCACCGCCGAGCGGGTGGGGCTGGGCTCGTCGCCGCGGGTCAGGGCCTCGCCGGTCTCGACCAGCGAGAAGGCGCGCGAGGTGGGAACGCCCAGGGCCTCCAGCAGGCCGGCGGCCAGGATCTCGCGCACCCCGCCCTTCAGGGTCAGCCGGCCGTCGCCGTGGCGCGACCACGGCGTCTGGCCCGAGCCCTTGGTGGCCAGGTCGAGCAGGCGGTCCGAACCGGCCTCCCGCTGTTGCGAAAACAGGAAGCCCCGGCCGTCGCCGAGCTCGGGATTGTACGAGCGGAACTGGTGGCCGTGATAGCGCATGGCCAGGGGCCGGGACTGATTGTCCGGCAAGGCCTGGAAGCGCGCGAAGTGGGCGATCCACTCGGCGTCGGTCAGGCCCGCGAGACCCACCGTGGCCGCCGCGCGATCGTTGCGGAAGCGCAGGATCGTCTGGGGAAAGTCGGCCGGGGCGACGGGATCGGCGAACTCGCCCGCCTGCGCGACGAGGTCGGCGAATCGGGGATCGGGGCGATAGCGTTCGGAGACCGGCATGTGCGCCAGATGCGCCCGGCGCCGCCCGCGCGCAAGAAGCCCGCCCCCGCCGCACGGTTTTAAGAAAGCGCGGATGTTCACATAACGCTGTCGCAGTTTCGCAACAGCAACTCCCGATCCGTGTTCCAGCAAGGATTTCGCTTGCCGAGCATCCGGACCGCCCATAACCATTGGCTGTCCATTCGAACAATCGTTCGGGTGTAGGCCAATCAAAAAGCCGGCGGGGGCGGTGCAAGCGCTCTCGTCATAACGAACCGAGGTAGGAAATGCGCTTTACCCAGGTGCTTCGCGGCACGGCGTCCGCCGTCGTGCTCGCGGGCGTCGCCGCGATCGGCGTCGCCCATGCTCAGGACACGGCCGCGGCGGCCGCCCAGGAGCCCGAAACCCTCACCGTCGACAGCATCATCGTCACCGCCCAGAAGCGCGAGCAGAACCTGCAGGACACCCCGGTGGTGGTCACCGCGGTCGGCGCCAAGCTGCTGCAGGACACGGGCGTCAAGGACATCAAGGACCTGACGATCCTGACCCCGGGCCTGACCGTGACCTCGACCACGTCGGAAGCCTCGACCACCGCCCGCATCCGCGGCGTCGGCACGGTCGGCGACAACCCCGGCCTGGAAAGCTCGGTCGGCGTGGTGATCGACGGCGTCTACCGCCCCCGCAACGGCGTGTCGTTCGGCGACCTGGGCGAGATGGAGCGCATCGAGGTGCTGAAGGGCCCGCAAGGCACCCTGTTCGGCAAGAACACCTCGGCCGGCGTCATCAACATCATCACCAAGGAGCCGGAGTTCGGCTTCGGGGCCAATGTCGAGGCCACGGTCGGCAACTACGACGCCAAGGGCCTGGCCGCCTCGGTCACCGGGCCGCTGTTCGGCAGCGACAAGTGGGCCGGGCGCCTGTACGCCGCCGCCCGCAAGCGCGACGGCTTCAACACGGTGGTGACGGGCGAGGGCCCCAGCACCGAGAAGGAAGACGCCGACCAGAACTTCTACACCGTGCGCGGCCAGCTGCTGTTCGTGCCGGACGACAACGCCACCTTCAAGCTGATCGCCGACTACACCAAGCGCGACGAAAACTGCTGTGGCGCCGTGCAGATCCGCACCGGCCCGACCTACGCCGTGGTCAACGCCCTCAGCACCGGCACCGGCATCGCCAATCCGGCCGACCCGTTCAAGCGCGTGGCCTATTCCAACCGCGGCTCGCCGCAGGAAGTGGAAGACAAGGGCATCTCGCTGCAGGCCGACATCGACCTGCCGATCGGCACCCTGACCTCGATCAGCGCCATCCGTAACTGGCGCACCGACACCGGCCAGGACAGCGACTTCACCGCCGCCGACATCACCTACCGCGCCAAGGACGGCACCAACTACGCCGAGTTCACCACCTACACCCAGGAACTGCGCCTGGCGGGGAACACCGAGCGCCTGAACTGGCTGGTCGGCGCCTTCCTGGCCGACGAGCGCCTCGACAACGAAGCCAACTTCAAGTTCGGGGCCGACTACGAAGCCTACATGTCGACGATCATCCTGTCGGGCATCGCCAGCTCGCTGGCCACCGCCGGGATCACCGTCAACCAGGCCAACAGCGCGCTGTTCGCCTCGCAGGTGACGGCCCTGACCTACGGCAGCTCGTTCCCGACCGGCACCGGCCTGCACGACACCTACAACCAGCGCTCCAAGACCGTGGCGCTGTTCACCAACAACACCCTGAAGGTCACCGACGCCTTCGATATCACCCTGGGCCTGCGCTACACCTCCGAGAGCAAGGACCTGGACACCTACCAGACCGGCTCCGCGCCGGGCTGCGCGGCCCTGCTGACCACCGCGGGCCAGACCCGCGTCGCCCAGCAGCTGGTCGCCCGCGGCGTGCCGGCGGCCCTGTTCGCCACCTCGACCGGCACCACCCTGGTCTCGACCGTCGTCGGCAACATGTGCCTGCCCTGGGCCAACCCGCTGTTCAACGGCCGCGGCACCCAGCAAAGCCGCACCGACCGCGAATGGACCGGCACGGTCAAGGCCTCCTACCGCTTCAACCCGTCGGTGTTCGCCTATGCGTCGGCGGCCCGCGGCTACAAGGGCGGCGGCTACAACCTCGACCGCACCCAGTCGTCGAACGGCACGCAGAGCGGCGGCAACGGCGTGGTGCCGATCTACGACACCTCGTTCCCGGCCGAATTCGTCGACAGCTATGAAATCGGCGTCAAGAACACCCTGTTCAACCGCTCGGTGCTGCTGAACTTCACGGGCTTCTATCAGAAGTTCACCGACTTCCAGCTGAACACCTTCCTGGGCACCTCGTTCGCGGTGCGCTCGGTGCCGGAAGTGACCTCCAAGGGCGTCGACGCCGACTTCCTGTGGTTCACCCCGCTGCGCGGCCTGACCATCCAGAGCGGCCTGACCTACGCCAAGACCGAGTACGGCGATCAGTCGATCCCGAACGACCCGAACAACGCCCTGTCGCTGCTGCCCGGCAGCCAGGTGTCGTTCGCGCCGGAATGGTCGGGTTCGGCCTCGATCAGCTACAGCCACCCGGTCGGCTCGACCCTGAAGGCCAAGTACAACATCGGCGCCAAGTACGTGTCGGACTACAACACCGGCTCGGACCTGTTCCCGCTGAAGCACCAGGACGCCTACACGGTGGTCAACGCCCGCATCGGCATCGGCGACGCGGACGACAAGTGGACCGCCGAGCTGTGGGCCCAGAACCTGTTCGACGAGGAATACTACCAGGTGGTGTTCAACGGGCCGCTGCAAGGCTCGTCGGGCCTCTCGGCGACCTCGCCGACCTACTCGTCCTCCAAGGACACCATCACCTACGACGCCTTCCTCGGCGCGCCGCGCACCTACGGCGTGACCCTGCGGGCGAAGTTCTGATCCCGATCGATCCGAACGCGAAGACGGGAAAGGGCGGTCCGCAAGGGCCGCCCTTTTTCTTTGGGAAGCGAACCGGAAGCAGCTCGGCAAGGCCGCTACGCTTCGTCAGTCGTCTCGATGGAGCGAACGGCGGCGACCACGACATCCAGCGCATCCTCGTCCAACTCGATCACGCCATCATGCTTTTCGCCGATCAGGCGCGGCTGGGCACCGCTGTTGTCGTAGATCCAGGCCCGATCAGCCTGATCCAGAAACCAGGGAAACTGTTCGAGAGAACGGAGATAGCGGCGGCGAATGCTGTCTTCGGGAACGTCATGCCCGCCCTTGGCCACCCTGAGCTTCACGCGCTCGACATTGCGATCGGGCGTATCCAACGTAACGTACAGGAACCAGATGCTGAACCCGAGCGCCTTGGCCTTGCTCACCAACCGGCGGTATTTGCCGGTCGACAATACGGTCTCGACGCCGATCGTCTTATGGACGTCAATGGAGGCGTCCAGCCAGGCTTCGATTCTCTGGACGGCGACCAAGTTCGCTGCATCTTGCAGCAGCCCCTCGACATTGCAAATGCGCGCGGTCAGCAAGTCTGGATTGATGATCCAGACCGAACGGCCGCCGGCCTCGATATCTGTATCGTGATAGACGCTGCTTTTGCCGGAGCCATTAGGCCCGCCGACAATCAGAAAGGCCGGCGCTTCAGCGCTTGGCGGGAGCACGATCCAGCACGCCGGTGATCCGTTTGTTGTCGCGGCGGGCCTTGGCAACATTCTTGCCGAAGACGTAGGTCAGATCGCTTCCGAAGGTGCGGCTGGCCGTGTCCAAGGTGGACAGCGCCTTCTTCTCACCGTTCTCGCCGCGCACCTGCTTGGTCTTTACGGCGGTCTTCTTCACATCGATCGTGCGCGCGGTCGCACCGCTCAACTTCTTGATGATGACCTTCGTCATGCGCCTCTCCTGTTCCTTCAATATAGGCCGTGGCGGAAAGATAGAAAGCGCCCTCTTTACCTCCACTGTCGGAGGCCTGCGATCCTTATGCGGTTCTCGCCACGAGCCGCCGCGACGCTTTCCGTTTTCGCTCCGCACGCTCGCCTTTTTCCCGTTTCCCGTTCGCGCGAACACCCCCACCCTCGGGGCGGGGCGAACCGCCGGGAAGACGCGAGGGCGAGCCGCGAATGAAAGCGATCAGACTCCTGGGGTTCTGGATCTGCCTGCTGCTGGGCCTGGCCCTGGCCGCCCTGGCGCAGCGGGCGCCGCCGCCCCTGCCCGCGACCGCCCCGCCCAACGCCTTCTCGGCCACGCGGGCCATGGCCGACGTGCGGACCATCGCCCTGCGCCCCCACCCCACCGGCTCGACCGACATCGTGCGGGTGCGCGAGCACCTGATGAGCCGGATCTCGTCGCTGGGGCTGGAGCTGGCCGTGCGCGCCGACGAGGGTTACGCCCCGGCGCGCAGCCAGGGCCGGTTCCTCTCGGCCGGGGCGGTGCAAAACGTCATCGGCGTGCTGCCGGGGGCCGACCGTTCCAAGCCCGCCGTGCTGGTGATGAGCCACTACGACTCGGTGGCCAACTCGCCCGGCGCCGCCGACGACGCTGCCGGCGTGG